>ERZ773070.2102-NODE-2102-length-11604-cov-21.709672_pt1 | contig 11604 bp, 6 predicted proteins | sample MGYA00580618_ERZ773070 | MGnify/ENA primary metagenome ERZ773070 (study PRJEB29015, sample SAMEA2738023) | human oral metagenome | biome: human oral; feature: human-associated habitat; material: dental | place: China | collected 2019 ...
CGAAGGGCACCGGCTTGGGGTGCTTGCGGCACAGGTCGACGAACCAGGCGGCGTCGGCGGGCTCGACGAGGGTCTGCGCGGCGGTCGGGCAGCGCTCGGCGAGCGCCGCCAGGGCGCCGTCGGAGTCCAGGACGTCGTCCTCGGCGGCGAACAGGGTCTCGATCTCGCCGTGGTCCGCGGTGCTCAGGCGCGCCTCGATGCGGTGGAGCAGGTCGAGGAAGCGGTCGTACCAGCCCTCGTCGGCCCAGTCCGCGCGCGTGGCGGCGCGCCCGGGGTGCGGGGCGACGCACAGCTCGGCGTAGCGGGCCGCCCAGTCCAGGTAGGTCATCTCCTCGACGTCGCCGAAGTACGGCTTGGCGGTCTTGGACAGGGCGGCGATCATCTCCTCGCGCCGGGCGTTCATGGCCTCGTCGTTGCCGGCGAGCTCCTGGATGAGGCGGGAGGCGCGCGCCGAGGAGTTGTCGATCTCGTACAGGTCGGCGCGCAGGTGCGACAGGCCGGACGTCATGCCGCCCACAGAGGCGCCCGACGCGACCCAGCCGCCCTCGTGGGCGGGGTCGATCCCGGGGGTGTCGACGAGGAGCTGCTTGACGTCCTCGTTGGTCCTGGCCTCCAGACAGGTCATGGCGGCCGTGCCGACCATGACGCCGTCCACGGGGGCGGCGGTGACGCCGTAGGCCTCGGCCCAGCGACCGGTGAGGTAGTCGGCGGCCCGCTCCGGGGTGCCGATCCCCCCGCCCACGCACACGACGAGGTTGTCGCACGCGCGAATGGCGTCGTAGGTGGCCAGGAGCATGGTGTCCAGGTCCTCCCACGAGTGGTGGCCGCCGGCGTGCCCGTCCTCGATCTGCATGATGACGGGGCTGTCGGGCACGGCCTTGGCGATGGCGATGACCTGACGGATCTGGTCCACCGTGCCGGGCTTGAAGGCCACGTAGGGGAAGCCCTCGGCGTGCAGGCGGGCGAGCAGGGAGACGGCCTCGTCGAGCTCGGGGATGCCGGCGGAGATGACCACGCCGTCCACGGGGGCCCCGGCGCCGCGGGCCTTGGACAGCAGGCGCTGGGTGCCCAGGTGGAGGTTCCACAGGTAGCGGTCCATGAACATGGCGTTGAACGCGGCGGTGCGGCCGGGGTCGAGGAGCCTGGTGAGCCCGGCGATGTTCTCGGTGAGCACGGGGCCGGTGGTCTGCCCGCCGCCGGCGAGCTCGGCCCAGTAGCCGGCGTTGGCGGCCGCCGCGACGATGGCCGGGTCCACGGTGGTGGGGGTCATCCCGGCGAGCATGACGGCGCTGCGGCCGGTCAGGCGGGTGAAGGCGGTGTCGACGGTGACGCGCCCGTCGGGCAGGCGGGTCAGGCGCGGGGCGAAGCGGGAGCGGTCGACGGTGCGGGTGGGCTCGGCGCCCTCGCGGTCGAGCTCGTCGAGGGCGGAGGCGGTGCCGGCCGCGACGATGGTGGAGCCCGTGCCGGCCAGGACGGCGTCGGTGAGGCGGGCGAGCACCGTGCCGGGGCCGAGGTCGACGATGGTGCGGGCCGGGGCGCCGTGGGTGCTGGCGCCGGCCAGGGCGCCGGTGACCTGGGCGGGCCAGTCGACGACGTCGATGAGGACGGCGACGGCGAGCTGGCGGGCGGCGGTCTGGTCGAGGCCGCAGCGGCCGGCCCAGTCGACGACGTCCTCGACGGCGGGGGCCAGCAGCGGGGTGTGGAAGGGCACGGAGGTCGCCAGGAACTCGGTGACGGGGGCGAGCACCGCCCCGCCCAGGCGGCGCTCCTTGCGGGCCTTGGCGCTGCGGGCGGCGGCTGCCTCCAGCGCGGTGACGACCTGCTCGAGGTCGGCGGGGCGCCCGGAGAGGATGTGGGCCTGGCGGCCGTTGATGACGCCCACCGAGATGCCCTCGGCGGCGGGGACGCGGGCGAGCACGGCGTCGAGGACCTTGCGGGTCACGCCGCGCACGGACAGCATGGGGGTGGACTCCCCCACGGTGCCCAGGTCGAGGCGGCGGGTGGTGCGGGCGGCGGCGGCGCCGATGAGCCGGGCGATGGCGTGGATCTCGACGGCGCGGGCCTCGCGCTGGTCGGCCGGGCCCTGGAGGGCGCCGAGCAGCGCGACGCCGAGGACGCCCTGGGAGTGCCCGATGGCGCCCGCGGGGCGGGAGGAGGCCTCGCCGGTGGCGTCGAGGCCGCAGGAGCGCATGGTGTCCAGGGCGGCGTGCTGGGCCAGGAGGATGCCGGGCACGGAGACGTCGGCGGTGTCAGCGGCGGCGGCTCCCCTGCCCGACGGCATGGGGACAACCGGCGCGGCGGCATCGTCGAGGAGGCGGGACCCGCGCGGGGAGATGGTGAGCAGCTCGGTGGCCACCGGCGCGAGACGCTGCGCGACGGCGGCGTCGATGGAGGCCAGGCGGGCCGAGAGCTCGCGGTCGAGCCCGACGAGCTCGGACAGGACGGCGCGCCAGGGGGTGGCCTGGCCGCCGAAGGCCACGATGTAGGGCTCACCGTCAGTGAGTCGCTGCGCGGCGGTCGTCGCGGTGGAGGGGGTGGTGCTCATCGTCCGGTTCTCATCCTGGTTCTGCTCGGAGGGGGTCAAGGGGGTCGGGGCGCCCGGTGCGGGCGCGGATAGGGTGCTCACAGCTGGTCTGTCCTGCCTCACAGGGGTCCGTTGTCGTGCTTCTTGGGGGTCGTACGTCGTCCGTCACGCTTGCCGCGCAGGGCGGCCAGGGAGTCGACAATGACCGTCCGGGTGTCCTCCGGGGCGATGACGGCGTCGATCTCCCCGAGGGCCACCGCCTTGTCGGGGTTGATCACGGCCCGGGTGTACTCGTCCACCAGCCGCTCGTGCTCGGCGGCGGCAGCGGCCTCGCCCTGCTGGGCGCGCACGGCGGCCAGGGTGCGGCGGTGGATAATACCCACGGCCCCCTGCGCCCCCAGGACCGCGATCTCGGCCCCGGGCCAGCAGAAGTTCAGGTCCGCGCCAATGGCCTTGGAGCCCATGACGATAAAGGCCCCGCCGTAGGCCTTGCGCAGGATGACGGTGACCAGGGGGACGGTGGCGGTGGCGTAGGCGTTAATGACCTTGGCGCCGCGGCGGATAATGCCCGCGTGCTCCTGGGCGGCGCCGGGACGGTAGCCGGGCACGTCCACGAAGGTGACCACCGGCAGGCCGAAGGCGTCGCAGAAGCGCACGAACCGGGCCAGCTTCTCGGAGGCGTCCACGTCCAGGGTCCCCGCGTCGTGGAGCGGCTGGTTGGCCACGACACCGGCCGGACGGCCCTCGAAGCAGACGAAGCCCACCACCACGTTGGGGGCGAAGTCCTCCTGGACCTGGACCAGCTCGCCGTGGTCGGCCACCGCGCAGACCACCTCCACCACGTCGTAGGGCTGCCGGGTGGAGGAGGGCACCAACTCACCCACCTGCCGGGCGGAGGCCAGGTCCTCCTGACGGTCGGCGGCGTCGTAGTCGTAGGAGGGGGCCTCCTGCTCGGAGGAGGAGGGCAGGTAGGCCAGGACCGTGCGCACCTGGCTCAGGGCGTCGTCCTCGTTCTCGGCCACGTAGTGCACCACCCCGGAGACCGAGCCGTGGATGTCGGCCCCGCCCAGCTCCTCGGCGCTGATCTTCTCCCCGGTGGAGGCCAGCACCACGTCCGGGCCGGTGACGAACATGTGGGAGGCCTGCCGGGTGGCGATAATGTAGTCCGTCAGGGCCGGGGAGTAGACCGCCCCGCCCGCGCAGGGCCCCAGGATGACGCAGATCTGGGGCACCAGCCCGGAGGCGGCGCAGGTGCGGTTGAAGATCCGCCCGTACTGGCGCAGCGCCCCCACGCCCTCCTGGATCTTGGCGCCCCCGGAGTCGATGAGCCCGATGACGGGGATGCGCAGGCGCAGGGCGTCGTCGAGCAGGCGGACGATCTTGTCGCCCTCGATGGCGCCCAGGGCGCCGCCGGACACGGAGAAGTCCTGGGAGTAGACGGCCACCTGGCGCCCGCCGATCTGCCCGAACCCGGTCACGACGCCGGAGGGGCGCGCCCCCTCCCCCGCGCCGGAGCCGGTGTAGCGGCCGATCTCCAGGAAGCTGTCGGCGTCGAGCAGCTCGGCGATGCGCTCGCGGGCCGTGCTCTTGCCCTTGGGGTGCTGGCGCCTGGCGGCGGCCTCCTCCGCCTGGGCGTCGACGCGGGCGATGCGCTCGCGGAAGGCGCGGGTGGCGGCGGAGTCGGCCATGGTGGCCGACTCGGGCCGGGCGCCGGCCGAGCCGGGCGCGGGTGCGGGGGCGGTGGTCATATCAGTCCTCCTGCTCGGATCGGGCCGGCTTCATGCGCACGAGGACCTCGCCGGCGGCGACCGTGCGCCCCGCGCTGACGGGGATGTCGGCGACGGTGGCGTCGGCGGGCGCGTGGACGTAGTTCTCCATCTTCATCGACTCCAGGACCACGAGCAGGTCGCCCTGGCAGACCTGCTGGCCGGGCTCGACGCAGATACGGGTGACGATCGCCTGCATGGGGGCGGCAATGACGCCGGGCTCAGAGCTGGTGGTCTCGTTCTCGCCGGAGGCGCCTGCACGGGTCGAGCGCGTGGCACCGCCGGAGCGGCCGCGCAGCGGCTGAGCCCGGTTGCTGCGCTGGCTGAAGCCGCGCGCCGGGTTGGATGGGGCGAGGATACCGTCGGGCAGGGTCAGCTGCATGCGCCGGCCGTTGAGCTCGATGATGTAGCTGGAGCGGGTGCGCGGGTTGGCGACCGTCTCCGGGCCGGCCGGGGAGCCGTCGGAGTCCGGCAACGCCTCGGCCCCGGCCAGGTCGGGCAGCACCTCGTTCTCGATCCACCGGGTCGTGACCGTCAGCCTCCCGGCTCCGGCCGGGGCGGTGAAGGCGGGGCGTCCCAGGACCTCTGCGTGCAAGGAGGTGCACACGGTGACGCCCTCGACGATCGTCTCGCGCAGTGCGCGCCGGGCCCGGGCGATGGCCTGCTCCCGAGTGGCGCCGGTGACGACGATCTTGGCGAGCATCGGGTCGAACATGGGGGTGACGACATCGCCCTCGGTGACCCCGGACTCGATACGGATGCCGGGGCCGGCCGGCCAACGCAGGCGGGTAATGGCACCGGTGGAGGGCGCCAGGCCATGGGAGGGGTCCTCGCAGGTGATACGCAACTCGAGGCTGTGGCCGCGGGGCTCGTTGATCTCACCGAGGTGGCCGCCCTCGGCGATGTGCAGCTGGAGCTCGACCAGGTCGGTCCCCGTGACCTCCTCAGAGACGCAGTGCTCCACCTGGAGGCGGGGGTTGACCTCCAGGAACCAGAGGTCGTCCTCGGGGGTCAGGAGGAACTCACAGGTGGCCACCCCGACGTAGTCGACCGTCTCCAAGAGGCGGCGGGAGGCCTCGACGAGACGGTCGTGAGTGCCCTCGGGCAGGAAGGGGGCCGGGGCCTCCTCGAGGAGCTTCTGGTTGCGTCTTTGCAGGGAGCAGTCACGGGTGGAGACGACGGTGAAGCCGCCGTGGGAGTCCCGGGCGCACTGAGTCTCGATGTGCCGTGCGTCGGTGACGAAGCGTTCCAGGATGAGGGTTCCACCTCCAAGCGCCGCGGACTCGAAGGCGGGGGTGGCCCTGACCTCGTCGTCGTTGTGCAGAACCGTGATGCCGCGTCCACCACCGCCGTCAGTGCGCTTCAGAGCGACTGGGTAACCGTGGGAGGCGGCGAAGGCGATGACGGTGTCAGCATCGGTGACCGAGTCGGTGATGCCGGGCACCGGGGCCACCTTGGCCCGCTCAGCGGTGGCGCGAGCACTCATCTTGTCTCCGAGAGCGTCCATGGCCTCGGGCGAGGGACCGACCCAGGTGATGCCGGCCTCGATGATCGAGCGGGCGAAGTCGGCGTCTTCGGACAGGAACCCGTAACCGGGGTGGACGGCGTCGGCGCCGGTGGCTCGGGCCAGCTCGAGGACTGCGACTGCGTCGGTGTAGGACGAGCCCTCGGGCAGCGCGTAGGCCTCGTCGGCGAGCTCGGCCGCGGGGCTCATGAGGTCCTCGGGCGTGTACGGGAGGATCGATGTCGCCCCGAGATCGCGGGCGGTTCGCACGATACGTAGTGCGATCTCACCGCGGTTGGCGATGAGGATGCGGGAGAGGGTCACCAAGAGTCTCCTTGCCTGGACGGTGCCGGATCGGCGGCGGGGCCCTCCTCGGGCCTTGGGGTGGTGGATCCGTGCTTTCCCTACAAGTGCAGGTGGACAGATCCGCTGGACAACGACGTTACGTGGTCAGGGCACCACAATCCATTTGTGGAAACCTCACAAAGACCGAGAGTTGCGTTGGTGTAACAACCGAGACCCCAGCAATGGCGCGGCATAACAGGCGCCCCACAAAGACGTACCCGCACCCTGAGGACCTTTGAGGTTTCCCACAAGATTCACGGAGCGAAGCATCTCGACACACCATTGGCCACACCTACCTCAGATGTCTCTCCTTTCACGAAACGAAGCCGATGTCCAGCATCAGTGACTGTGCCGGTGGGAGGATGCCGCCTCACGCAGCTCGGAGATGGCGGCCAGGGCATCGGCGGCCCGGTAGACCGCCGATCCGGCGACGAAGACGTCGGCCCCGGCCTCGGCCGCGCGCTCGATCGTCTGTGAGGTGATGCCGCCGTCGACCTGCACGCGCAGGTCGAGCCCCCCGGCTCCGACCAGCTCACGGGCGCGGCGGATCTTGGGCAGCATCGCCTCGATGAAGGACTGGCCCCCGAAACCCGGCTCCACGGTCATGAGCAGGAGAAGGTCGAACTCCCCCAGCACGTCGGTAACGGCCTCCAGGGGCGTAGCGGGCCTCAAGGCGACTCCTGCGCCGGCGCCGAGTCGGTGGAGCTCGCGCGCCAGGCGCACCGGGGCGGTGGTGGCCTCGGCATGGGGGGTGACGATCTGGCAGCCGGCCTCGGCGTAGGCCGGGGCCCAGCGGTCGGCGTCGCGGATCATCAAATGGGCGTCCACGGGCAGCGAGGTGTGGGCGAGCACCGCCTCGACCACGGACAGTCCCCAGGACAGGTTGGGTACGAAGTGGTTGTCCATGACGTCGACGTGGATCCCATCCGCGCCATCCGTGCTGTCAGTACCGTCACTGCCCGAGACCCGGTCGAGCTCGTCAGCCAGGTGGGCGATGTCGCAGTTGAGGATCGAGGGGTGGATGGCCGTCATCGGGGTGCTCCTCATCAGGTGCTCATGGTGTCGTCGGGTATCAGTCGTCGGGTATCAGTCGGTACGGCGCAGCAGGGCGCAGAACATGGCGTCGGTACCGTCGAGGTGGGGCCAGAGCTGAAGCGTCTCGCGGTCGGCACCGGCCGGCGGCTGGGGCGCCAGCCGGGTTGCGACGTCCCCGGCGTGCAGGATCTGGGCGCTCAGCCCCTCGCGCTCCAGAAGACGGGTGACATCACGCACCACGAGGCTCGTCTCCAGGGTGTGCGGCGAGCAGGTCACGTAGGTCACCACTCCCCCGCGCCGCACAGCGCGCAGCGCGCTGGCCAGCAGCTCGCGCTGAAGCTCGGCCAGGACGGTGACGTCCCCCGGCTCTCGGCGCCAACGGGCCTCGGGGCGACGGCGCAGTGATCCGAGGCCCGTGCAGGGGGCGTCGACCAGGACCCGGTCGTAGGCGCCGGGCTCATCGCGGCCCAGGTCGCGTCCGTCGCCGCATCGCACCCGGGCCACGTCCGGCGCGATGGCGCGCAGGGCGGAGCGCACCAGGTCGGCCCGGTGGGGGCTGACCTCATTGGCCAGCAGACGGGCGCCCGTCTGCGCGGCCCTCGCCGCGAGCAGGGCGGCCTTGCCACCGGGCCCGGCGCACAGGTCCAGCCAGTGCTCGTCGCGGCCCTCGAGGGGAGCATGCGCCGCCATGAGCGCCACCAGCTGGCTGCCCTCGTCCTCAACCCCGGCCCGCGAGTCGCGAATCGCCTCGATCCGGCCCGGGTCTCCCCCGACCATGACGACGGCGAGGGGACTGATCCTGCCCGGTCGCGGCTCGACGTCGTGGGCCCGGTCGGCCTTGCGAGCGACCTTGGTCAGCGCTTCTGGGGCGATGAGGCCGGGCCTGGCGCACAGCACCACCTCGGGGTCGACGTTGTCCGCCGCCAGGAGCGCCTCGAGCTCATCGCCGCTGCGGCCGTGAGTGGCCAGGGCCTGACGCAGCGCCTTGACGATCCACTCCGGGTGCGACTGAGTGCGGGCCAGAGCGGCCGTCTCATCGGGTGCGTCCCGGCGCAACACCGCCATCCAGGAGTCCAGGTCCCGCTCACTGAGCCGACGCATGACCGCGTTGACGAAGGTGGCTGCGCCGCGCCCGCAGGAGGTGGTGGCCAAATCCACGGTGGTGCTCACGGCGGCGTGCTGGGCAACCCTCATCCCCATGAGTTGGTGGGCCCCCAGGCGCAGGACGTCGAGCACGGCCGCGTCGATGCGCTCCAGGGGACGGTCCGTACAGGCAGCGATCATGGCGTCGTAGCGCCCCCGAAGCCGCAGGGTCCCGTAGGTCAGAGCGGTGGCGAAGCCGGCGTCGCGCCGATCCAGGTCGGCGGCCTCCAACAGCTCGGGCAGGAGAAGATTGGCGAAAGCGTCGTCGCGGCGAACACGGGTGAGTACCTCCAGAGCCACCTGACGCGCCGAGTCTGATCGGCCCCGCGCCGACGCACCCGCCTGCGGGCCGTCCTGCTTGAAGGCGCGCCGGCCCTGGTGAGGACCGCCGCGCTCACTTCGCCTGCCGCGGTGCTCCCGGCGTCTGCCGGGCGCACCGCCCCGTCCGCGGCCTGTGCCTCGCCGATTCTCGTTGTGGCCGCCCGATGCGCCCCGGCGTACCGATCCTTCCCCCATCAGCTCATTGCCTCACCGTCGTCGTTCATCGCAGACGCGGCCCCCAGGACGGTCCCCGCCTCCGGTCGCGATCCCCGGGCCCAGGCATCGGCGGGCATCCATCTGCGCCCGGCGGGCGCGACCTGCCCCAGACGGACAGCGCAGTCCCCGGTTCCCACGAGAACCTCGTGCTTGGTGGCGCGCAGGTGACCGGGCAGGAGATCGGTGACCTCCGGGACCGCGGTGACCGGCCCCAGGCGGAACCGTGCCCCCTGATATGTGGTGTGGGCGCCTGGTGCCGGACTGACGCCCCGGATCCGGCGGTCGATGCTCAGTGCCGGATCCTCCCAGCGAATCTGGCCGTCGGCGGAGGAGAGCGTGGGTGCCAGTGTGGCCAGCGCGTCATCCTGCGGCTCGGGGCGCACGCTGCCGTCCTCAACGGAGCGCAGCACGTCGAGGACCAGGGGCGCTCCGGCGCGCGCCAGCCGCTCAAGCAGGTCCCCGCTGGTATCCCGACCACTGATAGCCTCGGTGACTCGGCCGTAGACGGGACCGGTGTCGAGCCCCTCCTCGAGCCGGAATACGCAGGCCCCGGTGACCTCCTCACCGGCGATGACCGCCCGCTGGACCGGCGCGGCTCCGCGCCACGCGGGCAGCAGCGAGAAGTGCAGGTTCAACCAGCCGTGCTCAGGCACGTCCAGCAGATCGGCCGGGACCAGGCGACCGTAGGCGACCACGACGGCGACGTCGGCCCTCAGGGCGCGCACCCAGTCGCGCACGTCGCCGGCCTGCTCGCCCTTGAGGGTGGCCGGGGTGCGCACGTCGAGCCCCGCGCCGCGAGCCGTGGCCGCCACCGGTGAGGGGTGCAGCGTCCGGCCGCGTCCTTTTCGGGCGTCCGCCCGGGTCAGGACCCCGACGACGTCGTGCTCGCTGGCGATGAGGGCCTCCAGGGTGGGCAGGGCGGCCTCGGGGGTTCCGGCGAAAAGCACACGCATGCGCCCGAGTCTAAGGCTCGAAGTCACCCAGTGCGGGGTTCAGCACCGGCCCGGCGTGGGGAGCAGCCCCAAGGCGATGAGCTCGGAGCGCAGCCGTCCTGAGCCGGTGAAGCGATGGGTGCGAAGCCCCAGCCGGCCGGCCGCCTCGATGTTGACCGGCGAGTCGTCGATGAACAGAGTACTGGGGGCCTGGAGGCGGTAACGGCTCAGCAAAAGCTCGAAGGCGGCGGGGTCCGGTTTGGTCAGGTGCTCGCGCCCGGAGACGACGACACCGACGAAGCGCTCGAGCTGGGGAACCAGGAGCCTGGCCGCCTCGAAGGGCTCGGCGTCGAAGTTGGTCAGCCCGTACAGCGCCACGCCTTCCTCAAGGAGCTCGTCGAGCAGGGCCTCCATCCCAGGAACGGGGCCGGTCAGTGAGGCGGCGAAGCGCTCGCGGTACAAGGAGAGGATCTCCACCCAGTCGGGGCGGTCGGGGTGGGCTCGGGCGTAGTCGGTGAGCACCTGGTCGAAGGGCTCCCCCCGGTCCAGGCGCTCGTTCCAGGACAGGAACCCGCCGTCGACCACGAACTCCTCCCAGGCGTCGGCCGAGACATATCCGGCGACGGCCGCGATGGGCTCCCAGGCGTACAGGACGTTGCCGTAGTCGAGGACGACGGCGCTCACGGAGTCGGAGGAGGCGGCGGTTCTGAGAGCCGGGAACAGCGCATTCACATCCGGCATCGTCCCATGCCTGCGCCGTCGGGGTCGGCAGGTGACCCCGACTGGGCCGGAACTCCTCTGACGTTTGTAAGTCTTCTACTGATGCTGGGCCGCCTCGGTCGAAGGCCAGAGGCGTTCGAGAGCAGCTCCGAAAGTGGCGAAGTGCCTGGTGGGAGCAACATCACGTCTCGACGATGGCCGCTTGATCAACGTGCTCTGAACTTCTTCCTACCAGGGGGTTTTCAACCGTCAACGGTTCTGGTACGCTCGTACCAATCCGGTACGGTCGTACCACTTTGTTAGCCAGAGCGCACGATGCGCGTCATGATCCAGGTCAACGACACGGTGCTGTGTCAGAGAGGGAGTCATGGAATTCTCCGTAGATTCCGAAATCGGGAAGCTTCGCCAGGTCATCCTGCACAGGCCTGGTAACGAGATGCTCCGGCTCACTCCGCAGAACAAGGACCACCTCCTGTTCGACGACGTCCTGTGGCTTGAACGGGCCCAGGAGGAGCACGACCAGTTCGCGCGAGTCCTGACCGGTCACGACGTCGAGGTGCTCTACCTCAGTGACCTTCTGGCTCAGACCCTGGAGATTCCCGAGGCCAGGGACTACGTCCTGGACCGGGTCGTCAACGAGAACACCAACGGCCCCAGCGTCACCGAGCCGCTGCGCGCCCTGACCGACGGGCTGTCCGGAGCTGAGCTGGCCGAGGTGCTCATCGCCGGGATCACGAAGGCCGAGCTGCTCGAGCGCACCCCCTGCCCGGACTCGCTCGTGCTGGCCTCCATGGGCGACGACGACCTGCTTCTGCCGCCTCTGCCCAACCACCTCTTCACTCGCGACACGTCCTGCTGGATCTACAACGGGGTGTCCATCAACTCGATGATGATGCCGGCTCGGAAGCGCGAGACCATCAACTACGAGGCGATCTACCGCTGGCACCCCCGATTTGCGGGCTCCGAGTTCCCCGTGTGGTCCGAGGGCACGCAGGCCGGCCCCGCCACCGTCGAGGGTGGAGACGTCCAGATCATCGGCAACAGCGCCGTTCTGGTCGGAGTCTCCGAGCGCACCACCTCGCAGGGCATCGAGAGGCT
>ERZ773070.2104-NODE-2104-length-11592-cov-6.468233_pt1 | contig 11592 bp, 9 predicted proteins | sample MGYA00580618_ERZ773070 | MGnify/ENA primary metagenome ERZ773070 (study PRJEB29015, sample SAMEA2738023) | human oral metagenome | biome: human oral; feature: human-associated habitat; material: dental | place: China | collected 2019 ...
CCCGCCGCATTCGGCGGCGCGATGCTCGCCGCGCTCCTCATCTACATCCTCGCGTGGCGTGACGGCATCCGCCCGACGCGCATCATCCTCGCGGGCGTGGCGGTATCCGCGTTCCTCGGTGCGGGGATCTCTGCCATGATGATCCTCTACAGCGACCGTGTGCACAGTGCGCTCATGTGGATGGTCGGCGGTCTGTCGGCGCGCAGCTGGCCGCACGTCGAGATGCTGTTCCCCTATACCATTGCGGCGGGGCTTTGTGCGCTCGCCGCCGCGCAGCGGCTCAACATCCTGCAGCTCGGCGACGACATGGCGCGCGGCATCGGACTCGCCGTCGAGCGCACGCGCATTCTGCTCACGGCGGTCGCCGCACTCCTCGCCGCGAGCGCCGTGTCCGTCGTCGGGCTTCTCGGCTTTGTCGGACTCATCGTGCCGCACGCCGCACGCCTCATGATCGGTTCGGACTATCGCTTCCTGCTGCCTGCGGCGGCGCTCCTCGGCATCGCCGTCGTCACACTCAGCGACACGGCGGCGCGCCTCCTGTTTGCACCGCTTGAGCTGCCTGTGGGCATTATCATGGCGGTCGTCGGTGCACCGTTCTTTCTCTATCTGTTGAGGAGGCAGCTATGAGTGCCGGAATGACCGCGCGCAATCTGCGTGTGAAGATCGCAGGCAAGGAGATCCTGCACGGGCTGAACGTGGATATCGCCGCAGGGCGGCGCACCGCCATCGTAGGACCGAACGGCGCGGGCAAGACGACACTCCTGCGCGCGCTCGCGGGGCTGAACCATCGTTATACGGGAGAGATCGTGCTCGATGGACGGGAACTCGGCAGCTACTCCGAGAAAGCGCTTGCGCGCGTGCGTGCCATCCTGCCGCAGGAGCGCGCGGCAGCGCAGGGGCTCACGGTGGAGCAGCTCGTTACATACGGACGCTTTGCGCACGCGGGACTCTTTCAGACGCGTTCGGACGCAGAGGACAGGGAGGCGGTCGCGTGGGCGATGGAGACAGCGCACGTCTCCGCCTTCGCCGAGCGCGAGGTGCATACCCTCTCGGGCGGCGAGCGGCAGCGCGTCTTTCTCGCGATGGCACTCAGCCAGCGCCCGCGCCTGCTGCTGCTCGATGAGCCGACCACGTATCTCGACGTCGCACATCAGCTGCGCGTCATGGAGATCATTTCGCGGCTCAACCGCGTGCACGGCATGACGATCCTGATGGTGCTGCACGACATGGCGCACGCGATGCAGTACGCCGATGATATCGTCCTGATGCAGAGCGGACGCGTCCGCGCGACGGGCACACCGACCGAGGTGCTGACCGAGGAGCGCATCGCGGATGTGTTCGGCGTGCGCGTCGAGATCTTCACCAATAGTCGCGGGATTCGTGTGCCATCGCCTGTGGCACTCGTGCGGGAGTGAGGGTTAGATGAGCAAACATAAACTTAAAATTATAACCAGCTATAAAGTTTTTTGACAACAGGGCTTGCATTTTGTTTTCGAGCGTGCTATGATAAAACCGTTCCAAGGGAAGAGAATGAATCGCGAAAAGGAAACATGGATACTTTTGCGAATCTCATTCTTTTGGAAATCAGATGTTTTCTGTTTTACAGAAGGAGGAGTTTCTCATGAAGAAGACTCTCGTATCCGCACTTGCAACGGCTCTCGTTGTCGGTGCAGCAAGCACCACGTTCGCTGCGGCGAACCCGTTCTCCGATGTGCCCCGTGATCACTGGGCATACGATGCTGTGACCCAGCTCGCCGCGGACGGCGTTGTTGAGGGCTACGGCGACGGCACCTATCGCGGTGACCGCAACATCACGCGTTATGAGATGGCGCAGATGGTTGCGAAAGCGATGGCGAAGGACAACATGTCCTCTTCGGATCGTGCTCTCGTTGACCGCCTCGCTGCTGAGTTCGCGGATGAGCTCAACAACCTCGGTGTCCGTGTCACGAAGCTCGAGCGCAACGCTGACATGGTGAAGTGGAATGGCAAGCTCGAGTACACCTACACGAGCACACGCTATGAGGGCCAGCCCCGTGTCAACGAGGATAAGGTTGTCTTCCGCCTTGAGCCGAGCGCAGAGGTCAACAACCACTGGCATGTCAATGCACGTCTCGATGCCGGCTACAACATGGACAAGGACGACAGCTCCAATGTTGCACTGAAGCGCGCATGGGCGCAGGGTGACTACGACGACTTCACGGTGAAGCTCGGTAAGATGGAGTTCACCACCGCTGAGGGACAGTATCAGGCTCCTGGCGCCATTGTCGCTGACGGCGAGTTCTCGGGTGCAGAGGCTAGCTTCGGCAAGGATCTGCGTGCGAAGGTCCAGGCAGGTCGCTACAGCCACGGTGGAGACTTCGGCGATAAGGCGAACTACCAGGGCGTCGAGCTCCAGTATGAGAAGGGCAGCCTGACGGCGGGCGCAGGCTACTATCGCTTCGGTTCTGACAGCCTCAATGGCATATATGGTCTCAAGGCTGACAAGAAGAAGATGAACATTTGGGGACTCAATGGCGCTTATCGCTTCGATAAGAACGTCGCTCTGACGGGTGCTTATGCACACAACAACGATGCGGCCGGCTCCAAGAGATCCGGACAGGTTTCGTTCGAATACAAGGGCGCAGATCCTGCGGATAAGGGTTCGTGGGGCGCATATCTCTCCTACCGTCACCTCGGCGGTGGCTCCGTTGAAGCAACGACGGATGGTGCTCAGAACTACACGAAGGGCTTCGAGCTCGGTACGAACTACACGCTGTGGAACAACGTTGTTCTCTCCGCGAAGTACTTCAAGGGCAAGACGCTTGAGAAGACAGCTGATGACAAGGTTCAGAAGCTCTTCGGTCGCGTTGAGTTCCTGTTCTAAGAGACTCTCGGCACACACTGCGGCGCTCGCCGCATAAGAAAATCCCCCTCCGTCCGGAGGGGGATTTTGTTGTTTATCAGCGATTCCTTTACTTTTTCTCAAAAACAAATATAATGAAGAAAGGTTTTGGAGGTGACGCCATGATGAACGGGGATGCCCTGCTTGAGCGGCTGCGGGCGGAAAAGGAGCGCCACATTTCCGGTGGAATCTATCACGAACTGCAGGTTCGCATGACGTACAACTCCAATCACATCGAGGGCAGCCGGCTCAGCGAGGATGTGAAAAAGCACTATTATTATCGTGGGCTGAAGGAGTACGAGCGCGAACCGGGCTATCTGATGGATACCTGCTATGACGGACAGGATACGTTTCAAGCACTGCTCACATACTTTCAAATAAAAAATCCTTGAGATGTTCTCAAGGATTTTGTGTTACCAATAACCGTATTGTTTCCGTTTCTGCCAAAGGAGCAGGAAAGTGAGCGATGCGCCGAGGAGATCAGCGGCGGGGGTCGCCATGAAGACGCCGTAGACACCGAAGAACTGCGGCAGGAGGAGGAGAAAGCCGAGCAGGAAGACGAGCGTGTCGCAGAAGGAGAGGAATGCAGAGGTGCGTCCGTCGCCGAGCGCGGTGAAGAAGGACGAACCGTAGGCACTGAAGCCCATCGTGAGGAAGGCGAGTGCGTGGATGCGGAAGCCGTGCACGGCGAGCTCGTAGACGTGCGAGCCGGCGGGGGCGAAGAAGCCCGTGATCGGCGCAGCGATGATGATGCTGAGCACGGTCGTAAAAAGGGCGAATGCGCCGATGAGCCCGCAGCTGCGCCGCAGGATGCCGTGCAGAGCCGCAGAATCACGACGCCCGTAGTTGAAGCTCGTGAGCGGAGCAACGCCCTCTGCGTAGCCAAGGTAGATCGCTGTAAGGAGTCCCGAGATATACTCGGAGATGGCGATTGCCGCCACACCGTCCACACCCGCAAGATGCATCATCGTATTGTTCATGACGATCATGATGAGGCTCATCGAGAGCTGCATCACCATCTCACTTGAGCCGTTGCCCATCGCGGAGAGGATGGAGCGCAGCCGCCAGACGGGACGTACGAACCGCAGTGTGCCGCGCCGATGAATGGCAAAGTAGTAAAGTCCTACGAATGCGGAGATGGAGTAGCCCGTTGCTGTGGCGATGGATGCTCCCTCCAGCCCCCAGCCGAGGACAAAAAGGAGGATGTAGTCGAGCACCATGTTGACGATGCCGCCGACGAAGGAGGAGAGCATCGCGAGACGCGGCTGTCCCGCCGCAACGAGGAAGATGTCGAGGATCAGCCCTGCCATCGTGAGCGGTGTCGAGATGAAGAGAGGCACGGCGTACACGGCGCAGAGGGGATAGAGGGCATCGTCCGCGCCGAAGAAGTAGAGAATCGGGTGTAGGAAGGTCATGCCGAGCACGGCAATCATCGTGCTGAGAATGACGCAGACGAGGACGAGCAGGGAGAAATTTTCGCGTGCATGGCGATTTTCGCCCGCGCCGAGCTGCGCTGCAACGAGCGCACTCCCGCCCGTGCCGAGCATGGTTGCAAGCACAATCGTGAGCGGGATGAACGGCATGACGATGTTGATCGCCGACAGTCCATCCGTCCCGACGGCGTGCGCGACGAAGAAGCCGTCGACGATGAAGTTCACATTCATAAAGAGCTGTGACACGATCATCGGCACGGCGAACGCGAGCAGTGTGCGGTAGGTGATGGGCTGGGATAGCTGCGGCATTTCGTCTCCTCCGTTGATAGTAGGCGCTATCATAGCATGGAACACGGGGGAAAGCAAGTGCGGAGAATTTGCAAAATCACGCCGCTTTTGGTACACTTGCGGGAGTGTTATTAAGGAGAGAATATCGTACATGAGTGATCGAAAGAAAGCCCGTGCTGCCGCCGAGCGCGGGGCGCGGCTGACGAGGGAGGATGCGCTCGCCCTCTACGAGGACAACGATCTCCTCGCGCTCGCCGCGTGGGCGCGTGCGGCGAAGGAGCGCGAGAGTGGGAAGAACGTCTACTATACGGTGAACCGCCACATCAATCTCACGAATATATGCAGTGCAAACTGTCCGCTCTGTGCGTTCCAGGTGGAGCAGGGAGATACGCGCGGCTATATTATGGAAACGGATGATGTAGCTCGCGTGCTGGAACTGGCGAAAAATACGCCGCGCCTCACGGAAATCCATATCGTGAGTGCGCTGCATCCCGATCGTCCCTTCTCCTACTACGAGGGGGTCGTGCGGCAGGTGCGTGCGGCACTTCCGCACGCGGATATCAAGGCGTTCACGCCCGTGGAGGTTGTGAACTTTGCAAAGACGGAGGGGACTTCTGTCCGCGACATTCTGCGTACGCTGCAGGCAGCAGGACTGTCGTCCCTCCCCGGCGGCGGCGCGGAGATTCTCTCCGACCGCGTCCGCGCAATTATCTGCCCGAACAAGGCGACGCGTGCGGAGTGGCTTGACTGTATGCGCACGGCGCACGAACTCGGCATCCGCACAAATGCGTCCATGATGTACGGGCACATCGAGACGGTGGAGGAGCGTATCGACCATTTGCTTGCCCTGCGCGAGCTGCAGGATGAGACGGGCGGTTTTCAGGCGTTCATGCTCTTTCCGTTCCATCCCGAGAACACGGCGCTCGGCGTGGAGCGTAAAATCACGCGCGTCGGCTCGTGGGAGGATATGAAGATGCTTGCCCTTTCTCGCCTTGTCCTCGATAATGTCGCACATTTCAAGGCGTTCTGGGTCATGCTGACACAGCCCATTGCGCAGCTTGCCCTCGGCTTCGGTGCGGATGATCTCGACGGAACCATCGGTGAGGAGAAGATCATTCACGCGGCGGGTGCACAGACGCAGACGGGCATCACGCGGCGCGAGCTCGACGCGATGATCCGCGAGGCGGGCTATGAGCCTGTGGAGCGCGACACATTCTATCACGCGTTGGCGAGCACAGAGGAGGAAGCGTAATGCGCCTGACGGAAAAGGAGGGCGAGGCTCTTCTCCTCGCACAAGATCCGATCGCGCTCGGCCGCGAGGCCGATGCCGTGCGGCGCGCGCGCTACGGCAACCGCACGACGTTCATCGTCGACCGCAACATCAACTATACGAACATCTGCCGCAATGAGTGCAGCTTCTGCGCCTTCTACCGCCGCTTGGACGCGGCGGACGCCTACCTGCTCTCCTACGAGGAAATCCTCGAAAAGGCGCGTGAGACGGTCGAGGCGGGCGGCACGCAGCTGATGATTCAGGGCGGCCTGCATCCGGAGCTGGGTCTTTCCTATTACGAGGAAATGCTGCGCCTGTTGAAGCGCGAGTTTCCCATGCTGACGATCCACTCGTTCACGGCGACGGAGATCCTCTACTTCGCAGAGAAGGCGGGGCTTTCCGTCGAGGAGACATTGAAGCGGCTGCAGGCGGCGGGACTCGACAGCCTGCCGGGCGGCGGCGCGGAGATCCTCGTCGACCGCATCCGCAAGAGGATTGCGCCGAAGAAGATCATGACGGACGATTGGCTGCGCATCATGAAGACGGCGCACACGATCGGCATGGAGAGCACGGCGACGATGGTCATCGGCTTCGGCGAGACGATGGCTGACCGCATCGAGCACATGGAGAAGGTGCGCCGCCTGCAGGACGAGACGGGCGGCTTCCGCGCCTTCATCACATGGACGTTTCAGCCCGGCCACACGGAGCTTGGCGGCGAGAAGACAAGCTCGTGGGACTACTTGACGACGCTGGCTCTGACGCGCCTCTACCTCGACAACATCGCGCACATCCAAGGCTCGTGGGTCACGCAGGGCGAGCGCATCGGGCAGCTGACGCTGGGCTTCGGCGCAGACGACCTCGGCAGCATCATGCTCGAAGAAAACGTCGTCAAGGCAGCGGGCACGCGCTACGAGATGTCGATTCAGAAGATGGTGCGTCTGATTCAAGGCGCGGGCAGAGAAGCCGCGCAGCGCGATACGGAGTACCGCGTACTGAAAACCTTCAGCGAAAGGAGCGAATAAATGGCACAGCAAGAAATTCCCGCCGCATCGTTCGGCGTTGTCGGCGGCTCGGGCACGCTTTCGAGCGATTTTCCCGCGCGTCTTCCCGATGAGGATATAGAAATTCTCGCCGACAATCTCATCTTTGACACGCCCTACGGCAAAAGCCCCGCTTTTCGCCTGTTCTCGGTCGGCGAGGTGCGCGTGCTCTCGTGCCGCATGCACGGCTGGCGCTCGGGCGTGACGCGTGCCGACGCTTCGCGCCAGGTCTTCTGGGTCTTCCGCGAGGCTGGCGTCGTGCGCGTCCTCTCCGAGGGCGGCGTCGGCACGGCAAATCATTTGCTCGATCCGCGCGATTTCCTGATTCCCGACGATTATCTCGACCTCTCGAACCGCAAGGACGTCATGCTCGACGGCAGGTATCTGCTCATCATGCGCGATGCCCTCTGCCCCGAACTTCGCGCTTCGCTTCTGGCGGCGACGAAGAAGCGCTTTTCAGGGCGCATCTTTGACCGCGGCATTTACGCGTGCACGGACGGACGCCACTTCGAGAGTCCTGCCGAAGTCGCCATGCTCAATGGCCATGCCGACATCATCGGGCAGAGCATCTGCCCCGAGGTCTACCTCGCGCGGGAGATCGGCGCGTGCTACGCGGGGCTTTACTACGTCGTGAACTACGGCGAGGGCATCCGCCCCAAGTGGTCGTACGGCACGATGAAGGACATCTTCTACGACGACGCGCCGATGATCGGCGAGGTGCTCGCAGAAACGATTCGAGAAACAGCGGCGAAGGAGCGCCATTGCGAGTGCCTCGCGCTTCGCAAGGAAACACTGTTGAAGGACGTTTACAACGAGGCGTCCGACAAAGGGTAGAAAGGGAGGGCTTCTCCTTTGGACATCAAGGTCGTGGCGTACTTTTTGGGTCGCATCGCGCAGGCCGAAGGGCTGATTTTCCTCGTGCCGCTCGCCGTTTCCCTGTGGTACGCCGAATCCTCTCGCTTGCCGCTCTTCGCTGCAGCCCTCTTGAGCGCGGCGGCTGGCACGGCGCTTCGCCGCGCTGGCAAAGAGCCGGGCGAACGTCTGACGCTTCGCGAGGGCATCGCCATCACGGGCGGCGGCTGGCTTCTGGCGACCTTCCTCGGCATGTTGCCGTACCTTCTGGGCGGCTATCTCGGCTACCTCGACGGCGTCTTTGAGAGCATATCGGGCTTCACGGGCACAGGCGCGACCGTCGTCGAAGACATCGAGGCCCTGCCTCAGGGCGTGCTCCTCTGGCGCAGCCTCACGCATTGGCTCGGCGGCCTCGGCATCATCGTCATCTTCATCGCTCTTTTGCCCGCGACGGGGCAGAGCGCCATCACCATGTACAACGCCGAATCGAGCGCGCAGGGATCGGAGCGCGTCCTGCCGCGCCTCAAGAACCTCACGAGCGTGCTCTTTCGCATCTACGTCGTCCTGACGGGCGCGGCGTTCCTCGCCTTCTTCGCCTGCGGCATGAACGCGCTCGACGCCGTCAACCATGCGATGTCGACGATCGGCACGGGCGGCTTCTCGACGTACAACGCGAGCGCCGCGCATTTCAAGAGTCCTGCCATCGAGCTTTGGATGTCGCTCTTCATGTTCATCGCGGGCGGCAGCTTCGGCCTCTACTACCGGGTTTACAAGAAAGGGCCACAGGTACTGTGGCGCAACTCCGAGTTCAAAGCGTACCTCGGCATCGTCGGCGGCGCCGTGCTGCTCATCGCGGCGGATCTTTTCTACCGAGGGCTTTACAACGTGCCCGACGCTTTGCGCTTCGCGCTCTTTCAGGCGACGTCGCTCTCGACGACGGGCTTCGTCTCCGCCGACTACGAACTTTGGCCGGGCTTTTCCAAAGGCATCCTGCTTCTCCTCATGCTCACGGGCGGCTGCGTCGGCTCGACGGCGGCGGGACTGAAGATCGCGCGCATCCTCGTGCTCTTTCGCATGGTGCGCACGATCGTGCTGGAGAAGCTTCACCCGCGCGTCACGACGCCCGTGCGCATCAACGGCGCGAGCGTCGACGAGGCGACACTCCACCGCACGGCAGTCTTCTTCTTCCTCTACGTCCTCTCCATCGCCTTTTTCGCCGTGCTCATGACGGCGGACAACATCAAGACCTTCGACGCCATCGGCATCAGTGTGACGACCGTCGGCTGCGTCGGCCCTGCCTTTGGCATCGCGGGCGCGACGGAGAACTACGCGGGACTATCCGACTTCACGAAGGGAATCCTGTGCTTCGCCATGCTGCTCGGCCGGCTCGAATTCTTCACGCTGCTCGTCATGCTCTACCCGTCGTTCTGGCGCTCGAGGAAGAATTGGTGATAGGAGAAAATCCGCTGAAAAGCAAGAGTGCAAACCTCATGCCGGAGGCAAAATGACCTGCGCCTGAACAATCCTTTCCAGCTCTTTCGGTTCGACGTCCTGCAGATACATCCATCGCCCTGCCCTTTTCGCTTCGGCGACGGACGCATCGACCTTTTGATAGTAGTCTTTCACTTCTTCGTAGTAGTCGAGCCACGCATCTTCCATATCCTCTTCATTGAAGATGTGCCACTTGCACCAGCTGGAAAGCTCCGGATGCTTTTCGGCGATCAGCGCGAAGCACGCTTGATTGTCCTTGATGACCTGCGCCTGTTGGCGTTCGTCCGTGCTCGTCGATATGCCGCTGCCGTACTCGTACCAGATGAGATTGTGATTCCAGAAGCCGATGTCGATGCCGTCGGCGATCATGAGGGTGTAGGCGCGGTCTTCGAGATGAACGGCCTTGCCCAGCAGTGGCTTCGTGTACTGCATGAGGAGCTTGCGGCGCGTCATGAAGGCGGCGCCGATCGGGTAATCCTGACATAGAAGATGCGCCCTTCTTGCTGCGGCGAAATCGTTCCTTTCATACGGCTCCAAATTCCGCGGGTGCATTTCATCCAATATATGATAATGCCCGCTCTCTTCACGATAGTAGCAGGCGCGTCCGAAGGCGGCCGGATACCCGCTCTCTTCCATGAAACGGAACATGTCGGCTAATACATGGTCGCTGTACAGGTAGTCGCCGGGAGAGATGTTCTTGATGTACTTCCCTCGCGCATGGGAAAAGGCGCGGTACACATTGTGTACGACACCTTGATTTTTGGGTGCTTGAAGAATCTTGTAGGCTGTGAATCCCTTGGAAGCGAGATCGTTTTCGATGGCCTTCCTCGGGAAATCTTTTGAGCCGTCATCGGCGATGACGATCTCGAACGAGCAGCCCTTCTGCTCAACGACGGAGGCGAGCGTCCTTTCGAGCTTCAGAAAATCCGACCGATAGGTGAGAACGCAGACGGACACATCGAAATGCGCATCGTCCCCGCGCGCTTCGTCGCGGGAAAAGATCACCGTATCGCCGCCGTAAAGGATTCGCGGCTGCGTTTCGAGGCGGTTCAAGAGGCGCAGCGAACGCTCTTCTCTCGAGAGGATCAAGACGTCCGCCAGACGAAGCGCGGCAGAAGACAGCGCCGCCTCACCTTCGAAGGTCAGCACCGCCGGCGCGTCGTCGCCGAGCGCATCGAGCGCTTGACTGAACTGCGCCAGCGGCTCTTGAGCGCCTTCTGCGGCGGACAAGTCAAGCAGCAGCGCCACGTTGTCTGCCGCGCAAAAGATGTTGACGTATCGCTCGAATACCGTGCGCCATACGGCTTCCGGCGCATGGAAGTCCGGCAGGAAATAGTAGAGCCGTATGCCTTCTTTTTTCAAGTTTTGAAGAGTTTCTATCATTTCGATTCCTTTCCCTGCAGGTTTGCCGCTCATGCAAGACTTTCTGACTTCCATCGTAATCCATGCGGCGCCAGAAAGCAAGGGCGAAGTCAAAGGAGGATCTATGCAAAGCGTCATCTTGAAGAGCCGACTGCTGCGGCTTTACGATCATTTTGCAGCCGAGGGCGATGCGGCGAGCGCCCGCAAGGTGCGCCAGCTTGCCGAAAAGCTCGTGCGCGGCGAATTCGGCGTCGCTTTCTGCGGTCATTTTTCGGCGGGCAAGTCGCGCATGATCAACCGCCTCCTCGGCGCGATGCTCCTGCCGTCGAGTCCCATACCGACGAGCGCGAACCTCGTCTATGTCAGGCACGGCGAAGAGTACGCCGAGGCACGCTTCAGAGAAGGCAGGCCGCGCCGCTACCTCGCACCCTACGACTACGACCTCGTGAAATCGTTCTGCCGCGACGGCACGGCGATCGAGAGCATCGAGATCTCGACGGCGGCCGCATCTCTTCCTGCGGGCGTCGTGCTCATGGACACGCCGGGCATCGACTCGACCGATGCCGCGCACCGCCTGGCGACGGAAGAGGCAATCCACCTCGCCGACCTCATCTTCTACGTCATGGACTACAACCATGTGCAGTCGGAGGAGAGTTTTCTCTTCACGAAGTCGCTGACGGAAGCGGGAAAGCGCGTCGCGCTCGTCATCAACCAGATCGACAAGCACCGCGAGGAGGAGCTTTCCTTCGCCGCGTTTGCTGCCGGCGTCAAGGACGCTTTCGCCGCATGGGGCGTCGCGCCCGAGGCGGTCTTCTTCACCTCGATGAAGGACGAGGCGCATGAGCACAACGACTTCAAGACGATGCAGGCCTTCCTGCGCGATGCGCTCAAAAATCGTGCGGCGTCGCTCGAAGAATCGATCGCCCGCTCTCTCGAAAAGATCTGCGCCGATGCCGTAAGCCGCGAGGAAAAAGC
>ERZ773070.2106-NODE-2106-length-11588-cov-5.739703_pt1 | contig 11588 bp, 10 predicted proteins | sample MGYA00580618_ERZ773070 | MGnify/ENA primary metagenome ERZ773070 (study PRJEB29015, sample SAMEA2738023) | human oral metagenome | biome: human oral; feature: human-associated habitat; material: dental | place: China | collected 2019 ...
CATCCCGTTAGAACGAGGCCGGGGCCTTTCACGCTCATGCGGCGAGACAGAGCGCGTCCCTGGCCTCTGTTTGCCGTCGGCGCGCATGGCACCGTCGGTCACCAGAGGCTAGGGTCGTCCAATCAGCGAGGACGACGGTGGCGGCGGCGGTGATGGTGAGAGCTGCCATCGCTGCTGCTGCCACCCTTGTGACGATGGTGATTCCCGTCGTTTCCGCTGTCGTGGTTTCCACCGTGCTGCTTGCGCGGGCGAGTTCCGTGCTCGTTAGCGCCGTTGTGCTGCTGCTCGTGCGGTGCCTTGCGACCGCGCGATTTGTCGTGCGAAGAGTCGTCGCCCCCGTCGTGCTTACCGTGGTGGTGGTGCTCTTCGTGCTCGTGCTCGATATTAATCTCGGGGCTGAGCTCGATATTGGGGTTGATTTCCGTGTGATTGTCTTGCTCGATATTGACGTCACCGTTCACGATGGTGCCGTTGTTATCGCCGTCGACGTACACGTTCCTTCCGTCGCGCAGCTCGTAGCGTTCGCCACCCTTGCTGTGTCCCTCGCCGCAGCAGCCGCCGCCGGGGGCCTGGCACTGCTCGCCGATGTGCTCGACGCCGCGGGTCAGGTTCTCGCCGACGGAGGTCATGACGGCGTAGATCGCCATGATGGCCTGAACGGCTTCCATGAGAACATCGAGGACAGGACCGATGAGGCCGACCCACTTGGCGACCTTACTGGCAACCTGCGCTTCGGCGACGGGAGCCGCAAGGCCCCAGGTGCATACGACTTCGACCGCTGCGGAAATACAGCTGCCAACGATATCGCCGATGGCGCCCACGACGGCGTCATGGATGCTGTCGACGGAGTCTGCCACCTTCGTGAGCGCCTCGCCGAAGGCACCAGACGCGGCAGAGACGCCGTCGATCGCACTGGAGACGACGGCCTGGCGCTCCAGGTACGCGCGCACTGCTTCGCCGTGCATGCCGGACATCGCGGCCTGTGCGGTGGACTGCAGCTCTTCAGCAACGGAGGCGAGGGAGCTCGAGATGGAGTCCCAGCTGGAGCTCATGCCGTACACCTGAGCCGAGTCGCCGGTCAGCTGGTTCACCCAGGTCTTGAGGGGATCGATGTGATGCAAGATCCACTCGACGCCCATACCGACGAGACCACCGATTGGGTCAACGGCGAGCCCGGCTGCTTCCTCGTAGATTGCCTTCGCTGAATCGACGAGGTTGTTCACCTCGCCGGCGCGCAGGTCCTGGGCGACGTTGTACAGCTCGTCGACGATACCCAGGCCCTCGGTCGGGGTGGTGTAGTCGATACTCGGTGTGAATTCGGGGGATTCGACGCTCACTTCTGAACTCCTTCAAACAGGAAGCGACGCAGCGTGCGTTCTTCATCCTGGCGCTGACGATACAGGAACGTTTCGATGTCCTTATCGCCGTGGTCATCCTGCCGGTCGAAGAGCGAACGCACGTCGTCCGTCTTCGTATCGGGGTGAGCCTTCGTGAACTCTTCGATACGGGAGGACTGAGCCTTCTCCTGCTCCTCGACGAAGCTGCGGTAGCTGGCCTGCTGGTCGTTGCGCTGCTTCGACATGAAGGCGTCGAACTCGCGGGACGTTGCCTGCGGGTTGTCCTTCACGTACTGGCGGATCTGGGTTTCTTCTTCGGTGCGCTGGCGCGACAGGAAGTCCGTCATCGCGTCCTGCTGCTCTTGCTGGTTGGACTCGATGAGGCTCTTCACCTCGGAGATGTCTTCACCGGGGTGCGCGTCAGCGTAGCGCGCGAGCGCCTCGTTCTGGTCTTCCTTCTGGCGCTCGTAGAACTCGGCGAGATCGGTGTTTTCGTCGTCGCGCTGCTTCTCGAGGAAGCGACGCAGTTCGTCGTCATCGGCATTGAGCTTGTCGTGGCCGCCGAGGAGGCTGTCGAAGGAGTTACCGGACTCTCCGCCCTTGCCTTCCTTACCGTCCTTGCCGTCCTTACCGTCTTGCCCGCCCTTGCCATCGTGCCCGTCCTTTGCAGAGTCATCGCCGAGGCCGGGGTTGTTTGACAGGGAGGGCATTGTGGACTGTCCGCTGAGGCCGCCCAGGCCGCCACCGCCGCCGAAGCCGCCGCCACCACCGGCGCCGCCAGCACCACCGTTACCGCCGCCACCTCCGCCGCCGCCGTAGCCACCAGCGCCACCGGCACCGCCAGCACCACCGTTACCGCCGTTACCGCCATCGCCGCCGTCACCGCCGTCGCCGCCGTCGCCGCCGTTGCTAATAGGCTTAGTGTATGTGCCCACGCCGTCCTGAATCTTCTTAAACTTCTCTTGGAAGATCTGCTCAAGATCGTCCATCTCCTGCGCCCACTGGAGCAGGCAGTTGACAAGACGCTTCTCGGCTGCGGAGCAGTCCGTAATCATCTTCGTCAGGTTCGTGATCTGCTCGTTGACCGGGGAAACGAAGAAAGAACAGATCAGGCCGAAGGCGTTGCCGTTGACCTGGCCCTGCGTCGAGTTGGCGACGCCCACGCTCTCGTCAAGGGTCGACGCACAGTCACTGACCGTGGTCGCATGATCACGGATTACTTCTGTATTGACGCCAAGATCCGCGCTCATCGCTGACCCGCTCCGAGGGAACCAAGGTTCGAGGAAATAGTCTCGAGGTAGCCGCCGAGCGAGCCGCCGTCCTCGCCGAACCGCTGGGTGGTCTGCATGCGCACGTAGTCACGCATGTTACGACCGGCGTCGGCGTAGGCCTCCATGATCGAGTCCTCGAGTTCACGCGCGCTTCCCTGGAGCGCGTCATCGTCGATCGACAGCTTGACGAGGCGACCGTCCGAGTCGATTTCGACCTCAACGTCACCCTGAGCGTCGTGGCCGCGTGTCCTCGCCGTCTTGAGGATCTCGACGAGTTCGCGGGCATTCTGGGCACGCTTTTCGGCGGCTTCCATCTGAGCCCGGATAGTCTGCCTTACTTCTTCGGGGGTGCTCCCCATCGTCTCTACCATACGGTTATCCTAACTGAGTTCCTTGGCGCACGTGCACCACTTCATGTACCGAGACGGTAAGACCGCCTCTGTGGCGACCGGAAGTCACCAATACGTTCAGTATTTGCGAGTGATTGCTCGCTCATGGGAATCATTCACTGCGCGTGGTACCGAGGGCTCGTGCCCAGGTGAGCCGGGTAACCGGACGCGCCTGAAGTCACCACCTTCTCATCGAGGCCCCGGTACACATACGTGTCATCGTTATAGACGGAACTCGGGTTCGCGAGCCCATCGTAGTAATCATCGATGAGATCAGGAGTCACCACGGGATTACCCCCCTTCTCCTCAAAGGGGTGCACATCCGGGTATTGAGTCGGATCCGACCCCAACAGAGCTGCCGGATCGACCTCGCCGTAACCGGTGCGCTCATTCCATTGAGCGCCCGAACCACGAGCCGTCGCTGCCAGCGCCTGCAAAATCTGCTCGGCCGACACATTGTCGTCGAACCGCTGCCATGCCAACGCCAAGACACCAGCAACCAACGGAGCAGCAAACGAGGTCCCGTTAACGGCATAAAGCTCTCCGTCGTCTGATCTTCTCGCGGTAAACTTACCAACGGCAGCCACAGTGACGCCGTCACCCCAATTCGAGTAATCTGCCCAGCTGCCATCGGTCTCGAGCGCCGAAACACCGATCGCGCCACCCCACGCACCGACGACGTTGTCAGGATCGCGCTGGCCGTCGTTCCCCATTCCCCCAACAATCGGCACGCCCTCAACGACGGCGCGAGAAACCGCCCACTGCATCGCCTGGGCATCCCTCTTTGTAAAGGTCGCTGAGATCGAAATGATGTCAACGCCGTCATTCAATGCCTGTTCGATCAGCGACGCCTGATCCCCCAGTGCCGATCGATTCATCCCCAGCCCACAGTCTGCGCCCGCGTCGTTGGGCGAGTGAGCCACAGCGTAGTTGTAGATCGTCGCGCCGGGAGCCACACCGAAGTCCGGAGCAACGAGGAGCTGAGCGATGAACGTTGCGTGATCATCAGAATCAGCATTCGTTTGAATGGTGCACGCGGTCATATCCTGGATGTCCGCGCCCCGCAGCTCGGGAATCGACGTATCGATGCGGCCGTCGATAACCGCGATGATCACGCCTTCGCCCGTGTACCCCTGAGCGTGCAGCGACGCCAACGAGTAGCGCGAATAGTACGCCTCATCCGCCGCTGTGACCTTGCGATCCACCGCCTCCGCAGGGGCAGCGGGCGCGACGGGCGAGAGCACAGCCGTCAGGGCCAGGGCGCACGCCGACGCCAGAACGGAGAGGGCGCGCAGGCCTCGGGACTGACCAATCGATCGCATCATTGTGTCTGTTCCTTTCGTTCGGGCACTCGTGCACTCGGGCACTCAGGCACTCGGGTAAGCCGAGGCCTGTCACTGACTGTGGTAGCGAGGGCTGGTGCCGATGTGGGTCGGGTAGCCGTGTTCGCGGCTGAGTGCAGCCTCTTCGTTCACGCCGCGGTAGACGTAGACATCATCATTACGAATCAAAATGGGGTTCACGACGCCGTCCGCATAGTCGGCAACGTCATCCCATGAGGGCAGCGAATTATTGGCCTGCGGTACGCACGGATTCTCGTCCGTATACTGCGACGGGTCTGACCGGAGGAACGCGATCGGGTCGGCGGGGCCGTAGCCGGTAAACTTGTTCCACTCGTTTCCGCTTCTGCCCGTTGCGGCCAGTGCCTGCAGAATCTGATCTGCGCTGACGTCCTCGTCGAAGTGCTGCCAGCCGAGCGCCAAGAAGCCGGCGATAATCGGGGTCGCGAAGGACGTTCCTTCCGCTTCCTCAACACGACCGGTCGAGGTGTCACGCGTCACGACTGTTCCCAGGGCGGTCGTCAGCAACCCGTTGCCCCAGTTCGTGTACTCCGTCAGAGTGTTGTAACGCGTCGTCGCTCCGATGCCGCAGATTCCCGTCCAGATAGCCAGCGCATCATCGGGGTCCTCGGTGGTCTCGTTGCCCATCGCGGCCACGACGATGACGCCCTCGGCAAGCGCCCGGGCCATAGCCCACCGAAGGTCGATGGAATTATCGTCAAAGTTACTGGAGATCGTAATGATGTCGGCGCCGTCGTTGATCGCCTGCTCAATAAGGAGCGGCGTGTCGTTCTCTGCTTCACCCGTCCAGCCGGAGAGCGTGCAGTTCGACTTATCGCCGTACAGGGGGATCGTGTAGGTGTAGAGCGTCGCGTCGGGCGCCACACCAAACTCGGGCGAGACCAGGATCTGCGCGACAGTGGTGCCGTGTGCCGCATTCTCGGGCGCCGACTCCTTGACGCAGGGCGTCCGATCCTGAATGTTCGCACCCTTGAGTTCGGGGATGTTCGGGTTCACGGCACCGTCCAGGACCGCGATGGTGACGCCCTTGCCTGTGATTCCCTGATCGTGAATGGACTTGAGCTTGTAGTACTTGTAGTAGTCCTGCTTGTCAGCGGTCACCGGCGGGTCGGCGGCGTAAGCCGGCGCAACGGGGGCAAGGCTCGCTCCGAGGCTGAGCGCGAGGGTTCCGGCAAGAACTCCCACGCTCCTACCCCAGCGTCGCGTTGTCCGAGTTGTCATGACAGGTCCTCTTCGGAGTCTTCGACGACGGCGGACCTACCGCGCAAGTGAGAGAGGATCACGAGGCCTCCGAGCAGCGAGGCCCCGAGGACCGCAATCGCGGACACGATGTAGGTGCGAATCGTCAGGTTGTTATCGCGGGACGCCAAGTCCGCCGAGGCCACGGCGGGCCGAGCCGGAGCGGGATGCTCTGCAGCGTTGGGATGTTCGGGCCCGAACCTTGTGCCGATGTCGGTGAAGGTGAGGGCATCGAAGGGAGCGACAACACCCCAGCCAAGGGCGTCAGTGCGCTGATCGGCGGTACCGCGCAGGGCGGTCACTTCAAGGCGATACTTCCACATGTCGGGCCCCTCATCGGGGTACGCCGAGGCCACAAGGGCCGCGAAGCCGCCCGCATATGCGGTCGCATAGGACGACGACGGCAGGGGCTGGTCCCCCTCGTATCCACCGACGAGGCAGTCGGCCTGGTCGAACCAGGTCGTGAGAATGACGCCCGCAGGCACAGCGAGCTTGACGTGCGCGCCGTGCACCTGCTGCTCCGAAGCCGAACCATCGGCGTTCGAGGCGGTCACCCCCAGCACACCCGGGTACGCGGCCGGGTAGACGACGTGATCCGTTTCCTGGCCCTGGTACACGTTGCCGGTGGAAGCCACGACGAGGGAACGGCCGCGCACGGCGTTGATAGCTGCCTCCAGCTGGGGGTCGCCATCGGGGGCTGACTGCGCGACGACGATGATCTGCGCGCCCTGGTCGGCGGCCCACTGGATCCCGCGGCCCACCTTCGACATGAAGGTCTCTTCGCCTTCCTTCTGCGGGCGGTTTTCCTGAAGACCGGTCTCGACGCGCACCGGGAGGATCTTCGCCTCGGGGGCGACGCCGACGAGGCCCGATCCCATCTCCTTGGGCAGCTCCTGCGCGGCGATCGCGCCCGCGATGGCGGTACCGTGTTCGCCGACGTCGACGCGCCCGTCGGTGTTTTCACCGCTCAGGTCGATGCCTGGGAGTACCACGGGGCCGTCCGACCCCTGGAAGTGCTGGTTGCTGGCGGCTACGCCCGAGTCGATGATCGCGACCGTCACGCCGCGGCCTCGTGAGACCTCCCAGGCACGACGCACTCCAACAGCGTCGAAGATGGCGGGCGTTTGCTTGATGTACGAGGGCGAGTTCTGCGAGCATTCGCCGCCCTCGGAATCGCTTGCGGGCGTCGTCGCCGACGACGAGGGAGTCGCCGTCGGAGTCGGACGCACGCTCGGGGTCGGTACCGGGTCCGCGTGGGCGACGCCGGGGCCGAACGCACCGGAGTCATCAGGCGAGACGACCGGCGCGGCGATAGGCACGAGCGCGAGTCCTGCGATCAGCGAGGCCCCGACGAGGCCTCGGCCCAAAGACCGGGAACGCGCGCGGCGGGCACTCACTTGATCCCCACTGAGGTGGCGGCGGCCTTCGGAGACATCTCAGAGCCCGGCGGGATGAGCTCGCCCCATGCGCGCGGGACCGACGCAGCCTCGGATGACTGCCACTCGAGGGCGTTCATGGAGACGGCCGGAACATCTCCGAGGGAGTGACGGAAGCCCATATCGGAGATGAAGACGTAGGATGCAGCCTCGCCGCCACCGCCGGACGTGAGGGCGAGGAGGGCGCCAGATCCGCCCGCAACAGTGACGTTGCGCGTCGTGGACGGCCCCTTCGGGGACTGCAGTGATTCCGCGTCATAGGACGCTTCGATCGCACGCTTTTCAGGCATGGTGACCAGGTCGAACGTCGGATTGAGTCGATCAGTGGTGTCCATCTGGGCGCACAGGACCGTCCGGCTGGCCGCGTCGCGGCTCTCGTCGAACCACTCGGGCGACTCAAAGTCCTCGACGGCAGGCCAATCGTCGCCGACGAAGACGGCCCGGACGGGCTCGACGTACTTGAACATCTCGGTGGGGAACTTCTTCGAGGGCGGGGCGTCCTGATACAGGCGCGCCGCAGTCGAGTTGAAGACCACCAGATTCGAGTCATCGATCACCAGGTAGGAGTTCTTAACCTGACCGGTGGAGTCGACCTGGTCAAGGACCATTCCGATGGTGATGCCCTCGTTCTTCAGGTCGCCGGGCAGGTTCGTGGCAGGTTGCCCCGCGTTTTCGATGTCGTTGTAGCTCCAGGGACGCAGAGGCGTGCCCGAAGGGAAGAGGTCGAGCCACTCGGGTTCGACGGTGATCGGATAGCTGGTGAGGTTCTGGAAGGACAGCGCCCAGTCACCCAGGCGGCTCACGCTGGAGTCGATGTAGTACTTCTTGCCTTTTTCCCGATCGACGAAGTACTTATCTCCACTGCCGGTCGCCTGAACGAGCGCGGATGTCGCCTGCTTCACCGGAAAATTCGCCGCAGGCAGTTCTTTGGCGATCCACGTGTGGTATCCGGACTCCATGTCGCAGGAGAGCCACTGCTTACTCAGCATGTCAGGCTGCGGAACGTCATCGGGGACGTCGGGCAGACCGATCTGGGCACCGCGCGGAATGTTCTCGAGTGACGACGCTGAGGCCTGGATGTAGGGCAGCTTCGATTCGGGGCTGAGGAGCTTAGCGGTGGTCACGTTCGCAATGGGATGAAGAACGCCGTTTGCCCAGAAATAGCGGGCCCCCGTCCCCTTGACATCAACCAGCTGGTACTGTGCCTCCCCGAGCTGGGGACTCGGCGCGAAAACACGCATGCCGATTCCAACCACGCTGAGAATAACGGCGACCACGAGCCCGAAAATAAGGGGGCGTACGGGCGAGGGCGTGTCGACTTCGCGCCCGTCGGGCGTGCCGGAGGTGAAGGCCGTGATCAGGCGGTTTCGATTAAAGCGCTGGGCTTCGAGAATGTCTTTACTCGACGGCATGACTCAGCTCCACAGGTAGACGGCCAGGGGAAGCAGGACAAACAGCGACAGCACCGAGATCGTGTCGGCAATGCGCGTCAGGTGCGGGCGAGCACGAGGCCCGACGACGTTCGTGATGACGAGGACGAGGGCCGTCGCGATCGCCGACAGCGTCAGCCACGGCATGGTCCTCGGGTCCGCGTAGGCGCCGAGCACAGCGGCAACGAGGATCACGATAAGGCCGGTGAGAGCACCGAGAAGCACCTCAACGCGAGCGCGGATCGAACGCGTCTGAAGAACAAGGGAGACCGCGCCGAGCACGATGAGAGTCAGCGGCAGGGAGACCGAGCGCGTTTCGGGTGCCGTCATCAGGGCGACGGCCAGGAAGAGAGCGGCGATTGCCCCGCCGGCGCGCAGGGCAACGACGAACATGAAGGAGGTGCTGATCTGGTCGGTGATGCCCTTCGCGGGAATCTGCTCAGTTGTGTCGGCATCCAGGATGCGCACGGGGATGTGGGCCAGCGCGATCCAGGGCGCGACCTGAAGAAGAACGATCACCAGGGCGAAGAGGATGGCGGAGATACCGGCCTGAGAGAGCTGGCCGAGTCGTACCAGGAGGCCGGTGGCAGCCAAGACCGTACCGACGACAAGAGGGGCCGCGATGGAGATACGGGACCGCTTGGGCAGCGCGAGAACGGCGAGGGAGCCGATCAGGAGGCCGAGGCCGGTCCACCCCCAGCCGGCTGTGTCCCAGTGGCTCTGACTCAGGCGCAGAGCCGCGGCGGCCGTCAGGAAGGGGACAGTGTGTGCGAGCGCGATGCCGCTTGCCTGCGGGTGCTTCCGGGTCATCACGGCGGACGTCGCAGTCACGAGCAGGGCCGCGACGATGCCGATTGCGCCGGCAATGATGTTGTACCTCGTGACGGCTTTGGGGTCCAGGGCGGTGAGGGCGTCCGGAGGAGTAGTCGCCAGGAGGAGGGCTGCGACGAAGACGAGGCCCGCCGCGGAGAGCGCGGCAAGAGTGCGAGCGTCCTCACGCGTCCAAGGAGTGGACACTCTTTCGACGACTTGACCAACCGCTTCGGTGAGGTCGTCATAGACCATATCGGAAGCGCCCTCACCCAGCGGCTCGAGGGTGAGGGCCGCACCGGCGCGCACTCCCTGTGCGGACAGAGACTTGGATTGATCGAGCAGACGGCCCGAGGCCGTGCGCACCGCGAAGCCATCATTCGTTGGCTGATCAGTGAAAGCGCCCACCGTTTCAACCATTCCGGGGAGCAGCTCCACCAGGGGAATCGACTGCGGAAGCGTCACGTCACTACGGTCAACGCCGTACGTAATCGTGAGCGGAATCAGCGCCACTCCTCGTGATGTTTTCGATGCCATTGGGTCCTCCCGAATGCCGCGTGATGGGGTTTTTGGCTACACGACACAACCCTGTAAGTCTAGATTCTCGGTCAGGTTTTGTCATGATTATTCCGTAACATCGAAAAAAACGATGAAAACATGGTTAGTATTCATGTGTCCCCATGCTCTCACGCATTCCGGCGAGAGAGTCCACTCATACAAATGGAGGTTCACATGGCAGACCAGAGGGCCGCAGAAGGCGCCCTAAAGCAGGGTTTCGCGGCGGTTGAGTCCACCAAGGCCGACATCGACAGCCACCTCAAGCGTCTTGAGGGCGACCTGTCGACCATCGGCAGCTCCTGGCAGGGCGCTGCGTCGGTGCAGTTCTCTTCGCTGATGGCTCAGTGGCAGGAGAACGCAGCAAAGGTTAACCAGGCTCTTCAGGATCTCGCTGACAACCTGCGCGCCACCGATTCGTCGATGGAAGCCAACGAGTCCGAGACCGAGAACTCGTTCGCTCAGCTGCTCGGCGGCCTGTGAGAGATTAGATTAGGAGACTGACATGGATTTCCAGGTAAATTACGGCGCTCTTGACGCCGCTGCCGCTGACATCAACACCGGTGCCGCTAACCTGCAGAACTGCCTCGACGATCTCGAGCAGACGCTGAACCAGCTGCGCTCGTCGTGGGAAGGCCAGACGCAGGAAGCCTACGACGTTGCTCAGCGTCAGTGGAACCAGGGCCTCGAGGGCCTGAAGGACGTGCTGCGCCGCACCTCCTCCGCCGTTGACTCGGCTCGCTCCAACTACCAGCAGACGGACCAGTCCAACGCTGCCCGCTTCTGAGAGCATGAGCGCCTAGCGCTACGGAAAAGGGTCGCCCCTTTGGGGCGGCCCTTTTCCGTAGCCACGAGCGTCCGATTCCACGCTACGACAGACCATTTCCGTGCACACAAGCGACCAGCTAGGTATTCTCCGACCCCACCCGCAAGAATTTCCCAGTCGGTTAAATCGGGGCGGGCGCGAGCGCATACACAACCGCCGCCGTCCCGTGTCGGGACGGCGGCGGTGACCATTCAAAGGATCGGCGCAGCGAGATGATCAACGCGGAGACACGACCGACGCACGAGAGAATCAACGTGGCGAGGGATCGCCCGCCAACAGGGTCAGTGCACCGAATCGGCGTCGGCGTAGACGATCGTGGCTCGCCGATCACCCATGATGACCTCGGTACCGTCGGGCACCTCGACCGCCTGTCCACCCGTCAGTTCCATGACGCGGCCGTCGGGCGTGCGAATCTGCGTGCCGTTCGCGGAGAAGGAGTCTTCGATCCAGGCACCGGTGGCCGTGGGGCCCAGGCGCATGTGCGTACGCGAGAGCGACATCGTGGCATCAGGGACGACGACCGCTCGCGATCCCTCGACGGCTGCGGGTGCACGCCCAAGCGTCACCGGCATGTCGATAAGCTCGCGCTGCCCAGAGTCGAAGATAAGCCACAGAAGCTGCGTGCGCGGCGGCGTCACCGGCACACCCCACTGAGACTGGCCGGCACCACCCCACTGGGACGCGCCAGAGCGCTGCACAGTCTGCACGTCGCGGCGACTCGGCGGAGGGCCAGGCACACCGGATGCGGGAGCCGCATACTGTCCTCCCCCAACGTGCGAGGCTTGGGCGGGCTGAGGGGACACCTGCTGAGCGGGAGCTCCCCAGCTGGGCGGGGCGGGAACCTGGGCGGGAGCGGCAGGCGCGGCAGGCGCGGCGGGCACAGCGGGCACCGCGGGAGCGGCGGGCGTGGACGGTGCTGCGGGACGCTGAGGCG
>ERZ773070.2109-NODE-2109-length-11578-cov-5.350430_pt1 | contig 11578 bp, 18 predicted proteins | sample MGYA00580618_ERZ773070 | MGnify/ENA primary metagenome ERZ773070 (study PRJEB29015, sample SAMEA2738023) | human oral metagenome | biome: human oral; feature: human-associated habitat; material: dental | place: China | collected 2019 ...
TTATTAAAGATAAATAGGGACGAGTGGATAATAAGTGAGAGTGGACGATCACTTTAAATCTGCGAGCCCTAATAAGCGATTTTTCCAGTTAAAATTTTCGAAATTTTTAATTCTGAAAATTCGAGGGAAAACCGCCTCCCGTATTCGGATCTTACGATCCCTATTCACCATGTTCATCTACTAGGCATTTTAAATTATAATCAGTCAATGCCGTAATTAAACTTATAATTAAATAAATTAATTATAATAATTATTATATATGTTAAATTATATATATGCGACTGAAAGCAAAGATATATAATCATATATAATAGTCCTGGGTCAAAATTAAAAATAGGTCTGCCTGCTTTAATTCTTCTTAATTCTTTTAAAGAATAAGTTAATTAAATTATATTTAATTAATTTTAATTTATTATATTCGTAACGAAGCCTCTGGTCGAGGAGTTGAAATACTTCTGTATTGAAAACGACGAGATTATACTCAGTTATTAGATTTAGTAAAGTCTAACCATATTAGTAGGAAGTAATTATATTGTTTTGGTTACCTACGTTATATATGTATATCTCTTATAGTTGTATAGTAGTGGATAAAAAGAATGACTATACGTATTATTTTAGGCGAGAGAGCGAAGCGAACAAAGCTAGAGTGGATAAAGTAAGGCGAGAAACAATTCGAGTCCTTACCCACTCTATATTAGATTTATTATATATTATTATAAAGCAGAATAGAGCCCTAAAGGGCGGATTCGTAAACGTTAAATCGTATACGATCCTTTTCGAGACCTCGCAGAAAATTTCTAAGAAAGATTAACAGCATTTTAAAATGGGGTTATTTTGTTTATGATTTTATATTAACAAATAAAAAAGAGCCGACCAATATGGCCGGCGTAAATAATTGATCTTGAAAGTCGTTTGATTTCATCAAACGATATATTACTCATATTATACTCGTTTAGTGATACTAAACTTAAAAAATATATATAAAATAAAAAAAAGACAGGGTAGCTAATCCTGTCTAATTTTTATATATGTCGTATCTCAAAAGTCGTTGCCGTGAGGCAAGAACGACGAAAGTCGTTGTACTTCGTACAACGATATATTACGCATATTTAATTCGGTCTGCGCAATAAATTTTAATTTTAATCAAAAAAATAATCCATGTCTTTATATAGTATTATATATAAATTAACATGGATTATCTAAGAAGGAATTCAGAACGAAATAAAATTTAGTCTCAAATACGGGAAGTCGTTGAACTTTGTTCAACGAGTATATTACTCTGTTTAGTATTGATCTGTAAGCACTTAAGTTAAAATAATTAAATATACAGAATCTATGTATAACGCTAAAAAAGACCAAAAATAAAGAATCCAGCATTTATGCGGTTTTATGATTTTTTGGTATTCCGGATAGTATAATAGGGAAACAAAAATGTTTATACATTTTTTGCATAATTATAAAATTATAGGTTATTTTCTAAATAACCGTGACTGATTATAGCCAATTTATAGTGATTCTTAAGAGATTTGGCGTCTGAGTGGTTGTCCTTATGAACCCCGTTCATTTAACCTTATATTATAATATATAATATAATAATAAAATATATTATATTTAGATTAAAATAAAATAAATTAAATTAAATAAAAAAGGGATAAGAAAGGAGAAAATACATTTTGAAAAATAATAGAATAATAATAATTACAATATTTTTAATAATTATTATGACAATTTTAATAAATGCAATACCAAGACTTATCTCTTTTATAGTAGAACCTGCACAAAAATTTATGGTAAATGTTCGGTAAGCTTTCAGATGAAGAACAAGTAGAACGGAATTTTGATACGTTCAGAAGAGGTTTTAAATGTAGAAAATGGACAAAAAATACAAAAAATAAAAGAGAATAATGAAAAAGTATCAAAAAATGAAATTGTAGCAAAAGTATCTACACAAAGTGAGCAAGATATTATAAAAAAGATAGAAGAGATAAATAAGAATATAGAAGAAGCATTAGCAGAAAATCAAATAAATGTAAATTCAACACAAAATATAACTATTAATGAAAAAATAGAAAGAGTTCTTGCAAATGTAAATAATACTAATTTTCAAAATAAGATAGAAGAATATGATAAAGAAATAAAAAGTGCATTATATGAAAAAGCTAAAATATCAGGAGAATTAACAAAGGAAGGAAGTAAATTAAAAGGCCTTATAAAAGCAAAAGAGAATTTAGAAAATACATTAAATTCTAATACAAAAACAATTTTATCACCAAATGCACGGAAATATCTCATACATTGTGGATCGGATATGAAGAAAAATTAAAAGCAGATAATTTTGAATACTTAACAGAAGACTTACTTAAAAGTATAGATATAAAAAAAGGAGCAATATTAAGTAATAGTGATAATAAGTTAAAGATCATAAAAGATTTTAATACATATATTGCTTGTATTGTAGATAAAAATAAGCTTCGGAGATTTAAAAAGAGGTAAAACTTTAGAACTTAATTTAAATAATGAACATGAAGTATTAACAATGGTTGAATATATTAAAGATATTGGTAATAATAAGAGCATAATAGTTTTTTCTACAAACAAATTATCAACAGAACTTTCAAAATATAGAAAAATAAGTGTAGGGATAATATGGTGGTCAGAAGTAGGGCTAAAAGTAAGTAATAAGGCAATAAAGAAAATAGAAAATCAAGATTTTGTTGTTAAAAATAAATCAGGATTTTCAGAATTAGTTCCTATAAAAATAATAAAAGAAACTGCAGAATATAGTTTGGTACAAGGTTATTCATCTAAGCTAAGAGCAAAAAATGAGTCTAAAGAACTTATAGACATACCAATACTACAAGAATTTGATGAGGTAATATTAAATCCAAAGATTGTAGAAGAAGAAGCAAGTGTATATTTAAAACTTAACTTAAATAATAGTAGTACAACAGAAGAAGCAGAAATTAAATAGAAATTTTACATTTGTGTTAAAAAAAATAAAAAAATAATTAAAAGATTGAAAAAACGTTCCGTAAAATGTATATATAATAATATATGATGTTTAAATACATATATATTTAAACGATTTTCAAAAAATAACAACAGAATATGTAAACATTAATATGAATTACATAAGAAAAAAATTTTAAAATTATAATATACAAAGGAGCAATAATAATGTTAGAAAAATTAGGAGCATATTTTAACAATTTTAAAAAAGAAGATGAAGATATATATGACGAAGATATATATGATGAAGGATATGAAACAGAAGAAGATTTTTCGGGATATCAAGAAACACCAAGAGAAGAAATTAAAAAGCCAAGTATTTTTAGTATGGGAAGTAGTAGAAATACTAAACAAAGAACAACAATAGATCCAAATACAGTAAGAATGCAAATATTTAAACCATCAGAATATGAAGATTCAAAGGAAATAATAATGTTATTAAAGAAAAATGAAGCAGTTGTTCTAAATTTAGAATTTGTAAGTAAAGAAGATGGAAGAAGAATTGTAGACACAGTAAGTGGTGGTATAACTGCATTAGATGGACAAATAGTAAAAGTTACAAACTCAATATTTATAGCAGTTCCAAAAAACTATCAAATTGAAGGTGGATTTGAAAAAAGAAGAAAATCATATTTTAACTAAAATATAATATAATTGGTATATTATATATATTATGATATGATCTAAACATAGGTTTAGATGTAGTATGATATTTAATAAAACTTTAAGAGAGAAGAGGAAAGATGTTAACACCAGAAGATATAGATAGACAACAATTTAGCAAGCAATTTAAAGGATATGCAGTAGAAGAAGTTGATGACTTTTTAGAAGAATTAACAAATGATTATGAAGTATTAATGCTTGCAAATAAAAAACAAGAAGATAAAATAAAAGAACTAGAAACTAAGTTAAACAGTGTATCAACAAATACTAATGTATTACAAGAAACATTATTAATAGCTAAACAAACTGCAGATGAAATGAAAAAAAGAGCAGAAGAAGAAGCAAATATAATAGTTGCAGAAGCAAAGAAAATGCTTGAAGATAGAGCAGGAAATATTGATCAAATAATACAAGAAAAACAAGATACATTAGAATTCTTAAAAAAAGAAATAGAAGAATACAAGTCAAAAGCAGAAAGAATGCTTATAGAACAACTAGAAATATTAAAAAAGATAGAAGAACAAGGATAAGAACTTGTTCTTTCTTTTTTGAAGTATTTACACTAAATTAAAATTATGATATTATATTTATGTCAAAAAAAACAAAAAAATAAAAAATGATTAGTTCCGAATAATATTTGGAACTGATGGAAAAGAGGAAAATCATGGAAACAGTAACAATCAAAAAGAGTATAAATTGGCAGAAAATTCTAGGAGGAAATCCTATTATTAAAAACCGGAAGGAAATTAAATTTTCTGGTGAGTTAGATAACTCAATGTATTTAACAAGGATAATTAAGGTTAAAATTTTAGAAGAGGAATATATATTGAATCAATATATTTCGAATAAGAGTGAAGAGATTGAAATCAAAAATAAAAAGTCAATATTGCTCTTAAGTTTGAAGTATGACAAGAAGACAGGAAAGTTAAAAAAGAAAGTTAATTATAATTTCAGTGAAATTATAATTTATTTCTTGGAGACTTTTTTTCAAAAAAGAATCCAGAATGACAAGGAGTTTAACTCCATAAAAAAAATGCTTGAAGAATATTCTGAAATCTCTTTAGAGATAAGTGAATGTGATCTATAGTTTTTTTAGACAGGTATATGCCTGTCTTTTTTGTATGTATAATGTAACAAAAAAATAAAAGGGATGAAAAATATTAAAAGATATGCTATAATATAATAAATATATATGTTTTTTAGATTTGGGGGGGAGAAAGTGGATCAAAATAAGCAAAGTAAAACATTAAAAATATTTAGTTATATATTTCGGAATAATAGCAATATTGTTTACTATATATTCAATGTTTAACATATATAGGTATAAGATTTTAAATTTTAATAATATTAATACATATCTATATATTGCAGGTATAGTTTGTATATTTTTAATTATAATATGTATGTTTAAATTAAAAAAGACTAATATTGTACTTTCAATATTTGTTATATTATTAAATGTAGGGGCAAGTTTTACACTACAAAGTGTTGTAGGAATGTTTGATAAATTTAATAATAATGCGAAATATGAAGAAACAAATGTAGGAATTTATGTTTTAAAAGATAGCAAAAAAACTGATCTTAATAGTATAATAACAGAACTTAAGGAAAATAAGGACATTATTATAATGGGAGCTAAAAATGATGAAGAAACATCAGAAAAAACAAAGAAAAAACTTATAGAAGATATTATAGCAAAAAATAATAATGAACTAAAAAAAGATCAAATAGAACCAAAGATTAAGTTAGAATACAAAAATACATATGTAGATATATATAATGACATATTATCAAAAGAAAGAGAAATGATGATATTAAATTCTGCATATAATGGAATACTTGAACTACATGATGAAAAATATAATGATAAGATAAAAAGTATTTATGAAACAAATTTAAAAGAAGAGATAAAAAAACAAGAAGATAATTCAAAAACTGAAGAAAAACAAGCTGAAAATAATAATTCTGAAGAAAAACATATAGGTAAAAAGAAAGGTGTATATAATATATATATATCAGGTATTGATGTTGCGGGAAATATCAACACAGTATCAAGATCTGATGTTAATATAATAATGACAGTAAATACAAACACTAAAAAAATATTATTAACAACAACACCAAGAGACTCATATGTTAAGATACCTCGGAAAAGGGCAAAATCAATATGATAAGTTAACACATGCAGGAATGTATGGAATACAAACATCTATAGACACATTAGAAAGATTATATAATATGGATATAGATTATTATGTAAGACTTAATTTTACATCATTTTTAAATATAATAGACTTAGTACGGAAGTATAGAAGTATATAATGATCAGGCATTTAAAGCATTTCATGGTGGATATAATATGCCAAAAGGTAATATTAAGTTAGATTCAAAACTTGCACTTTCATTTGTTCGTGAAAGACATCATTTAGAAAATGGTGATTATGATAGAGGAAAAAACCAAGAAAAAGTTATAGAAGCAGTACTTAAAAAGATTGCTAGAATAGAAAATATAACACAGTTAAATAGGATAATAGACGGGATAGCAAGTTCTGTACAAACAAATGTAAAAATGGATGAAGTTATGGATATTGTAAATAAGGCTATGGAAAATAAGGATAATTATGATATAAAATCACAAGCTTTAGTTGTAAAAGAAAGACTAGATTTAGTATCATTTGCACTTCGGTAAAAAAATACATATGGGAGAAATAAACAAAGAAAGTCTAAATAATGTAAGACAAAAAATAATTGAAACAATGGGTAACTAATAATGATAGACATACATTCACATATATTATTTGGAGTAGATGATGGAGCAAAAACGATTGAAGATTCTCTAGCATTAATAGAAGAGATGTATAATCAAGGAGTTAAAATCTTCATACTTACTCCACATAGAAGAAAAAATATGTTTGAAAAAAGTAAACAAGAGATAGAAGAAAATTTTAAGAAATTAAAACAGGCAGTAAAAGAAAAATATAATGATTTAATAAGAATATACTTAGGAACAGAAATTTATTATACAGAAGATATACCTGATAAAATAGAAAGAAATGAAATACATTCTATGGCAGGTACAAGAAATGTACTAGTAGAATTTAATTATGGGATACGTGCTAAAGATTTAGAAGATGCTATATATAATATTGTAACACTTGGAAAAACACCAATAATTGCACATATAGAAAGATATGATTGTTTAGAAAAAAATGATGAAACAATATTAAATCTAATAGAACTTGGAGCAAAAATGCAAGTAAATGCGGAAAGTATATTAAAGACAGCTCTTTTTGGTGATAATAAGAAAGTGTATAAAAAACGTGCTAAATATTTTTTAGAAAATGATTTGGTAGATATTATAGCATCAGATGCACATAATTTAAGCACAAGAAAACCATATATGAAAAAAGCATATGATATAATAGTAGATAAATATGGAAAAAAAAGAGCAGAAAACTTATTTTATAAGACACCTGCAAGGATAATGATGGAAAGAGATTAAGAGGAAAGATAAATGGAGAACAAAGAAGATATGATAGATATAGATCCAGTATTAATATTAAAAAGAGTATTAAAATATTTATGGATTATAGTTTTAGCAGGATTTGTATTTGGTATTATTGCATTTTTATGGAGTAGTATAATGATAACACCAAAGTATAAGAGTAGTACAAAAGTATATGTACTTAATAATAATTTAGCCAATAAGAAACTTACAACACAAGACTTCCAAATAGGTAATTATTTACTTAAAGACTATAAGGAAATAATATTATCAAGTAAGGTATTAGAAAGAGTTATTGAAAAAAATAATATAAAATATGGTATACGGAGCACTTAGAAATAAGATAGAAGTTAAAATACCACAAGAAACAAGAATATTAACAATTACTGTTGAAGACACAGATGGTGATAAAGCAGCAGAACTTGCAAATTCTGTAAGAGATGAAGCGTTTGAAGAAATTAAAGAAATAACTAAAGAAGATAGTGTTAATATATTAGAAAAAGCACAACCATCAAAAACACCATCATCACCAGATATTAAGAAAAATACAATATTAGCATTAGGACTTCGGAGTACTTTTAACACTTGCAATACTTGTATTAAGAGAAGTATTAGATGATAGGGTTAAAAGACAAGAAGATGTAGAAGAAGGACTTCGGAATGGTACTTTTAGGTACAGTACCACTTATAAAAACGGCAAAGAGAGGTGCTAGAAAATAATTATGAAAGAAAAAATGACAGTTATTGGAAACAAAGTTTTACATAGTAAAGTAGAAGAATATTATAATAAGATAAGAACAAATATACAATTTAGCCGGACCTAATATTAAGGTTATTGTAGTTACATCAGTACAAGAAAATGAAGGTAAAAGTGTAGTATCACTTAATCTTGCAATATCATTTGCAAAATTAGAAAAAAGAGTTCTTCTTTTAGATGCAGATATTAGAAATTCTGTAATGGCAGGAAGAATAAAATTTAATAAGAAAATAGAAGGGTTTACATCATATTTATCAGGACAAACAAGAATAGAAGATAATATTTATGAAACAGAAATAGAAAATCTTCATATAATTCCATCTGGAAAATATTCACCAAACCCAACAAATTTACTTCAAAATAATAGAGTAGATTTAGCATTGGAAGTATTTAGAGAATTTTATGACATAATAATAATAGATACAGCACCTATAGGACTTGTTATAGATGCATCACTTTTAGCAAAAAAAGCAGATGCTAGTATATTAGTATTAGAAAGTGGAAGAATACCTAAAAAAATGGTTAGAAAAGCAAAATTAGATTTAGAACAAACAGGAACTAAATTTTTAGGAGTAATATTAAATAAGGTTAACATGAAAGAATTAAGTTATGGTGGATATCGGAAATTACGGAAACTACCGGAAATAATCATAATAATAAAGATGCAGGAGAAAGATAGAAAAAATGGAGAATTCAGGACATAATTTTATGCTTAAAAGAATACAGAAGATAAACGAAAAACAAAACACTTTTAAATATAAGTTATATCTTGTGATAAAAAGGATAATTGATATTATAGGATCAATATTTGGAATTATTGTAATGATACCATTAATGCTTATTATAAAAATATCATATGTACTTATAGGAGATTATAAAAGTATATTTTATATACAAAAAAGAGTTGGGAAAAACGGAAAAATAATTAAAATGTATAAGTTTAGAAGTATGGTATATAATGCAGATGAAATATTAAAAGAAGTTCTAAAAGATGAAAAGAAATTAGAAGAATGGAAGAACTACCAAAAATTAGAAAATGATCCGAGGATTACTAAGATAGGAAAATTCTTAAGAAAAACATCTTTAGATGAGTTTCCACAGTTTATAAATGTTCTTAAAGGTGATATGACACTTGTAGGTCCAAGACCACTTGTTCCAGGAGAACTAGAAGAACATCGGACGGGATAGAAGCAATATACCAATCAGTAACACCAGGAATAGCAAGTTATTGGTCAATACATGGAAGATCAAATTGTAAGTATGAAGAAAGATTAGAACTTGAATATTATTATATAGAAAATATGAATTTAATATTTGATATAAAATGTGTTATAAGAGTATTTTTTGTAGTTTTATGTAAGAAGGGAGCTATTTAAAATATGAAAGAACAGAATATTATAGTTGCACATATAATGGGAAAATGGAATGGACGGACGGTGTAGAATCTGTTGTTATGAATTATTATAGAAATATAGATAAAAGTAAAGTACAATTTCATTTTATATGTGATGAAGATTCAACAGATATTCCCTATGAAGAAATAGAAAAATTAGGTGGCAAAGTTATAATTGTTCCTCCATACCAAAAACTATTTAAATATCAAAAAGAATTGTACAAAATATTTAAAGAAAATAGCTATAAAATTGTACATTCACATATTAATGCATTATCTGTTTTTCCATTAAGAATAGCTAAAAAAGCAGGTGTTCCAATTAGAATAGCACATAATCATTCTACTAGCAATAAAAAAGAATGGAAAAAAAACATAGTAAAAAATATATTAAGACCATTTTCTAAAGTATATGCAAATCATTTTTTTGCTTGTACTAAACATGCAGGAGAATGGCTTTTTGGAAAGAAAATAATAGAAAGAAAAGAATTAAATGTCATAAACAATGCAATAGATTTAAAGAAATTTGAATTTAATGAAAAAACAAGAGAAGATTTGAGAAAAGAATTTGGAATAAAAGAAGATACTATAGTTATAGGACATATTGGTAGATTCATGAAACAGAAGAATCATGATTTTTTAATAGATGTGTTTAATGAATTAATTAAAAAGAATGAAAATTCAATATTAATATTAATAGGACAAGGTCCACTATTAAACGATATGAAGCAAAAAGTTAGGGATTTAAAGATAGAAGATAAAGTTAAGTTTATAGGACAAGTAACAGATGTAGAAAAATACTATAACATTATGGATGTATTTTTATTTCCAAGTATATATGAAGGACTTCGGAATGGTTTTGATTGAGGCACAAATAAATGGAGTTCCTTGTATTACAAGTACAGAAGTACCAGAAGCAGCAACAATTTCAAATAAAATTGAATATATATCATTAAATGAAAATATAGAAATATGGAAAAATAGAATTTTACAAGTGATAAAAGATAATAATAAGTTGGAATATAATAATAGAAAAGATATTTATGACATAAGAAAAGTTTCAATTTTATTAGAAGAAAAGTATTTAAAATTATTAAAAAATATAGATAAAGGAAAAAAATAGAATGAGTGAAAAAGAAGGATTTAAATATACAGCAAGATATTTTAAAGAAGATTTACCAGAGTGGAAAAGATTAAAAGATCCATTTACAACAAGGATTTTTTATAGACCATTATCATTTGTTATGGCAAGTATAGCTACAAGAATAGGATTAAGTGCAAATACAGTATCATATATATCAATTTTTATATCAATTTTTGCGTGTATTTTTATTGCTATTCCTAATAATATTATATTAAATATAATAGGAGCAGTATTAGTAAATTTATGGCTTTTATCAGATTGTACTGATCGGAAATATAGCAAGAAGTGTAAGGAAACAGCCTTTTGGAGGATTTGCAGATAGTGTAAGTAGTTATATACTTGTCGCTTTTTTATGTACAGCATTAGGAATATTTTCATATATAAATGGTGGAATAATTGTAAACAAAGGGAATATGTTAATTCTTATATTAGGTGCAATTAGTTCTACAGGTGATACACTTATGAGACTTGTTTATCAAAAATATAAGGCATCAGAAAATGAATTGGTAGAAGAAGGAAGATTAAAAAAAGAATATGATAAAAGAGTAGATAATAATCAATCAAATTCTATATTAGTAAGGATAGAATCAGATTTTGGAGTAGGAGGGATATTACCACTACTAGTATTATTTGGAATTATATTTAATTTTGTAGATATTGTTGTTATATATTGTTTCTTATATTATTTCTTAGCATCAATATTAATGATAAGTAAATATATAATAAAATCAATAAAAAGAACTAAAGAGATTGAAATTATTGAAAAAAATAAGAATTAATTATAGGAGATATTATGAAACTTTTATTTATACAAGGAGGATCAAGGGTTAGGATTTGCAACAATAATAATAAATATGTTGATGGGAATTTTAATAATGATATTTGGAAAAGATATAAATCATATTGTAATGATTTAACTGTAATATTAAGAAAAAATAAAAATATTTATAATGAAGAAGATATTAAAAATAAATTTAATTATATAGATGAAGAGTTAATTAAATTAAAATTAGTAGATGATATATATAGTCCTAAGAAAAATTTTTTAAATATTAATAAAAGAAACAAAATAAAAAAGGTAATAGAAGAAGAAATAAAGAAAGCAGATAA
>ERZ773070.2110-NODE-2110-length-11578-cov-3.496485_pt1 | contig 11578 bp, 14 predicted proteins | sample MGYA00580618_ERZ773070 | MGnify/ENA primary metagenome ERZ773070 (study PRJEB29015, sample SAMEA2738023) | human oral metagenome | biome: human oral; feature: human-associated habitat; material: dental | place: China | collected 2019 ...
TTTTTTCTCAAATAAAAAGTAGCTTAATTCCGAAATTGCCACTAAAATAATAATTTGAATAATAAAATAAAGTACTTTTTTCCAAAATAATTTCTCATATAATTCTCCTTTTAAATTCTATTTAAATTATAACAAAAACTTATTTTCCTATCAATACTTTTATAAAACAAAAGCACAATACGCCTATCAAATTAAACAAATTAAACATTTTGAATAAAATGAAATAAATAAACTGGGTAGTCAAATACCACCCAGTTAACTTAATTTTCATTTTAAATATTTATCTAAAGATTCAACTCTAAATCTTGGATCAGGCATTTGGCTTGTTGGAACAAATCCTGGTTTTGCATTAATAATATCAGGTATTCTATTTACAATATCAGCACAAGTTAATCTAACAGTATCAGGTCTTTCAACACTAACAGTTGTATCAGGCTCACCAATAACTGACCAAACATTTTTATCAAATTCTGTTTCATCATAAACTTTACCAATACATTCTGCTTCAATTTCTACACCTTCAGCTGTTTTAGCTGTAACAACAGCACTCATACCTGTTGCATCTCCAGCTTTAACATCCATTCCAAGTGTTGTTGAATGAATATCTTTAACATTAGTTTGTGGCACGCATTTTTGAGACATTTCAGTAATATGATATCCTAATTTATCTGCAAGCCAACCCACAACATTCCACATATAGCTTGGTGCAAAAGTTCCTTCTGCAACTTGTTTCTTAATTTCTTCATTTGACAATTCTGAAGGTTTTGCAATTTTTTCGTCAAATTCTGCAAGTGTTAAACCAGCTCCATGAACTTCTGCAAGTGCAATACCATAATCTTCAACATTATAACTTGAAGAACCCTTAATTTTAGTAATATTATGAATTGAACCAGCCAATGTACTAATTAAATTGCCCCAGAAAATATCTTGATATCCACCACCAGTAACAGTTACACCATTTTCTTTAGCTGATCTATCAATTTCATCAAAAACTAATTTATTACTATTTTCTGCAAAAAAAGCTTCTTCACAGGTAGTAACAACATTAACTTTTCCATTTACTAAAGTTAAAACAACATCTCTTAATTCTTCAATTAAACTTCTTGTTGTAACAATAGCGATATCAGCACTATTATTTTTCAAAAAATCAGCTAAATCTGCTAAATTTTGTACTTTAACTCCTTTATCTTCTGTTTCCATTAAAGTTCCAATATCTTTACCAATAACATGTTCACTAATATCAAAAGCACCAACAATTTCAGCACCTTTTTCATAAACATATCTCATTGAATATTTACTCATCTTTCCACATCCAATTTGTAAAACTTTAATCATATATAAAACCTCCTTATAGTTTATGACATCATTATATTAATAAACCTCTCATAAATTCAATGACATTAATTTTACATTTATTAAAATAAATAAATAGCTAATATAAAAAGCTGTGCAATCAAATGCACAGACCAAATTTATGATTCTTTAATCTTTTCAATCAAAGTAAATATGATTAACATTATTAAATTCGCAATAACAATTGTTGCACCAGTGCTAATTTTATATGCATAGGAAAAATACATACCAAATATGAAACATACTATACTAACAATTCCTGAACTAATAATTACACTCTTAAAACTCTTAAATAATCTCATAGAAATAATAGCAGGAAAAATTATAATACTACTAATAAGCATTACTCCCATCATCCTCATTCCTATCACGATTACAACTGCTGATAAAACTGCAATCAAATTAGTATATCTACCAACTTTCAGAGCAGATACCTTTGCAAATTCTTCATCAAAAGTAACAATAAATATTTTTCTATAAAAAACAACAAATAACACAATCACGATAATACTAACAACTATACTCAATATTACATCATTCATATTCATTGCCAATATACTACCAAACATAAAATTTTCAACATCAGTATTTAGCCCAGTTGTAACAGATGTAACCGCAACACCTATCGCTAATGCTGAAGAAGAGATTATAGCAACAATGCTATCACTCTTTATTTTTTTATTATCACCAATCTTAAGCAAAATAATTGATGTAATCATAACTATTGGAATAGAAATAAATAAAGGTGAAGTCATTCCAAGTGATGTAGCAACTGTTAATACACCAAATCCAACATGTGATAAACCATCACCAATCATACTATATCTCTTTAAAACCAAAGTAACACCGATTAACGCTGCAGATAAAGTGATTAATATACCAACAATCATTGCTCTTTGTATAAAAGGATATGACATCATTTCAATAATTACATTAAACATTATTCATCCCCCTTAAACATTTTATAATTAATAGCACTCCCCTCAAATTGCACTTTTCCTTCATGAATCTCTATAACATTATCAGCATATTTTAACGCACGATCAATATCATGTGAAACCATCATAATTGTAATCTTTTCATGATTTTTTAAATGATCAAGCAATTCATAAATTTGTTTAGCAATACTTGGATCAAGCCCATTTGTCGGTTCATCCAAAACAATTAATTTTTCAGTAGCACAAACAGCACGTACAATTAATACTCTTTGCTGCTGACCACCGGATAAATCTGAAAATGTGGTCTTTCTAATATCATATAATTCAAGATGTTTCATTAAATTAATAACTTTTTCATAATCATCTTTTTTATAAAAAACACTATTAATATGATTAGAAATAGTTCCAGACATAATAATCTCCTCTATTGAAGCCGGAAAATTTGATTGAATCTCAGTTTTCTGTGGTAAATAACCAATCCTATCAATTTTCTTAATCTCTCCCGTATATCCCTTATTAAGTCCTAAAATACATTTTAATAATGTACTCTTGCCAGAACCATTTTCACCAACGATACAAGTAAATTTACCTTCTTCAATATTTAAACTAATTCCATTTAAAACATTTTTTTTAGTCGAATAACTAAAAAACAAATTAGATACTTCAATTAACCCCATTTTTACCTCTTTATTATTGTAACGCTGCTTTTAAAACACTTATGTTTCTTGTCATTAAAGAAACATAAGTTTCACCATTTTTATAGTCATCAAGTGAAACATTGTGTAAAGTTTGAATTTGCATTGCTTTTGCACCATTTCCAGCTTCTTTAGCAACTGTGTTAGCAACTTTACCATCATTTAACTCAATATAAAGAACAACAGGTGTGTTATTCTTTTTAACAATCTTAACTAATCCAGCAATTGTCTTGCTACTTGGCTCAAACTCTGTACTACATCCATTAAATGCTGCACTTGCTTTTAAACCATAATAATTTAAGAAATATTGCATAGGCATTTTATCCCCAAATACAAGTCTATCCCTAACTTTAGCCTTAACTATTGCTTTAATTTCATTATCTAAATTATCAATTTGCGCAATATATTCATTTGCATTTTTTGTATATTTATATGCATTTTGTGAATCTATTTCCCCCATCTTTTCTGATAAATACTTAACCATTTTCTTAGCATTTTCAGGAGAAGTCCAAATATGTTCATCAAACGCACCTTCAACTTCTTCCTCTTCTTCTTCTGGCTCTGCACCATCAACATCTTGCTCTTCAATAGTTTTTACACTATCAGTAACTTTAATAGCTGTAAATTTAGATTTATCAAAATCAGATTTTAATATTTTATCAGCCCAAGCTTCCATCGTTCCACCAATATATACAAAAACATTGGCTTTTTGAACATCTGCAATATCCTGTGCTGTTGGATCAAACTTATGCGCATCCTTTCCAGGTCCTAATAAAAACTTCAAATCAATTTTATCAACACCTTTTGTAACTGCGCGTAAAAAATCATAGCTAGCAAAATTACTTGCTACAACATTTATCTTTGTTTCCTCTTTCTTTTCTACTTTTTTAGTAGGCTTAACAACTAAAAATATAATTGCTGCCCAAATTAAAATTAATACTACAATTAAAATAATCTTTTTTAATTTCATAATTCCTCCTATTTTCTATTTTCTCTACAATCTCCACAAGTTCCTAAAATAGTAATTTTACCAGAATCAATTTCAAAATTCTGTTTTTTCAAAGCTTCACTACAAGTTTTATTTAATTCCTCACTATCAAAATGAATTAATTTACCGCATTCTTCACACATCAAGTGATAATGATTACAACATTTCTTACAATCACTGTTATATTGATAACAATACCCCTGCGCATTACTCAAAGGAATCTTAGTAACAGAGCCTTGTTCAATCAACAAATTTATAATTCGATATATTGTCGTTAATCCAATTTCATTTCCTAAAACAGATTTAATATCACTTATTGATAAATGCTTACTTTCATTTTGTTTTAAAAATTTAATTATAGCTTCTTTTTGTCTTGTATTTCGCTCTTTCCCCATATTCACCATTCTTTCTTATTGGAAATCGTTTTCATTATTATATAACCTTACATTTAATTTTTCAAGTGATTTTTATAAAATTCCATAAAAAAAGCACCCCCTGAGGGGTGTGTTGGTTGCTCTTTCCTCCTTAATTTTTTAATTAGAATTCGTATATAAAATTTTCTTATCCAAAAACATTTTCCAATACTTCGGCATATTCATATCCTTTGGATGAAAGAGTCTTTAAATTAAGCTTTTTTTCAACCGGAAAAGAATCTATATAATACTCAATTTCCGAACGATCATCACCTAAAGTTCCATATTCATTATTGCCAAAAGATGCATTATACGCATTTGTAATATCATCCCTATCAAACTCTTCTGTTAAATACATACCTACTACTGAAATCAATTTAATAAATTCTTCGAATTCACACTTTTCATCAAGTAGTTCAAATTCTTCTTTTTCATCATAATCTTTTAATTGAGAATTAATATTTTTTAAGAGTTTCTTTACATCTTTACTATCAATCTCAATCATATATAACTTTGTTAAAAAATTTGTCATATATAACTTCATAAGCAACCAACAGTAAAATGGTATTAACCATTCTATTACACCATAATTTTAGTGTACAATTTATTGTAACATAATTGTAATATTTATGCAGCTTTAAAATATCACTTCATATTAATTTAAATACCTAATTCACTCTATAATGCCCTATTATATACTCATATCCATAAAATTCTAAAATATCTTCTTCATAATTTAATTGTGTAACACTGCCATGATGTATTAAATAAGGAATCCCCCTTTTGTTTCTATTATCAGATATTATTCCTATATGATCTTTAAAAACTATTATATCCCCCCCCTGCCACTCTTCTATTTTTTTTAAATCAGTTGTTAAAGAAATAAAATTATTTTTAAAATATACATTTAAATTTCTAACTCTTCTAAAATCAATATTTATATCTTCTTTATCAATATTATATTTATCTTTATTCTTAATAATATCCTCATTTACAAGATTTCTTAAATCATATCCAGCATTTTTTAATCCATATCCAATAACATCCGTACAAACACCATATTTATCATCCGGATAGCCTGTTTCATAATACTTACTTTTATATTTTGGCCTTTGTGAAATATATTTTTTAACATTATTCAATATATCAGTTTGATCATCAATTCCATCATTATCCTTATCATATTTACTTACATAAGTCTTAATTCCAAAATCACTATTTTTATATTTCCTATATATAACATTTTTTAACAAAATAATTATAATAATACCAATTAAACTAATCATACCTAATATGGCAAAAGCTCTTTTCATATTCACTCCAAACTACAAAATAAATTACATTATCCTATAATTATTATTATCATCCCTTTTATCTTTTTCTCTATCCAGACCCTTATTATCATAAAACCATTCAGTTTTAACATCTTTTTCAACTTTTACATTATAAGAAGCAATATTCATCAAAGCCAAAATTCCAATAATAATGCCAAATATTGAACTGATGAAATTCATTCCAATATTTAAATTAAATTCACTATCAGTAAAAACTTTCATAACTTGGTTATAAATGTCCACACCAAAATAAGCAAAAAAAGTTAAAGCATATATAACTCCACCTACTTTTAATCTTCTCATAACCAATAAAATACATATAAACGAAATAAATATTAATCCAATTTCTACATTTATATCAATTGGACTAACTATAAATGCATCCCCTGATTGAGCTTTTACAGTAACGAATACCCTAAAAATCAAGAAAACAATCATTAGAGCAACAACAAATTTATTCATTACTAATTTCATATAATCCTCCCAAAACTACATTATAAAAAAGATAAAAGCCCTTTAAACCTCCAACCGAGATTTAAAAGGCTTAACATTAATCTTCAAAATCAAATTCATCACTAAATTTATTTTTAAAAATATCAAATACACTTTGTAATATTCTTTCATCTTCTACTGAAACATAGCTTTCATTTTCGCCATCATCTGTTACTCCTTCTTCTTTAAGAATAACAACTTCTTCAGCATCTTCCTCTTGTGGAAGTAAAACAACATATGTGCTTCCTTCAAATTCAACAAAATCTAAAAATTCAAAATTTACATCTTCACCATCTTCATTTTGAAGAGTAATGATATTATCTTCCTCATTTAATTCCTCATCATCGTGTACATGTGGATTATTTAAATTTTCTTCCATATTTTCCTCCTAAAACTAATAAAACTTTACATTATAATATACTATATATATTTTTTTAGCAACATTTTTAATATTACTTTTTTTATACATTATTTAGCATCATACCAATCTTTTGCACTTTGTACATCAACCTTTAATTTAACATCCATATTTACTGCATTTTCCATTGATTCCCTTAAAATTTCAATTGCGTTTCCTGCATCTTTCTCAGCTGCTTCAATTAAAAGTTCATCATGTACTTGTAAGACGATTCTTGCATCAATACCTGATTTTTTTAATTCGTCAAAACATTTAATCATTGCAATCTTCATAATATCCGCTGCAGTTCCCTGTATTGGACTATTCATCGCAACCCTTTTTCCGAACTCTCTAACCATATAATTTTTAGATTTTAACTCCGGAATATATCTCTTTCTTCCAAATAAAGTAGTAACAAAGCCATTATTTTGAGCATTTTTAACTTGCTCATCCATATACTCTTTAACCCCATTATATTTTTCTAAGTAATTATCAATATACTCCTGAGACTCTTTTCTCGTAATCTCCAATTGTTGAGACAAACCAAATGATGTAATACCATAAACAATTCCAAAATTAACTGCTTTAGCCTTAGAACGTTGTTCCTTTGTAACTTCTTCAAAAGGAATATCAAACACCTTTGATGCAACTTCTCTATGAATATCTTCATCATGCTTAAAAGCATTCATCATATGCTCATCCCTTGATAAAGCCGCTAAAACTCTAAGTTCTACTTGAGAATAATCCGCATCAATATAAACATAACCATTCTCAGGTACAAATGCTTTTTTAATTTGTCTACCAAGTTCCTCCCTAGCAGGAATATTTTGCAAATTAGGTTCAGTAGAACTAATTCTGCCAGTCGCTGTAATAGTTTGATGAAAATATGAATGAATTCTATTTGTTCTAGGATTAATACAATTAATCAATCCTTCCACATATGTTGAATTTAATTTTGTTAAGCTTCTATATTCCAAAATAAGAGGAACTATTTCATTTTCATGATTTATTTTTTCTAAAGTATCCACATCAGTAGAATATCCTTTTTTGTTTTTCTTTCCAGGAGTTAATCCCATCTTATCAAACAAAATACTTCCCAATTGTTGCGTTGAATTAATATTAAATTCTTCACCAGCATAATCATATATTTTCTTTGTTAATTCATCAATTTTAGCTCTTAATTCAATTCCAAAATTATTTAAAGTATCCTTATTGCATTTCATTCCATTAAACTGCATTTCACCAAGTACAGTAATCAACGGTATCTCAATTTCATTAAATAATTTAATCTCCGCTTCATCAGATAATTTATTCAATGTCACTTCATAAATTTTCTTAATAATTGCAACTTTAATATTTGATTCATAATTATCATTTTTCTCAAACAAACTAGTTTGATCATTTGGTAATAATTCACTGATATCAATATCCAAAAATTGCATAGCAATATCTGGCAAAGTATGCTTTACATTACTTGGATCAATATCATATCCTGCAACTTCAATATCATACTTAATATTTTCCATTGTAATGCCCATTTCTTTTAGCATCACATAATCTTCACTGATGTCATATCCAATTTTTTCAACATTGCCATTTTCAAACAATTCTTTTAACTCATTTTCACTTGGAACAACATATACTGCACTACCATCACTCTGAATAACACTTAAACCAATAATTTTCTTTTTAATAATTTTATTTTCATCATTATCAGTTTCTTTATCGAAATAATAAATTAATTTATTACCAATTTTTAAATCTTCATATTTGATAATATCTTGAGTAACACATTTTAAAATTTCATCTTTTAAATCATTATCAATTTCCTCAGCAACTACTTCATTACCTGAAAAATATTTTTCTACAAACTTTTTAAATTCATAATATTTAAATAATCTACATACTTCATCATTTTGCCAATCTTTAAGCAAATACTCTTCAATATTCTCCGGAACATCAGCATCAATAACAATAGTACCAATATCCTTTGACAAATAAACTAAATCCTTATTTTCAATTAAACTTGATTTAACCTTAGGTTTAAATACTTTATTATCCGGATTAGTTTCAAGTTCAGCATAAATACCATCAATAGTTTTAAAATTTTCAAGTAATACTTGAGCAGTTTTAGGCCCAATACCAGGTGCTCCAGGTATTTCATCCGAAGAATCTCCCATCAATGCTTTAAGTTCAATAAGACCACTTGGAGTTAAATTATATTCTTCCTTAACTTTCTCCAGATTATAAATTTCAGTCTCTGTCTTACCATTTTTTGTTCTTGGTATAATAATATTTATATTTGATTGAACCAATTGAAATAAATCCCTATCTCCAGACAAAATGTATGATGTCACTTCATCATTTGAAAACCTTTTAGCAACACTGCCTAAAATATCATCACCTTCAAAATCACTTCTTTCAATCACCATAATATTCATTTTTTCAAGTATTTCTTTTATCTCTGGCATTTGTTCCCTAAGTTCATCAGGCATACCATGTCTACTCTTCTTATATCCATCATATTTTTGCTTTCTTACATTCGCAGCTGTTTTAGAATCAAACGCAACACAAATATAATCAGGCTTAATCATTTCTAAATTCTTAAATAAAATATTCAAAAATCCATAAAGTGCATTTGTATACTTTCCATCCTTATTAGTCAGCAAATTGCTCCCCATAATACCATAAAAAGCTCTATTCATAATTGAATTACCATCAATCAATAAAAAATTCTTCAATTCGTCCTCCCATTTTCTATTAAGTTATAGATTTAACTTATATTATCAATCATACACAATAATGTCAATTAAAAAAGAAGCCTATTCAGGCTTCCAAACAATTTACCTCCTTTAAATACTCAATTCCATATTCATAAAAAGAATCCCTGTTTATAAAATATTCAGGTAATTCTTTTTCAACTGTTTTTACATTATATTTCTTCAATTCTTTAAGAATTTCAGAATCACTTTTTTTAGAAAAATTTATTACATAAGCAAGAAATTTCACAAAAGAAAATAATTCCTGCTCTGTATCAAAATTTTCATCATATAAAATTTTAGAATGAGTATAGATTGACTCATTAATTTCATCTATTAAATCTGACAAATCTCGATTTAATAAACTCTTTAAAAATTTTTTATTTATTTGCATTTATCTCCTCCCAGTTCATTAGAACCAAATGCATACAACTTAAGTTACATAATAATTATAACAGATTTCATAATATTTTAAAAGTACTATAAACATAAAAAACGATCAGCCTTAAATCAAGGCTGATCATTCCTAATGAAAATAAAATCCGTTACAAGGAGAGCATAAAAAAGTTCAGAATCTCTCTCCATATCTTCTAACTTGTAGAGACTTCCCATCTTAAAATCTCTACTTGTATAAAGAAGTCTCTCGCAAAAGTTCTTGTCTTCCAGGATTTCAGATACCTGCATAATCTGATCAATTGTCAAATTATTGAGTACTGAATAAGCCAAAAAAGACTTAAATTCTAAAAACTCCTCTTTAGAGTCAAGCTTCAAGCTTCTGAAGTCGAAGAATACTCCATCGAAGTAATTATCTTCCTTCAAAATATAATTGAGCTTTCTCCTGATTTTGTTTATAAATGTCAAAGCTCGCTCTAGCTTTAAACCATTTATAAACTCTGCAGTCTCCCGATCCATCATTTCCTCCTTTTCCTCCTTATGGAAAATAAAATCAACAGTACAAATCGTAATGTTGATACACAAAAGTTACTATACATTATATTAACATAATTATATGTTTTTTTCAAGAAAAACTATCATACAATATATAATAAATATGTATCCACTAAATGTAGGCAAATTTTTATCCATCGAATAATCCTTTATGTATATATTTCTCTTTGTCTCTGCTTTACATTATCTTTCTATAATAAGATTCTAATATTCATTTTATTATTAAGCATCCAATAAAACATACAAATCTATATATTTTTCTCTCTAAATCATTGAATTTTAATTCTTTACTTGTTATATTTTCTTCAAACATGGTTATAAATCCTTTCATTGTTGTTTGCAATTACATTGTATTGGATTAACCATGTTTTTCAATCTTAAATAAAACAAAAAAATGTAGACAAAATTTTATAATTTTGCCTACATTTTTACACTAGCAAGCCTATTCAGGCTTCCAAACAAATTATTCATTAATTAGTTCTAATTTTCTATCGTTAAAAACATATTCATAATCAGACATATATTTAATATTATCATTTATGTGAGTACTTAATATAATAATTACATTGTCTTTGATAGATTTTATATATTCTTCAGTCATTTTTAAACTCTCAGCATCCAAGGCATTAAAAGGTTCATCTAAAATCAATATTTCAGGTTCATGAATAAATGCTTGAATTAGAACCATTTTTTGTTTTGTTCCAAGCGATAAATTTTTAAATTTAGTATTTTTAAATTTTTCAATATTATATTTTTCAATCCATTCATTAATTTTTTCATCAGTAATTTTTTTTGACATTTTCTTTAATAAATTCAAATTTTCCAACATAGTTAAATGTGCCAAAAATTGTGGATTCTCAATAACAATTCCAGCATCTTTAATATATCTATTTTTTCTTCCTATTTCAATATCATCTTGAAAAACGCTTCCACTAGTCAAAAACATATAACCACATATTGTTTTTAATAATACCGTTTTACCACATCCATTATAACCTTTAATCAAATAAAATTTTCCTTTTTCAAATTTCATATTAATATTTTCAAAAATAACATTATCTCCAAAAGCCTTTTTACCATTTTTTATTATAATCTCCATAATATATTCCTCACTTTTCTATTATTTAAAAAATAACCAAATATTACAATAATCATTATATATATCAATATATCTTCTTTTCCCAAAAATACAGAAAATATAAAATATTTTGACACAAACATTAAAATAACTATCAATGAATTATAACCAAAAATAACTATA
>ERZ773070.2111-NODE-2111-length-11571-cov-7.746440_pt1 | contig 11571 bp, 19 predicted proteins | sample MGYA00580618_ERZ773070 | MGnify/ENA primary metagenome ERZ773070 (study PRJEB29015, sample SAMEA2738023) | human oral metagenome | biome: human oral; feature: human-associated habitat; material: dental | place: China | collected 2019 ...
CAGATACACATACAACATATAATTTTATACTTACAATTTTCTTCTCACAAATGATACAACAGCTTTATGATTATGCAGATAATAATGGTGGACAACTTGATATACCAACATACTTTTTCTTAGATGAGTTTGCAAATATAGGGCAAATACCAGATTTTGATAAAAAGATCGCAACATCGAGAAGTAGAAAAATATCTTTTAATATAGTATTACAAAGTTTGGATCAGTTAGAAGCAATTTATGAAAAAACATATGAAACAATTTTAGCAAACTGTGACACACACTTATTTTTAGGTTCAAACTCATTTAAGACTGCAGAATGGTTTTCAAAATCACTTCGGTGAAATAACAATAGGAAAAGAACAAGAGTCTAAGAGTAAAGGAAAAGGAGAAGGAAGTCGGAGAAAGTACAACTAAATCAACAAATTATTTAGGAAGAGCACTTATGACTCCAGATGAACTTAGAAGGCTTGATGTTGAAAAATGTATAATTATAGTTAAAGGAATTTATCCTGTAATGGCAGATAAATTTATGTATTTTAAGGAACCAGAAGGAAAAGTACTTTTTAATTATAGGGCAAATAATAAGGAATATAGGGCAGATAGAGGATTTTGGCAAGAATTTGATCCATATAGGAAAAAAGAAACAAATAATGAACAAAAAAAAGAAAGAGAATTTAGTCAAGAAGAAAAAGAAATTTTAGGGATTTTTGATGAAGAAAAAACAACTAAAAAAGATAATTATAAAACAGATGTTATGTCACTTAATATAGATGATATAGAAGAAGCACCTGTAACAAGTTTTAATAATAATACAAGCAAAGGTATTCCAGGAGCAGTCCCAATGCGGAAAAGAAGAAATTGAGACTCCAATCCCAGGGGTATTACCAATAACAATTATTGATGATGAAGAAGATGAGGAATATTTGGAAAAAGATAGGCCGAAACCAGAAGATTATGATATAGATATAGAAAAAGAATTAGAAAATAAGTTTGATGAATTATTTGGTAGTTTAGAATGAGGAAATTATGAAAAAAAGAAATGGGATAACAATGGCAACCCTTATAATCACCCTTATAATATCTGTTATATTAATGGGGGTTACAGTATATGGTGTGTTTAATTGGACTAAAAAAGCAGGTGATAGTAAGATATATAGTGCACTTTCTTTTGTATATAGAAGAATTTCAGATTTGGAAGGAATAAAAGAAGAATGTAGAGAAGGACATTTAGTTTTAAAAGAAAGTATTGCAGATATAAATTCAAAATATCAAAGTAAATTTGGAAGTGGTTTTAAATTATTTAAAGATATACCTAGTATTTCATCAGTAGGTTTTCCAGATGGAACCACAATACCATCTAATTATGACATATATGAATTAGAAGGTGATTCTTTAGAAAAGATAGGAATATCACAAGCACTTATTCCAAGAGGTATGAGAATATTTTATTTAAAATCACAACAAACAAATTTTAAGGATAAAATACTTACAAATAAAGGAATAATGAAAAAAGACAATTCAGGAAATACAGTAATTACTATAGATTATAGTGATATAGCAAAAATATTTGAAAATACGGATAAAACAGTATTAAATAATTAAAAAAAGTAGGGAATATGAAAAAAGAAGAAAGACTACAAAAAGAAAAAGAACATTTAGAAAAATTAAAGAATTTTGATTTAGATATATCTAAAGACAAATATATACTTGGAATTGATGAAGTTGGAAGAGGCCCTATTGCAGGACCTCTTGTCGTTTGTGGAATAATAATGAAAAAAGACAGTAAGATACTTCGGAGTAAAAGATTCTAAGAAAATAACAGAAAAAAACAGAGTAAGATTAAATAAAGAAATATTGGAAGATGCAGAATATGTTGAAATTGTAGAAGTTTCAGTAGAGGAAATAGATAAGATAAACATATTAAACGCTACTAAAAAAGCAATGCAAGAGGTAATAGACAGGTTAGAAGAAAAATCAGATGTATGTATTATAGATGCGGTGAAAGATCTAAAGTCTAAAAAAGAAAATTATCAAATTATTTCTGTTATAAAAGGTGATGATACATCATATACAGTAGCATGTGCATCAATTGTAGCTAAAGTATATAGAGATGGTTTAATGGAAAAATATGAGAAAGAAATTCCAGGTTATGGTTTTGCAAGACACAAGGGGTATGGAACTAAGATACATTATGATGCTATAATAGAAAAAGGAATTACAAAAATACATAGAAAAAGTTTTTTAAAAAATCTATATGAACATAGAAAAAAGTAAATGATTAATATTAATATAATTAAGATATATTATATAGTATATAGATAAAAAATATAAGTTTGGAGAATATTATGGATTATAATATTATAGAAATAATAGAAAAAAAGATAAGAAAAGAAGAACTTAAACAAGAAGAAATAGAGTTTTTTGTACAAAATTACACAAAAGGAATAATACCAGATTATCAAGCAGCAAGTCTAATAACAGCAATAATGATAAATGGTATGACAATTGATGAAACATATTTTTTGACAAGTTCGATGATAAATTCAGGAAAAAGAATCACATTTATAAAAGAAGTTCTTGACAAACATAGTACAGGAGGAGTTGGAGATAAGGTTACAATAGCACTTATACCTATACTTGCAAGTATGGGATATTCTGTTTTAAAAATGAGCCGGAAGAGGACTTCGGTTATACTCGGACGGAACAGTTGATAAATTTGAATCAATACCAGGATTTAAGATGGACTATACAATTTCAGAAATAAGAGAAATGATGGAAGAAAATAGTATTGTAATAGCATCACAAAGTAAAGAATTAGTACCAGCAGATAAAAAAATATATGCACTTAGAGATACTATACGGTTGTACAAATTCTAAACCTTTAATATTATCAAGTATTTTGAGTAAAAAAATAGCATCTGGGGCAAGAAATATTGTTATAGATATAACATATGGAAGTGGTGCATTTATGAAAACCAAAAAAGATGCAGAAGAATTAAAAAAGATTATGTATCAAATAGGTGAAAAGTTAGGAGTTAAGGTAAAAGCTGTTATATCATCTATGGAAACACCACTTCGGACATACTGTTCGGAAATAGTTTAGAAATTATGGAAGCAATTGAATATTTACGAGGAGAAGAAAATCAAGAACTTAACAATGTTATAATTTTAATTGTTAAAGAATTTTTAAATATATCAGAAAAAGAAGCAGAAGAAAAAGTTAAAGAGACTATAATTTCAAAAAGAGCATATTATGAATTTAGAAAGCTTGTTAAACAACAAGGAGGAGATTTAAGAAAATTTTATGATGAATATAATGTGCAAAATGATAAGGAAAAAGGTATATTTTTAAGCTTAGACTTTGATCGGAATTATAAAAAAGATAGATGCATTGGAAGTTGCAAAAGTAGCATTTAAAATAGGATGTGGGAGAAAAACAAAAGAAAGTAAAATTGATTATTTTTCAGGAATTGAATTATTAAAAAAAGAAAATGATGAAATAAAGGCGGGAGATAAATTATTTAGAATATATATAGGTGATTATATTAGAAAAAATATATCAAAAGATGCTTTAAATATGCTTATACATGATAGTGTAAGAACACTTACAGGAGCATATACAATAGATATGTTAGTGTTACCTAAAAAAGAGAAAAAACATTAAAAAAGGTAAATAAAAAAGAAAAAATGATAATGATCAAAAAGCTGATTAAAATGTAAATGATTTTAAAATATTGTTTTAGTTTTTTGATTTTGAGGTATAAGTATGATATAATAAGTATGTATTAAGAAGAGAGGAGATAAGCAATGTTTGAAATAGGTGAAAAAATATTTTACCCAATGCATGGAGCAGGTGTTATTGTAGATATACAAGAAAAAGAAATATTAAACCAAGTTGAAAAGTTTTATGTTGCTAAAATGCCGGGTGAAGTAAAATTAATGTTACCAGTTAAATCAGCAGAAAACTTAGGATTAAGACCTCTAGTTTCAGAAGAAGAAGCAAGTGGAATAATCTCTTCACTATTAGATAAAAGCTTTTTTATGCCAGAAAATTGGACTGAAAGATATAATGGAAATAAGGAAAAATTAAAAACTGGCGATTTGCATGAAATTGCAGATATATATAAAGGGCTAAGCATACGAAATAATAAGAAAAATCTTTCAACAACTGAAAAAAAGATGCTTACAAATGCAAAACAAGTATTATTAAGTGAACTTTCAGATGTTACAGGAGAATCTTTTGAAAATTTAGAAACAAGATTAGAAAAACATTTTAATGAAATAAATTTAGAAGATATAGATTAAGATAGAGGACATAAGGTTCTCTATTTTTATTATTTTTTAAGAAATTTCTTTTTTTCTTCCCTATTTTATAAAATATATATTATAATTGTAATTATAATAGTAATATTAAAAAGAAAACAAAAATAAATAATATAAAATAAAATTAAAAGGAAATATCTAAAGGTTAAAAGTGGAAAAGATTATAAGAACAAATAAGAGAAAAAAAAAGAAAAATAATATAGTATTAAAAATAATATTTTTAATTATTGTACTATGTATTACATATGGAATACTTGAAAATAATAAGATAAATGATGAAAAAAATAATCAAAAATTATTAAAATGGGAAGATGATTTAAAAAAAGATATTTTTCATGCAAGAGTAAAAACTATTATAAAAGAGAATGAAATAAAAGAAAGTATAAAAAAAATTGGTCTTACAGGAATAGAAAGCAAAAATATATTTTTTTCAGTATATGACAATAATGAAAATATAATATACAAGATTGGGAAAGATGGAGAAAATTTAGTTCCAGCATCTATTGCTAAAATATATACACTTGTTTATGTATTAGATATTTTGAAAGATTATGATAAAAATAAAAAAGTTAAAGCAGGAAATGAAATAGAATTAAATAGTACAGATGCAAGTTCAGCAGGACTGATAAAAGGAAAAGAATACACTATAAATGATCTTATATCATCAGCAGTTATAATATCAGCAGGAGATAGTGTATATACTCTTACAAAAATAGCATATAATATTGAAAAAGGTTTAGATATTAATAATGAGATATTAAAAAATAATTCTACTAAAGAAGAAAAGAGCAAAATTGTAAATGATATATCAGAACATATAACAAAATATTTAGAAGAAAAGGTTAAACTTAGTGCTGATACAAGAATAACAGATCCTACAGGAATATTAAATACTTCTAAAACAACGTACAAAGATATGTATATATTGATGAAATATATATATACTAATAGGGATAAAATGAAAGAAATTATTTCAAATGCTGAAACTTCAGAACTGCAGATATCAGGGGAGTTCTTAGCAGGTAGAGGACAAAAACTTACTAATACAAATCCATTTTTAAATAAGAAAAGTTCTTGGTATGAAGATGGAGTTATAGGTTTGAAAACAGGAACATTAAGAGGATGGAATAACCTATTTAGTATATTTAAGAAAAATAATGGAAATTATTATGGGATTATAACAGTAGGATTTGAAAATAGGAAAGATGTTAATATATTAACGAAAGAACTTATTAGGAGAATAAAAAATGAGAGCATTAATTCAAAGAGTAACTAGTGCAAGTGTTAAGGTAGATGGAGAAATTGTAGGTAAAATTGGAAAAGGATTTTTAATTTTTTTAGGTGTATATGAAAAAGATACGGAAGAAAAGATTGAAAAACTAACAAAAAAGATTGTTAATTTAAGAATATTTAATGATGAAAATGATAAGATGAACCTTTCTATAAAAGAGGTTAAAGGAGAAATATTACTAATATCACAGTTTACATTATGTGCAGATACAAGAAAAGGGAATAGACCATCATTTGTTTCAGCGAAAAATCCAAATGAAGCAAATGAAATATATGAAAGAACTATAAAAAGTATAAGAAATGAAGGTATTATTGTAGAAAAAGGAATATTTGGTGCAGATATGAAAGTAGAGCTTTTAAATGATGGACCGGTAACAATATTATTAGATATATAGGAGATATGGATATATGATGAAAATAGAAGAAGTTGCAAAAAAGATAAATGTTGATGAAAATGATTTAGAATTTTATGGTAAAAATAAGGCGAAGATAAATTATACAAATTATATGAATAGAGAAAGAAAAGGAAAGCTAATATTAGTTACAGCAATAACTCCTACAAAACAAGGAGAAGGTAAAACAACAATGAGTATAGGAATAGCTGATGGACTTCGGATATATAGGAAAAAATGTTATTGTTGCACTAAGAGAGCCATCTTTAGGTCCTGTATTTGGACTTAAAGGGGGAGCAACTGGAGGTGGAAAATCTACTATAGTTCCAAAAGAAGAAATAAACCTTCATTTTACAGGAGATATGCATGCACTTACATCTGCAGTAAATTTAATTGCAGCATGTATTGATAATCATATATATTTTGGAAATAGCTTACGGAATAGATATAGATAAGATATATTTTAAAAGAGCTATAGATATGAATGATAGGGCTTTAAGAAAAGTGACAATTGCCCAAACACTTAAAAAAGAACAAACAAGAAATGATAATTTTATTATAACTGTTGCAACAGAAATGATGGCAATACTTTGTATAGCAAAAGATATAGAAGATTTAAGAAAAAGAGTTGATAATATAATAATAGCTAAAAATGTTAATGGTGGATATGTATATGTAAGAGATTTAAATATAACAGGTTCAATTATGGCACTGTTAAAAGAAGCTATAAAGCCTAACTTGGTACAAACACTAGAAAATACACCAGCATTTGTACATGGAGGACCATTTGCAAACATAGCACATGGATGTAGTAGTATAATTGGAACAGATCTTGCCTTAAAACTATCAGATTATGTTATAACAGAAGCAGGATTTGGAGCAGATTTAGGGGCAGAGAAATTTTTAGATATAAAAGCAAGAGAGATTGGAAAAGAACCAGATTTAATAGTACTTGTAGCATCATTAAGAGCTGTTAAAGAAAAAAGTTTTGAAAAAGGAATACAAAATATATTAAAACATTACAATAATTTAACTGAATTTAATAAGAAAGTTATTATATGTATTAATAAATTTGAAACAGATGATGAAAATGAAATAGAATTTTTAAAGAATAATCTAAAAAAAGAAAATAATAATATAATCATTGAAGAATGTACATCATGGAAAGATGGTGGAAAAGGTGCAAAAAAAATAGCAGAAAAAATAGTAGAAGAAATTGATAATAATGATAAAAATAATAGAATAAGCTATGTATATAATATGGAAGATGATATTAAAGAAAAAATAGCTAAATTAAATATTAGAATATATAAGGCAAAGAAGATAATATATACAGAAAATGCAGAAAAAAAATTAAAAGAATTTGATGATATTATAAAAAACAAGTATGTATGTGTAGCTAAAAGTCCATATTCTTTTACAGATAATGATGAAGAAAACGAAGAAAATACAACTATGACAATAACAGATATATCTGTATCAAATGGTGTAGGATTTGTAGTTGTATATACAGCAGGAGTTATGCTAATGCCAGGTCTTACAAGTAGTCCACAGGCAGAAAGAATAGATGTAGATGGAAACCGGAAATATAATTGGAATGGAGTAAATATTTAATAAAATAAGTTGAGATATAAAAAATATATTTATATTAGAGTAAAAATATTTTTTAAATAAAAAGTGCTGATGAAAATGATATGTTTTTATTGGAAATTATTTTACTAAAATGGTTAATTTTTTCTTAATTATCGGAATAAAATAATATAAAAAAGCCCCTATTTAGGGGTTTTTTATCTAGAAAAACTTAATATCATTGTTATAAGGGCAAAATGCCAATAAATTATAATGATTGAAATAATAATACCACCAAAAATCATACAAACTTTTTGCATTGGATTTAGATCATTAAAGAAACTAAATTGTTCCTTTAATTCTTCTAAATCTTTTTCTAATTTTTTGGGCATTTTTTTCCCTTCAGCCTCTAGTAAGATTTCAATAAGCTTAATATAAAGCTTATCTCTTAAATTTTTTAAAAAAACAATTATTTTTTTCATTTTTTTTCTCCTTCTTAGGGAAATTAGTGCTTTAGGGCATTTCCTTATAATAAATTTTTATAAATATATTATATTAAATACAATAAGAAATTTCATCATTTTAGTTAAACATGTAAAAAAATATCTACCATTTTAAGAATTTTTCTTTTAATGATAGATATGTTTCTTTGTATAATATATTAATATTTACTTATTTCTTCTAATGTTTCTTTTATTTGTAATGAAACTGCTTCTTTAGAAGGTCCACCATATATATTTCTACTTTCTACACAATTATGAATATTAATTGCATCATAGATATCATTTGTAAAGATATCTGAGAATGTAGTATATTCATCTAATGTTAGTTCATTTAATGTTTTTTTCTTATCGATAGCATATTTTACAATACTTCCTGTAATCTTATATGCTTCTCTAAATGGTAAGCCTTTTTTAGTAAGGTAATCAGCAACATCTGTTGCATTAATATATCCTTCTTCTGCTTTTTTTGCCATAATTTTTTTGTTTACTTTTAATGTTTCAAGCATTTTATCTAAAATATCAATACATGGTATTATATTTTCAATACTATCAAATATAGGTTCTTTATCTTCTTGCATATCCTTATTATATGCAAGAGGAAGACCTTTCATCATAGTTAGAAGAGCTATTAGATTACCATATATTCTTCCTGTTTTACCACGAATTAATTCACACATATCTGGATTTTTCTTTTGAGGCATTATACTTGAACCAGTTGAATATTTATCAGATATTTCTATAAATTTAAATTCGTTTGATTGCCAAATTATCATTTCTTCAGAAATTCTGGACATATGCATACTTATTATAGCTATGTCATTTGCAATTTCTATAACATGATCTCTGTCAGAGACTGAGTCTAAACTATTTCTAGTAGGCATGTCATATCCTAATAGGCTTGCTTCTAAGAAACGATCTATATCATATGTAGTTGTTGCTAAAGCTCCTGCACCTATTGGAGATTTATCCATTATTTTTTCAGCATTTTTAAGTCTGTATATATCACGTATAAACATTTGAGCATATGCCATTAGATGGTGTGCAAATGTAATAGGTTGTGCTATTTGCATATGTGTATATCCAGGCATTATTGTATCTAGATTATTTTTAGCTAGATTAGATAATGTTTCTATTAAATGTTTTAGTTTTTTTACTAGTATTTGAATTTGATTTCTTAAGTATAGTTTTATATCAAGTGCTACTTGATCATTTCTACTTCTTGCTGTATGTAGTTTTTTAGCAGGTTTTCCTATTCTTTTTGTAAGAATTTCTTCTACAAACATATGTATATCTTCAGAGTTAGGGTTTACTTGTAAATTACCATCATTTAAGTCTTTTTCAATTTCTTCTAAACCATTTAAAATACTATCTAGATCTTCTTTGCTTATAATTCCTTGAATTTCAAGCATCATAGCATGTTTTTTTGATCCTTCTATATCTTCCTTATACATTTTACTATCAAATGATATTGAAGAGTTAAAATGATTTGCGATTGTTTCAAGTTCTTCCTTAAATCTTGCTCCCCATATACCGACTGTCTCTTTATTGTTCTTGTTTTTTTCCATTTTACCTCCCTTTGGAGTAAGTATTTTTAAGTTACTTATTCTTATTGTTTTTATTTTTCATTATAGCTTCTACTTTAGTAGGAAGTGTATGTATATTTATATATCCTGTTGCATCTTCATGATTATACATTCCGTCCTTTACCAAATGTTGCAACTTCTTCATTATGTAATGAGAATTGGCTTTTAACTCCTGCAGATATTACATTTCCTTTATATAGTTTTAATTTAACATCACCAGTTACATTTTCTTGAGTTGTAGCTATAAATGATGAAAGAGCTTTTCTAAGTGTTGTAAACCAATCACCATTATATACAAGGTTTGCAAATTCAACAGATATTAATTCCTTATAGTGCATAGTTTGTTTATCAAGAGTTATTGATTCTAAAATTTCATGTGCATCATATAATATCTTAGCACCTGGATTTTCATAAACTCCTCTTGATTTCATTCCAACAAGTCTATTTTCAACTATATCAGCAACACCAATACCATGTTTTCCACCTATTATATTTAATTCTTTTAAAATTTCTGTTGTAGACATTTTTTTACCATTTAATTTTACAGGGATTCCTTTTTCGAATCCTAGTTCTATATATTCAGGTGTATTTTGTGCATTTTCAAGTGTGCTTACAAGTTCTAAAATTTTATTATAATTTGGTTCTGTTTCAGGTTTTTCAAGCTCCATTCCTTCATGAGATAAATGTATAATATTTAGATCTTTTGAATAATTAGTTTCTCTTGTTACAGGAAGAGGTATATTTCTCTTTTCTGCATAACAAAGAGCATCTTCTCTTGATCTTATATCCCACATTCTCCATGGAGCGATAACATGTATGTATGGATCAAAATATCTTATAGTCTGTTCAAACCTTATTTGATCATTTCCCTTTCCAGTACATCCATGGACTATAGCATCACAGTTTTCTTTGTGAGCAATATCTAAAAGTGCTTTAGCAATTATAGGTCTTGCAATTGATGTTCCAAGTAAGTACTTCCTTTCATATTTAGCTCCTGCTTGCATAGTAGGTATAAAATAGTTGTCTACAAGATCATCTACTAAATCTATTACATAATATTTTGAAGCACCTGAATTTAATGCTTTTTCTTTTATTTTCTCAAAATTATCATTTTGTCCAACATTTGCAGTTACTGCTATTATTTCACAATTATATGTTTCTTTAAGCCATGAAGTTATAACAGATGTATCTAAACCACCACTATATGCCAAAACAACTTTTTTGGGAATATATTCTTTGTTCATATTTATCTCCTTTCATAAAAATATTTTTAATTATTATCATGTATCTTGTACTAGAATTATGATAACTATTTTAATTATAGCATTTTAATAATTACTAGTAAATGAAAAAAATGAAAGAAAAAACATTTACATAAAGACAACATGATGTTATATTATATGTAGTACATAAAAAAAGAGAACATAATAAATTAAATTTTACTTCACTAGTTGTGAAGTAAGGAAAGAAGGAAAAGATTATGATTAAAAATCAAAAAGTTAAAGAAATTCAGAACTTATTTGAAGGAGGTGATATTGATTATACTTCTTTAGAGGATTTCTTAAAAAAAGAAACATTTAAATTATATAACCTTCTAGAAATTAGAAGTAGAGATAATCATGTTATAAAGTTTAAGAATAACAAGGAAAAATCTTTTATAGAAGTAATTGATTCAAAAGGAAACATTATAATTTATAATTGTAAGATTGAAAATTACCGACAAATAAAATTTTTATTAAAAAACACAAAACTTAATAAAATAAACTTAAAAAATAAAAAGTACTATTTGTACCACGTTATTTATTAAAAAAGACACCACAAGTTAAGAGCTTGTGGTGTTTTTGTATATTATGCACATATATAATGTAAAATGTGGAAAAAGAATTGTATCTGTGGTAAGATATGTTT
>ERZ773070.2114-NODE-2114-length-11550-cov-2.786690_pt1 | contig 11550 bp, 10 predicted proteins | sample MGYA00580618_ERZ773070 | MGnify/ENA primary metagenome ERZ773070 (study PRJEB29015, sample SAMEA2738023) | human oral metagenome | biome: human oral; feature: human-associated habitat; material: dental | place: China | collected 2019 ...
CAAAATGACCGATATCACCGAGGACGGCATGCACATCGCGTGCGACGAGGGCGAGGTGTTCGTACCGTTTGAGAAAAAAGCCGAGCTAACGGTTGAGAGCCTACGCGACGAGGTCATAAACGTCGTAAATAGCATGGAATCCTAATAGCGGGTAAAGAGATGTTTGAAACCAGGCAAAAAGGGCACGCTGGACCGACGCGTCCTAAAAAGATAAAGATGGTGACTAACGCCGAGGTCGAGAAATTTTTAACCGAGGAGCTACCCGCGCAAAAGGACGGCGTGATATACATTCACGTGCCTTTTTGCGATAACATCTGCTCGTTTTGCTCGATGAACCGCACGAAGCTAGAGGACGAGCTAGATAGCTACACGCAATATCTACTTGGCGAGATCGAAAAATACGGTAAATTTCCGTATCTGCAAGCTAAAGATATCCGCAGCGTCTATTTTGGCGGCGGAACTCCGACGATACTAAAAGAAAAGCACCTTGAGCCCGTTATCACGGCTCTGCGCTCAAATTTTAATATCTCGGACGACTGCGAATTTAGTCTAGAAACCACGCTGCATAATCTAGATACGCAAAAAGCGCTCGCTCTACAAAGCTTCGGCGTAAACCGCTTTAGTATCGGCGTGCAGACCTTCAGCAGACAGGGGCGCGCACTTCTAAACCGCGTGCACAAGCCCGCTCGCGCAATCGAGCGGCTAAAGGAACTTAGAGAAAAATTTGAAGGCATGCTCTGCTGCGACATCATCTACAACTTCCCGAACGAAAGCGTGGAGGAAGCGCTAGAGGACGCGCGCTACGTAGATGAGCTAGGTCTAGATAGCGCCAGCTTTTACTCGCTGATGTTTTTCGAAGGCTCGGAGTTATCCAAAAAGATCGACACCTCCTACTACGATCTGCCGACTGATAAAAAGCTACACCACGCTTTCGCGGAGGCGCTGCTGCAAAGCGGGAATTTCGAGGTTTTGGAGCTTACTAAACTTGCTCGCAAAGGGCGCGATAACTACGGCTACATCAAGCTAAGCCACAAGGGCACGGATATCCTGCCTATCGGCAACGGCGCGGGCGGACACGTAGCGGGCTTCGGAATTTACGGCGTGTCGGGACACAAGATGATCTCGCGAATCGATGAGCGCGAGGCAAAATATAGCGTGCTAAGCAATCTGTTTCAGTACCCGATCGTAAGCTTAAACGAGCTAAAAGAGGCTCTGAGTGCGAGCATTTACGACGAAGCGGTGCAGAAACTAAAGGAATTTGAGAGCCGGGGGCTTTTGGAGCTTAAGGATGAAAAATCGATCTTAAACCTAGACGGAATTTTTTGGGGCAACAACATCAACGAAGAGATAGCAAACATTATGAAAAAGGATTTTGTATGAAGAAAATCGTGCTTTACACCTCACAAACGGGTAACACGAAAAAGGTGGGCGACGCGATCGCCGAACAACTAGGCTGCGAAAGCCTAAATTTCCGCGACTTTGAGGGTGAGGTCGATGACTACGACTTTATAGCCTTGGGCTTTTACGTCGATAAGGGCGAGGCCGAGGCGAAATTTACGCGCTTTTTACGCAAAATTCACGGCAAGAAGCTTGGCGTTTTTATGACTCTGGGCGCGGAGCCGGACGGCGAGCACTCGCGCAAGTGCCTGGATACCTTTGAAGAGGGGCTTAAAGCAAACGGCAACGAGATCATAAGGGAGTTTGCCTGCCAGGGCGCGATCGATCCGAATCTACTTGAAACGATGCGCAAAATGGCCTCTAGCGGCAATTCGCCCCATCCTATCACTCCCGAGCGACTTGCGCGCTGGGCGGAGGCTGCGAAGCACCCGGACGAGAAGGATTTGGCGGACGCAAAAGCAGCATTTGCGGGGATAAAGTAAAATTTAAAGCAAGTCGTGCAAACCGCTGCGCGGCGAAACAAAACCAAATAAAATTTCACACCACTTCACGCGCGATTTGGAATTTTATCTTTTACTAAATTTGGACGATAAATTTCATTCATACAAGCAAATTTGCCGCTGCAGGCGCAGGGTCTTACTCTAGAATTTAAACGATAAAATTTCATTTCGCGCGCAGCAGATCAAATAATGCCGCCGACTTTGCGCCGCTCGTGCACGCTCTGAGCGGCGCAAAGCCCGCTTTTGCGAGCGAGCTGCCTGCTAGTACTGCGGCGGCGGCCGTCATCCAATACACCGCCCACCATTTTGCGACGGCCTGAGCATTAAAAATCTGCTTCTGCGAGCAACCAGCCTGCGAGCGCTACGGTCGCGATCATCGGCTACACCTGTCGCCACGCGCCGTAGGTGCCGCTGTCAGACGCCGTCCTCCCGCCGCGCGATAACCCATACGTCGCTAACCACCTGCACGACAACCCGTCGCCGCTCATCGCCCTACCGCTTTGTCGCAGTACTGAACCCAAACCGAACCGCTAAATTTTAAATTCCATAAAAGTCTCATCGCACATAAATTTTAATTCGGCAAATGCGTAAAATTTAGGTAAAATTCCACCCAAACGCTTTGACGACCAAAATTTAAAAGGGCGAAGACGACGAATTTCAAATACGTTAGTCGCATTAACGAGGCTGTGGGGCTAGATTTAAGCTTAGATTGCGAAGAGATCGATCTGCAGGATAAGCTTTACGGGCTTTTTCAGTGTTTTATGCCTGACGGCGCTGGCGCGCGGGCGGTGTTTGCGCAGCTGCAAAACGGCGCTGAGCTGCAAGCGCGCATAATGCCGATCTACGCAGTCACGGCGCAGCAGACGCGGGAAGCGTTCGATCAAGGCGTGGCGCCCGGGTATTTTTGCCCGCCGCAGGATCCGAAATTTGATGACGAAGCGCTTAAGAGCCTAGCTTTAGCGTACGTTCGAAATTTAAAAATTTTCGCAGAATTTCTAGGCAAGAGCGGGCTTTTAAAGATGCTTGAGCAGATAAAATCCGCTCGCGTGCAGGAAGGTTTTGATTTTGAGCATAATAAAGACGAGCTTGCGGACGCCGTCTATGAGGCGATCACGGAGTGGATGATAGATACGCCCAAGCTCGATACGAAGCTATGGGTGCTCGGCGAGGCGTACTATTCGATCAACTGCGACTACCTGCTACCTGCGTACTTGCAGTATCCAAACTACGCGCAAAGGCCGCAGGAGGACTTTTTGAAGCCCTACTTCGAGCTGTATCTAGCGGGACGGCAGATCACGTTTGAGCGCGGCGAGGTCGTGGTTTTTACGCGCTAAATTTACGCGGGCAAAGGAAGCGAATGGGCGCTCACAGGCGACTAAAATTTGAGTCTTTCAAAAAAAGGAAGCGAGCGACGTCCACGAACGGCTAAAATTTAAGTTCAGCAAGTATGAGCACAAACGCTTATCGCATATCCAAAAAATCTGCGTCGTAATCGAGCAATCTAGTAGGTTTCCTGCGCGTCGCGTAAAATCGATTAAAATAATTTCTGCTTTGCGTAGCCGCCGCTTTTGGCACCTTGCTAGAGCAAAATCTCCACACATCGTTGACATTTGGATAATTGAATTCCTTCCATCACTCTGCTGCCCTCACTTTGTATGAGGTACCCAAATAATTTACTTGCACTAACGCTTGCTAGTTAGAATTTATCTAAATTTTAAAGAGGAATTTTGACGCAGAATTTTATGGAATTTCGCTGCCGCAAATCTCACAATCGATAAAATTCTATCGATTTACGCTCTTAAATTTGCTCAAATCGCCGCCTGTTTTATAAAATTCTTCAGCGTCGATCATAGTGCCGTCGGGCAGCTTACAAACGGTGTAGTCCACGCCATTGCCGTCTTTGCGGACGATCAGCTCGCCGCCGTTTTTGATACAAAAATCCCCCGCAGCGCTAGCCTCTGCGCTCACCGAAGCGAAAGCACCCACCACAAGTGCTACTGCAAAAAATCTCTTAAAACTCATTTAAATCCTTTCGTTCAATTTTACCTATTTTTAGAGTTAAGCTTACATTTTAGGCGCTAGATACGCTAAGCGACCTGTGCCTAAATAAATAATAAACCAACCGCCCAACCGCCAATCCTCCTCGAACACCGATAATAGCGTTTTAGATATTAAATCCTACCTATAAATCCCATCAGCGCCAAGTCCCGCTCGCCGCTGCAAAATCGAAGCCATCAGACTTCATCCAATGCAAAGTTTTAACATCATAAAATTTTGTCTTCAATAAAATTCTAGCGGCAAAATCCAAGCCGAATCAAAGCTATTTCTGCCGTAAAATACCGGCTATAAAAGCGAGGACTATGGCAAATACTAGCTCAGCGACAAGGTAAGCGCGGATCCTAAACAATCTCGTCTATAAGCGCGAGCTGCGCTCAAACCCTATAAATTTAACCGCCGCTAGCCGTTCTTGCGCGCAAACTCGCTCATAAAAGCGACTAGTTTTTCAACGTCCTCGTAGTTTATCGCGTTATAGATCGAGGCGCGGATGCCGCCTAAAACGCGGTGTCCTTTAAGCCCGATCATCCCCTCTGTCTCCGCTTGCGCGACGAAAACGGGCTCAAGTGCAGCATCTGCGATATTAAAGCTCACGTTCATCAGGCTGCGGCTGTCCTTTTGCGCGTGGCCGCGGTAGAAGCCGCCGCTAGCATCGATCGCGCCGTAGAGTAGCGCCGCTTTGCGCTTGTTGCGCTCATGCATCTCCGCGAGCCCGCCGATTTCGTCCTTGATCCAGCCGAGCATTAAATTTAGCATGTAAATTCCGAAAGTATTCGGGGTGTTGCTCATCGAGTCCGCATCCGCCTGCGTCTTGTAGCGCAGGATCATCGGCGTTTTGGGGTTTGCGCGGTCCAGCAGATCCTTGCGGATCGCCACCATCGTAACGCCCGCGGGGCCGCCGTTTTTCTGAATGCCGCCGTAAAACATCCCCACGCTGCTAAGATCCACAGGGCGCGAAAACAGATCGCTCGAGCTATCGACTACGAGCGGGCAGCCGCACTGCGGTAGCTGCGGATACTGCGTGCCGTAGATCGTGTTGTTCGAGCAGATGTAGCCGTAGTCCGCGCCATCCGAAAATTTAACCTCGGGGATGCGGTCGAATTTACTCTCCTCGCTGCTTGCGACCACGCGGTAGTTTATGCCGAGCACGCCCGCTTCCTTGATCGCCTTGCTCGTCCAGTTGCCCGTGTTGGCGTATTCTGCGACGCCGCCTGCGTATAGGTTCATCGGCACCTGCGCGAACTGAAGGCTCGCGCCGCCTTGTAAAAACAAAATCGTAAAATCGTCCGAAAAGCGATAGAGATCGCGCACGCGGCTCATCGCGCTATGCAAAACTTCCTCGAAAATTTTGGTACGGTGCGAGATCTCCATTATCGAAAATCCGCGCCCCCTATAATTCAGCAGCTCTTCTTGCGCCTGCTTTAGCACGCCCAGCGGGATGGTGCTAGGTCCTGCGCTAAAATTTATTACTCTATCCATTTTGCCTCCTTTAGATGATTTTCGCGTTTTTGCTGAGCTGCTGCGAGCAAAGGACGAACTCGTCGCCCGCGGCAAGCTCGCCCAAGCTCACCGTTTTGCCGCCCTTTTGGATTTGAACGAGGTCTTTGGTGATCTCAAAAAATTTCGCCTTTTGCGCCAAAAGCTCATCTTTGGCGCTTAGCGCGTGCTCTGCGGCGCTTAGCTTGGAGTCCACGAAGCTTTTAAATTTAAGCTCGAAATTTAAAAGCTTTGCAAGCGAGCCTGAAATTTTTGGCTCGACCGATTTTGATCTAAGCTCTAAAGCTGCGAGGCTCAGCACGTTTTGTGCGGATGAAATTTTATCTTTTATCAGCCTATCAAAGGCGTCGCTTACGCCGTCTAGGCTCTGAAAGATCGCGCAAATATCGGGCAGCAGATCGATCATCGCGGCGGTGGGCGTGAGGCTTCGGTGATCGGCTACGAAATCGCTGATGCTAAAATCGATCTCGTGCCCGACCGCCGAGATGACGGGCGTTTTGGCTGCGTAGATCGCGCGAGCCAGAGCCTCGTCGTTGAAACACCACAGATCCTCGCGCGAGCCGCCGCCGCGAGCGATGACGATTGCATCGTAGCCCTTCTCGTCGGCTGCACGCAATGCACTTATGATCGAAGCAGGCGCGTCTTCACCTTGCACTAGCGCGTTATACAGATCGATCTTGCAAAGCGCGAAGCGGTCCTGCGCCGTGCGAAGCATATCCGCCTGCGCTGCAGAGCCCGCGCTCGTGATGATTGCGATGCTTTGGGCAAATTTCGGAAGCTGTTTTTTGCGTGCGGCATCAAAAAGACCTTCTTTGTTAAGCTTTTCTTTTAGCGCGGCAAATGCCGCTTCCAGCTCGCCCTCGCCGCTTTTGCGGATGTTTGAGACCTGGATCTGATACGCGCCCGTGGGGGCGTATAGCGAGACTTTGCCGCTTACGATGAGCTTATCGCCGACGGTGGGGATAAAATTTATCCGCGCGGCGTTAAATTTAAACATCGCGCAATCGATCGCCGCGCTCGCGTCTTTGATCGTGAAATACCAGTGCCCGCTCGTGCTTTGAGCTCTAAACTTAGAGATCTCGCCCTCGACCTCGACGAAGCTAAAGCTCGTCTCCAAAAGCGTCTTGGCTTGGGCGTTGAGCTCGCTTACGCTAAGCATCGTCGCTCTTCCGCGCGATTTTCTCCGCGATGAAAAGCGTGCTGACGTCGAAGCTGAAACCCTTTTGCACGCGCAGTTCAAAGCCCGCGTTTTTGAGCTTTTCGCTAAAGCTCGCAGCGTCTAGGAAGCTGCCGATGGAGCTTGGCAGATATTCGTAGGCTTCTTTGTTTTTCGAGATGAAAGCGCCTATTTTGGGTAAAATTTTACTCACGTAAAAATCTCTGATTTTAAACGCGAGCCCGCCGCTTGCGGCTTTGGTAAATTCCAAAACCACGAGCGAGCCGCCCGGTTTGATGATCCGATTAAACTCCGCAAGCGCTGCGTCCAGCTCCACGACGTTTCTTATGCCGTAGCTGATGCTTAAAATATCTACGCTCGCGTCATCCAGCGTCGTGGCGCCCGCGGTCGCTTTGATAAACTCGCAGCTAGGGAATTTTTGCCTAGCTACCTCGAGCATCCCTTCGCTAGGATCGATCCCCACGATCCGCTCGATCTGCACGCCGTGCTGCGCCGCGCCGTCGCGCCACGAGCTTATCATATCGCCCGTGCCGCACGCGACGTCGGCGATACTCACGAGCCTTCCTTTAAGCTTTTCAAGCGTCAGTTTGACCGCTTTTTTGCGCCACGAAACGTCCACGCCGAAGCTGATGGCGCGGTTTGCCAGATCGTAGGTAGGCGCGATCTGATCGAACATCTTTATGATTTTTTCCTGTTTTTGCACGGGTATTCCTTATTCGTATGCTTTGATTTTACGTAGCGATCTTTTCAGAGCGCGCAAAAGAGCCTCTTTTTCATTTAAAATTTTTTCCTCCAGCTCGGCGCGGCGGTCGTTTAGGCGGGCGTCCAGAGCCAGCAGATACGCAAACGCGACGCCGCTTTTATCGCTTGCTTTTTGATAGATCGCGATAAAATTTTGCCACACGCTGATATCTTGCAGCGCGCCGAAATCCTCGCAGGCGGCCTTGGTGCGTTTAAACAGCTCCCTGACGCAGCCTTCATCAAAGCTTCTTGCAAAAATTTCAAGCGCGTATCGCAGCCTCTTTAGCCCTATGCGCACGTCGTGAAATGCCTGCAGAGATGAGCCTTGCTGCAAATTTTTTAGCTCCGCGCGCAAGCTTTTAATCAGCTTGCAAAGGCGGGCGGAGGCGAACTTTTTTGAAATTTTTTCATATTCGCTGCGTGCGTAGATGCCGTCCGCGCCGCTTAAAAAGCCGCTAATAGCGCCGTTTAAATCTGCAAATTCCGCGCTATAAAGAAATTCTAAAATTTTATCCTCCGAGCGCTTTGCGATAAGATTTAGCTGCTGCAAAAAGCTCGCAGGCGCGTCGTCGGCTTTTAAAAACTCCGCAAAAACGTGAAGGTCTCGCAGCTGATTGGTGCGGCTCGTAAATCCTGCGAGCAGTTTTAAAATTTCGCCCCTTTTTTCCGCCTCGAAAAGCGGCGCGGACAGCTTCAAAACCGCTCTAAATTTGCGGATCTGCACGCGCAGCTCGTGAAGAGCTTCGGGGGCGAGGTTTTTTTGATACTCGCTTTTTGCGGCACACGCCCTCGTCCACGCTAGCTCAAGCGCTAAACGCGCGAGCTTAACGCTGTCCGCATAGGGCGGCGCGAAAAATTTAACTCGGCTAAATTTTTTAAAAACGCTGCGGGCGTGCGCGAAATCAAGCGAGCGCGGCGGGATGCCGTAGCGCGCCAGATAGCGGCTTTTGTAGCGGTAATCGTCGGTGATCTCGCAAAAATCGGTGCTGCCGAAGGTTTTTGCAAAATCAAAATTTGCGCTCGCCGCCTCGCTTTGAAATTTCGCTCGTAAAATCGCGAGCGTGCTTAACTCGCCGCCGTAAAGCTCTAGCCAAAACTCCGCCTCGTCGTTAGCAAAGCCGTAGCGGTTCTTTTGCACGACGCGAGCGACCCTGCTTTTTAAAGCCTCTTTGAAATCATCTTTTGAAATTTTAAAATTTAGAATTTGCCTGTCGAGATCCTCTTTTTTGTGGTGCAAAGAGCACTCGTCGTTTTGGCGGATGTAGTAAATTTCGGGGTAGAACGAAGTATAAAACCAAGCGATCTTTACCTTGCGACATTTCAGCCCCGCACGCTCTAGCGTCCGCAGAATCGAATCGTCGCTCAATAAAAATTTACGCTTAGTTTGCATACCCGCTCCAAAAATAAAGTGGGTAATGATAGCAGAAAATTCTTTAAACTATCTACACTTTTCGCAGTCTTCGACCGTAGTCGTGATATTTAGCTTGCGGATGAAATTGCCCGCTTTGCGCTCGATGTTTTTCAAAACATCCTTATTAAAGGCATCATCCATGAAAAGATCCGTGACGTTGCCGCATTTTTCGCAGACGACGTGGATATGCGGCATCTGATAGATGTCGTAGCGGCTCTTTTTGTTCGGTGCATTGACCTCGACTACGACGCCTTCGTCGAGAAGGGTGTTTAAATTTTTATAAACCGTCGCTAGCGAAATGGATGGATAGTCCTCTTTGATCCCCTCGTATAGGTCATCTATGCTAGGATGCTCGTGGCGATCAAGTACCTTTAGGATACATAATCTTTGCGGAGTTGCTTTCAAACCGCAGGTTTTGAGTAGTTCTACATGGCTCATTTTTGTCCTTCAAAAATTTTAAAGTGATATTATCAAATTTTACTTTAAACAAAGTTGATATTAACTAATACTTTTTATCACTTAATATTCGCTCGGTTAGAGTTTGGATATCCAAGCCCAAGCTACGCTCCACGTCGGCGGTCTTGCCGTGCGGTAAAAAGATATCAGCAAACTCGAAGCTCACGATCTTTACGTCCGAAATTTCATTTTCCTGCAAAAATGCGCTTAAAATTTCACCGACGCCGCCCTTTTTGGCATTGTCGCTAAAGACGTACCAAATTTTATCTTTGCGAGCCAAGCTTCGCAAAAACTCGGCGTCTAAAGGCTTTGCAAAGACTAGATCCACGACGTCTGCTTCGATCTGCCCCTCCAGCGCCGCAGCCGTTTTATACGCTCTGCCCGCGCCGTTTCCATAGCCGATTAGCGCTACTCGCGCGCTATCGCTGCGCTTTAAAAACACCGATTTTGCAAGCTCTACCGCAGACGCGCCGGTCTCGTCGCAGTCCAAAATAAAGCTTCCGCGCGGATAGCGTATCGCCAAAACCCCCTCATGCGCGTAGGAGTACTCGATGATTCGTTTAAAGCTCGCCTCGTCCCGCGGCGCGCACATGCTGACGTTTGGGATCGCATTTAAGAAGCTCACGTCAAAGACCCCCTCGTGCGTCTCGCCGTCCTCGCCCACGATGCCCGCGCGATCCATCGCAAGGACTAAGCTTAAGTTCATAATCGCCGCATCGTGAACGATCTGATCGAACGCGCGCTGCATAAAGGTCGAATATATCGTAACGTACGGCTTAAAACCCTCGCGCGCCATCGCAGCCATCGAGCTTAGCGCGTGAGGCTCGGCGATAGCTACGTCCCAGAAACGGTGAGGAAATTTCTCGATCAGCTTATCCATGCCGGTGCCGCTCGGCATCGCAGCGGTCACGCCCACGACGTTTTCATGCTTGGCGGCTAAGCTTAAAAGCGCCTCAGCGTAAATTTGCGTGGCACTTTTGGCGGCGGATTTTTTCTTAAATTCTCCGCTTTGAATGTCGAAAGGCCCTACGCCGTGCCAGCTCTCCAAATAGCCCTCGGCCTTGTCGTACCCCTTGCCTTTGATCGTTTGAGCGTGCACGACGACGGGTTTGCGCGCGCTTTTTGCCGTCTTTAGCGCCGATATGAGATCGGCTAGGTTGTGGCCGTCGACAGGGCCTATGTATTCGAGCCCAAGCTCCTCAAAATACATCCCAGGTATAATGAGCTTTAAGGAATTTTCAAAGCGCTTTGCCATATACGTCGCGCTTTGCGGAGCGTGGGAGAGCAGCTCTCTTACGTGGGATTTAAATTTTTGGTATGTCTCGCCCGCCATCGCTTGGCTTAGGTATTTGCTAAAGGCGCCGATGGGCTTGCTGATACTCATTTTGTTGTCGTTTAGGATGATGACGCAGGGCAAGCGCAGATCGCCGAGCTCGTTCATCGCCTCATAAGTCATGCCGCCGCTCATAGATCCGTCGCCGATAAGCACGACCGGCACGCGATCTTCGCGCTTTAGGCTTATCGCTTTTGCCGCGCCCACGGCTAAAGAGATCGACGTCGAGGCGTGTCCTGCGACGAAGTAATCAAATTTGCTCTCGCTAGGTTTCGTGTAGCCGCTAATGCCGCCGAACTGCCTAAGCGAGCCGAACTCCTCCCAGCGATCCGTCAAAAGCTTGTGTGCGTAGCTTTGGTGGCTTACGTCGAAGATAAACGGATCGCTCGCGGCGTCAAATACGTAGTGCATCGCCACGATGAGCTCGACGGCGCCCATGTTTGAGCTTAGATGGCCGCCGTTTTTGCTCACGACTTCGATGATGCGCGCTCTGATCTGCGTGCAAAGCTCCCGTAGCTCCTCTAAGCTCTTATTTTTAATATCCACTTAAAATTTCTCCCAGAGCGCCCAAGACGCGATCGTTTTGCCCCTGCGTGCCGATCGTGATGCGCACGGCGTTTAGCCCATAGCTTTTTAAATTTCGAATGATGATGCCGCGGCGCAGAAGCTGCTCGCAAAGCTCGCTACTATCTAGCGGCGGGCTAAGTTTAAACGTGATGAAATTTGCGTAGCTAGGGATAAATTCCAAATTTCGCTCGCGCGCAAAATCCTCGAAGCGGCTCATCTGCGCAGCGTTGTTTTGCAGGCTCTTTTGCACGAAAGCCTCGTCTTTTAGCGCCGCAATCGCCGCTGCGAGGCTAAGCGTCGTGATGTTAAAAGGCGGTCGCAGCTTATAAAGCGCGCTTATGATTTGCCGCGGCGCGATGCCGTAGCCTACGCGCATACCGCCTAGGCCATAGACCTTCGAGAAGGTGCCTAGATA
>ERZ773070.2115-NODE-2115-length-11549-cov-21.638159_pt1 | contig 11549 bp, 9 predicted proteins | sample MGYA00580618_ERZ773070 | MGnify/ENA primary metagenome ERZ773070 (study PRJEB29015, sample SAMEA2738023) | human oral metagenome | biome: human oral; feature: human-associated habitat; material: dental | place: China | collected 2019 ...
GGCGGCCGGTGAACCGCTCCGTGCGCAGCAGCGCCCTGGCCAGCCGCGACATCGTACTGTGCCTGGACGTGTCCACCTCGATGCTCTCGGCCGACGTCGAGATTCTCGACACCTTCAGCGACCTGCTGGACACCTTCGAGGGCGAGCGCGTGGCGCTGGTCGTCTGGAACACGACCGCCCAGACGATGGTGCCGCTCACCGACGACTACGACCTGCTGCGCTCGCAGTTCGACGAGGCCTCGGACGCCCTCGACTTCCGGCCCAGCAGGCTCAACCCCATGTCGGACAAGTACACCACGACCTTCAGCGGCACGATGCTGCGAGACGTCCAGGCGTCCTCCCTCATCGGCGACGGGCTCGCCTCGTGCAGCCTCGCCTTCGACACCAACAAGGTGGAGGACCGCTCGCGCTCGATCGTGCTGGCCAGCGACAACCAGGTCGTCGACCCGTCGGGCCAGCAGGTCTACTCCCTGAGCGGGGCCGCCGACCTGGCGTCCGAGGAGAGCATCCGCCTGTTCTCCCTGTTCGGCTCCGATCGCCGGACCGTGGACCCGTCCCTGACCGGGATGACCCTGGAGCAGGCGCGTGACGACCTGAGAACGGTGACCGAGAATCATGGCGGCTTCTTCTACGAGGTCGACGATCCCGACGCCGTCGAGAGGATCGTCAAGGAGCTGGAGACCGACCAGGCCACCGTGCTCGAGGGCGACACCGAGGTGCGGATCACCGACGTGCCGCAGACCCCGGCGGCCTGGCTCGTCGCGGTCGTGACCGTGCTCCTGGTCCTGACTGCCTGGAGGCGCGCATGATCTTCGAGCCCATGTTCAAGAGCTGGGGGTGGCCCCTGGTCGTCGCCGTGGCCGTGCTGCTGGCGGCGGCGCTGGCCTGGTCGGCGCGCTGGCGTCTGCGCGGTGATGCCGATCCCGGTTCGAGGTGGACCTGGGGCAGGCGCGTGGTGCTGGCGGTTGTGACGGTTCTGATCATGGCCGGGCCCAGCGTGTCGGTCACCCAGACGCGTCCCATGTCGAACCTCGAGGTCTACCTCGTCGTCGACCGCACCGGGTCGATGGCGGCCGAGGACTGGGCCGGCGGCCCCGGCAACGGTGGGGGCACGCGGCTCGACGGCGTGCGGCAGGACCTGACCGCCATCCGCGACGCCTTCTCCTCCGCCCGCTTCTCCATCATCGCCCTGGACACCTCCGCCGCGCGCGAGCTCCCGCTGACCTCCGACCTCGACGCCGTGACCTCGTGGATCAACTCCTTGCAGCAGGAGCAGACGGTGCGGTCCAGCGGGTCCTCCCTGGAGAGGGCGCTGCCGCAGCTGTCTCAGGACCTGCGCGCCAGCTCCGAGAACAGCCCCGAGGCGGCCAGGCTCGTCTACATCCTGTCCGACGGTGAGCCCACCGACGACGGCGCCGCCGCCTCGGAGGCCAGCGCGGCCGGGTTGGCGTGGGACCAGCTGGGCTCGATGGTCGATGGTGGTGCCGTTCTCGGCTACGGGACGCCCGACGGCGGCCAGATGCGCGAGTTCGAGGTCGGGCAGACCCCCGACCCCAGTGCGGACCCGAAGTACATCATGGACAAGAGCACCGGCCAGCCCGCGATCTCCAAGCCCGATACCTCCGAGCTCCAGAACGTGGCCTCCGGCCTGGGAGTGCCCTACTTCCAGCGCACCGGCGGCAGCGACGACGTGCCGACGAGGGACTTCACCAACGTCAATGTCACCGAGGTGTTCTCCGACGGTCGGGAGCGCTCGCGCAGGCACACCTACTTCACCTGGCCCCTCGGGATCGTCGTGGCCATGCTGCTTGTCCTGGAGCTGGTGGAGCTGGGTCGCGCCGACCAGGCCGCCGCGCACCTGACCCGCTCCGTGGAGGGCGACGACGCTGCGCCGAGCAGAGCAGGACCGGGCGGTCCTGCGCCGGGCGGTCCTGCGTCGGGAGGCCCACCGGCCGGACACCCCGGCAACCAGGCCGTCGCCGTGCCCGGCGGTATGGTGCCGGTCGTTCCCGTACCAGGTGGCGTCGTCCCCGTTGCCGCCGTGCCGGGCGCTCCGGTGCCGGGCGGCGTCGTCCCCGTTGCCGCCGTGCCGGGCGCTCCGGTGCCGGGCGTCGCTGCGGCACCCGGTGGGGCCCCCGGCTACCCGGGGACTCCCGGGAACCGGACCGCCGCCGGACCGGGCTCACCGATGGGAGGAACGCGATGAGCTCGCCGCAAGTCCCTTCCACGCCCGAGGGCGAGATCAGGACGAGCTCGCCCGCCTCCTCCTCGGAACCTGATGGAGCCGAGGACCCGCGCCGCAAGGCGGCTCGGCTCCGCCGTCGTCGGCGCCTGCTCGCCTGGGGAGGCGTGCCGGCAGTGGTGGCGACGGTTGTGTCGGTCTGGATGGGCTTCGTCTTCCTCATGACGCTGGCGGCCAACCGTGCGGCGATCGCCGGGGACTATCCCACCGCGGTGAGCCGCTACGAGAAGGTGGCGAAGGTCAATCCCTGGCTGGACAAGTGGCGGGTCCACTACAACCTGGGAACGGCCCGTCTGCTGAACAACGATGTCGACGGATCCATCACCGAGCTGGAGGAGGCGCTCACGACCGCGCCCGCGGCGGGCATGGTCACCGTCCAGCTCTCGGACGGGACGGAGGCGCAGATCCGCGACCCCGACGCGCCCGAGTGCCTCGTGCGCGTCAACCTGTACATCGCCTACCTCTCGCGTGCGGAGAGCGCCGCCGAGGCGGGTGACGAGGCCGGTGCGAAGGCTGCCGCGGACGGGGCGACGGCCGCCGCCGGGGAGTGCGAGGTGCCACCGCCGCCGGATCCGTCGCCCACCCCGAGCCCGAATCCCTCGGACGACCCCTCCAGCGATCCGTCCAGCAACCCGTCGAGCGATCCCTCCAGCAGCCCGTCGGGCGACCCCTCCAGCGACCCGTCCAGCAGCCCGTCGGGCGACCCGTCGAGTGACCCGTCGAGTGACCCGTCCAGCTCGGCCTCCCCGACCCCAGGCGGGTCGCCGGAGCCCGGCGCCAGCGGGACGCCGTCGCCGGCGTCGCCCAGCCCCTCGCCGGGCGATCCGCAGCGCGAGAAGCTCAAGGATCGTAATGACCGTGCCAACGGCGACAAGGACGACTCCAGGAACACCCGTCAGTGGTGACCGGCGGTCCGGGGTCTCGGCTCCGCCCGGCCTGCGCCGCCCGCTCGGCGAAAGGGGCTGCAGGGCCGGGCACCGGGCACCCCGTTGGAATCGGTCAGAGAGGCATGTGGCGGTCGTGCGCTCCGCACCCCGCCTGCCGCGACGGCTGGAGAGGGCTGCACGCGCCCGGCCGACTCGAGCCGCCGATTGGTCAGTAATTGCTGTATAGTCATCGTATGCTGACTATTGCGTCTCGAGTGGATGTGATGAACCGGTTGGGTCGGGCGATGGCCGACGCCACGCGGTCGCGGATCCTGCTGTCACTGCTGGCTGGGCCGGGGTACCCCGCCCAGCTCGCGCGCGACCTGGGCCTGTCGCGGACGAATGTGTCGAACCACCTGGCGTGCCTGCGGGGCTGCGGGATCGTGGTGGCCGCGCCGGAGGGGCGCAGGACCCGGTACGAGATCGCGGACCCGCACCTGACGCGAGCGCTGCGCGCGCTGGTCGATGCGGTCCTGGCGGTCGATGACGGGGCGCCCTGCGAGGACGCGGACTGCGACGTTCCGATGTGCTGCGGCCCCGGCGCCGAGTCCCCCGCCGACGTCGAGGCGGAGGCGGCCCGGTGAGCCGGGGGCGCCGCCGCTCCCAGGAGCCGGTGGTCGCCGAGCCGGTCGACTCCTGCTGCGGGGCGCCCGGGTCCGTCGATCGCGACGGGGAGCACGAGGCGCCGGGGCGAGTCCCCCCGTGGTGGCGCGATCGTGCCCTGGCGCTCCCGATCGCGTCGGGCCTGCTGTGGCTGACGGGCCTGGCCCTGCAATGGGCGGGGCTGACTGGTCTGGCGCTCGGCGCGCACGTCGTGGGGATGACGGCGGGCGCGCGGAACTTCGTTCCCGCTGCGCTCAAGCGACTGCTCACCGCGAGGGGACGCGAACGGCTGGGCGTCGGCCTGCTGATGACCCTCGCCGCCGTCGGCGCGGTGCTGCTGGGCCACGTGGGCGAGGCCGCGGCGCTGGCGTTCCTGTTCTCCATCGCCGAGACCCTCGAGGACCGGGCGATGGACCGTGCCCGACGAGGGCTGCGCGCCCTGCTCTCACTGATCCCGCAGACCGCTCGCGTCTCCCGGCTGGACGGAGAACGGGTGATCCCCGCCGCCGAGGTCCACGCGCTGGACGTCCTGATCGTCGGGGCCGGTGAGCGGGTCGCGACGGACGGCGTTGTGGTCTCCGGCAGGTCGTGGATGAACAGCGCGGCGATCACCGGCGAGTCCATCCCGGTGGAGGTCGGCCCCGGAGACGAGGTGCCGGCGGGGGCGGTGAACGGCCCGGGCGCCCTGCGCATCAAGGCCACCGCCGAGGGGCGGGACAACTCGCTGACGCAGATCGTCCGTCTGGTTGAGCAGGCGCACGCGAGCAAGGGCGAGCGCGCACGCCTGGCGGACCGGATCGCACGCCCCCTGGTGCCGCTGGTACTGGCCGCGGCGGTGCTGATCGCCGCAGCCGGATGCCTCATGGGCGATCCGAGCACCTGGATCGAGCGCGCTCTGGTGGTGCTAGTGGCGGCCTCGCCGTGCGCGCTCGCGATCGCGGTGCCGGTAACGGTGATCTCCGCAATCGGTTCGGCGAGCAGGCTCGGAGTGATCATCAAGTCCGGGAGCGCGTTCGAGCAGCTCGGGACCATCCGCCGAGTCGTGTTCGACAAAACTGGCACCCTGACCCTCAACAGCCCCCGGGTCGTCGCCGTCCACGCCGCGGACCACTGCGCCGAGGCTCATGTGCTCGGACTCGCTGCCGCGTTGGAGGCGGCCAGCAGCCATCCGCTGGCCGACGCCGTCGTCGCAGCGGCGGCGACCAGACTGGAGGCGGCCGAGGTCCGCGAAGATCCCGGTCGCGGCCTCACCGGCGCCGTCGACGGCCGCCGGGTGCGGGTCGGCAGCCCGCGCTGGATCCACCCGCAGGCTCTCGCCGGCCGGGCCGCAGACATGGCCGGGCAGGGCATGACCGTGACCGTTGTCGAGGCGGACGACCAGGTGGTGGGAGTGATCGGTATTCGCGATGATCTGCGGCCCGAGGCCGTCGAGACGATCTCCGCCCTGCACGCCCGGGGGATCTCAACGATGATGCTCACCGGTGACAACACTCATACTGCCGACGCCGTCGCCGCCTTGGCCGGCATTGGTGAGGTTCATGCCGAGCAGCTCCCCGCGGACAAGGCCGAGCGAGTCCGCTGCGCTGCGGAGCGGGAGCCTACGGCGATGATCGGCGACGGCGTCAATGACGCCCCGGCTCTGGCCTCGGCAACGGTCGGCATTGCGATGGGCGCGACCGGCTCGGCTGCGGCCGTGGAGTCGGCCGATATCGCATTCACCGGTACCGACCTGCGGCTGATTCCGGACGTCCTTGCCCACGCGCGCCGAGGCCGGGCGATCATGACCGGCAACATCGGTCTCGCTCTGGCGCTCATCACCATCCTGTTCCCGCTCGCGCTGCTCGGTGTCCTCGGACTCGCCGCCGTCGTGCTGGTCCACGAGGTGGCCGAGGTCGTCGTCATACTCAACGGGTTGCGCGCGGCGCGAGTGTCTCGACGCGGAACCGGACCTGTCCCGGCTCGGCGCCTCGGACCGGTCTCGGCGCGGAAGTAACCGGTCTCGGCCCGGGGGTGGGCCGAGACCGGCGGATGAGACGGGTGCGCGAGCGAGTCGGTCGCCGCGATCAGGCCTGCGGCTTGTTGGCGAGCAGGTCGCGGATCTCGGTGAGCAGCTCGACGTCGGTCGGCTCGGCGGGCTTGTCCTCTTCCTCCTTGCTCATGCGCTCCCTGAGCTTGTTCATCGGCATAACGATGCAGAAGTAGACGGCGATAGCGATCAGGAAGAAGTTCACTACGGCGGTCAGGATCGTGCCGGGCTGGATGTAGTCAGTGGACGACTCGAAGATCTTGAACTGGCCGATGGAGTCGAAGTTCGGCTGGCCGACGACCTGGCCGATGATGTCCAGGATGACTTTGGTGATCGCGTCGACGATCGGCTTGAATGCGGAACCGATAATGACGGCGACGGCGAGCTCCAGGGCGTTGCCCTGCGAGATGAACTCCTTGAATCCCTTGAGCATGGGGGACCTTTCCTGGCTGGGCGAGGGCGCAGTGCGGCCGCTCGCGGAAGGATGGAAGTAAGAATCCGGCAGCCCGGACGGGCTGCCGCCGCGGCACAGTGGCACCGAACGAGAGTCAGGGGCTCAGCACGACACCAAGAGCGCCGTTCGTGGCCGCGCTAACAATAAGGTTAGCGTTTGCTGCGGGAACGGCAAGAGTTATAAGTGTGACCTTCCTCCCCGCCGCCCATCCGCCGTCCTCTCCTTCTGTTGTAGATAGGACCACGCGTGCACCTCTGCACAAAACATCCGTTCTAGGACCGGCATAGAATGTGGGCGAGCCCGCCGAGTCATCCGGCTCCTGGATCGCCACCTCTCCGATGACGTCCACGCGCGCGCCCGGCTCGGCCAGCTGCGCCCCGACCTCCACCGGGACCTGGACCAGCCGCTCGCCGTCCCCCAGGTCGACGGCGAGCGCCGCACTCGTCATCGATGTGGTCACCGCGGTGCCCTTCTCCAGCTTGATCGCCGCCCGCGAGCCGATGACCTCGGGACCCGCCAGGCCATCGGCGGGCAGGGCGTCCGGCGGCAGCGCGCGGGTGGTGAGGTCCTCGGCGGCGATGACCTCGCCCGCGCCGATGGTTCGCGCGGCGACGAGCACCTCCCTGCCGGACTCCTGTCCGGGGCGGAGCACGCTGAGAGCCAGCGCCACCGCGGCGCCGAGGCACAGGGCGACCACAAGGTGGCGGTGCCGCCACAGGGCGAGCGATGGCCGCCGGGCTCTTGAGCGCGACGGTGCGCGAGCGTTGCGGGAGGGGGCGTCGGGGAAGGTGCGGCTGCGTCGGAACATGCCTTCAGGGTGAGGCCTCCGGGCCGGCGGCGCACCTGTGGTTCCGAAACCTGTGGACAGTGCCGCGATCTGAGGACACGGGTCAGGCCTGTGGAGCCCGGCGAACGGCCGCCCGGCGCCCCGAACCGATCTCGAGCCGGAAGTGAACCGATCTCGGCGCGGAACTCGACCGATCTCGGCGGAAGGGGAGCGGGGCGACACTGAGGCGTACTCCGCCGCCCCGCCCGGGGCCCCATCGGAATCGGCCATCGGGACAGATCTCCGGGCGCCGATGCACGGCTGAACCAGGTCGTTACCCGAATGTACACTTGCCTTGCAATCTGGTGGCAAGCACCGGGCCGCCCCGGCCGTCCGGGCTCTGTATGAGAACTTGTACCTGGCCCGGCACATCGGAGTGCTCTAGCCTGCCCTCAGGTCGCGATCCGCCCGCTCCGCTCCCACCTCGTCATCCCATGGAGGTAGACGATGACTGACTCCTCGGCCTTCACGCCCGCGCAGGCCGCCGATCCCGGCACGAGCGCGCAGGACATGGCACGGATCGCCGCAGAGCGTCCCGACCTGTGGCCGTCTCTGGCGGCCAATCCGTCGCTTTACCCGGACCTGAGGCAGTGGCTCCGACAGGTCGGGGGCGAGGAGGTCCAAGAGGCCCTGACGGCGCTGGAGCAGCAGACCGCCTCGATGCATGTGGTGCAGGCCGAGAACCGGGGGGCGGGGGAGACTGCTCCGCCGCCTCCTCCGCCCACCGGGGGGTTCAGTGGCGCCGTGCCGCCATCGGCCCCGTCCGTCGGGGGGTTCAGTGGCGCCGTGCCGCCATCGGCCCCGTCCGTTGCGTACGCCTCGGTCCCGCCGCCGTCGGCGCCGCCCGTCGGGGGGTTCAGTGGCGCCGTGCCGCCATCGGCCCCGTCCGCTGCGTACGCCTCGGTCCCGCCGCCGTCGGCCCCGTCCGCCGCCTACGCCCCGGCCCCGCTCGCGCCCGTCCCACCGACAGGCCCCAAGAGCTCCAACACGACTGCCGCAGTGGGCATCGCTATTTTCCTCTCCGTTATCGTCCTGGCCATTGGAAGCGTCGTATTAACCGCCTATAGCAGACATTCGTCCGAGTCCAGGATCGAGACCCTGCAGACATCATGCAGGACTGGGCACATGGCCGACTGCGACAGCCTCTACTACGCCGCCGGTTCCGGAAGCTCGGACGAGTTCTTCGGCAAGAGCTGCGGGGGACGCGATTACTCACTGAGCTCCGGGGGCGAGTGCAGGTCGACCTACGGCTCGATCTACTCCTCGCCCAGCCCGTCCTCGCTCTACGGCTCGTCGAACAGCAGCCTGAGGGACTCCTGCTCGGCCGGCGACATGGATGACTGCGACAGCCTCTACTACCTCTCCTCCTACGGAAGCGCCGATGAGTCCTTCGGCAAGAGCTGCGGAGGGCGCAACTACTCCATGAGGTCCGGGGGCGAGTGCAAGTCCACCTACGGCTCCCGCTACTGACGGTGGCCCCGGCCCGCCCCGGTCGCCGACGGCGGTGGCCCCGGCCCGCCGGTCCGCCCCGGTGCCGGCTCTCAGTGCTGGCCGTAGACGTTCTGGTAGCGGTCGTTGAGTCGGTCGATCATATCCTGGTCGATCAGTGTGATCTCGCCACCGGCGCGGGCGATGTGGACCGTCCGGGCGACCTCCTCGCACATGGCGGCGGCCTTGACCGCGGCGCGGGCGTCGCGCCCAATGGTGAAGGGCCCGTGATTGGCCATGAGCACCGCCGGAGACTTCGAGCCGGACAGGGTCTCCACAATGCCGCGCCCGATGGAGTCGTCCCCGATGAGGGCGAAGGGCCCCACGGGGATGGGGCCGCCGAACTCATCGCCCATCATGGTCAGGGCGCAGGGGATCGGCTCGCGGCGCGCCGCCCAGGCGGTGGCGTAGGTGGAGTGGGTGTGGACGACGCCGCCGACCTGCTCCATGTGCCGGTAGACGTAGGCGTGGGCGGCGGTGTCCGACGACGGCGTGAGCGACGCCGGCGTGCCGTCGTCGATCTTGGCGCCGTCCAGGGTGCACACCACCATGGTGTCGGCGGTCAGCTCGTCGTAGGAGACGCCCGAGGGCTTGATGACGAACAGGTCGGTCTTGACGGTCTCGCCGCCGCGGGTCAGGACGACGCGTTCGGAGACGTTGCCGGCGGTCCACACCACCAGCCCCCAGCGGGGCAGCTCGGCGTGCAGCGCCGCCACCTTCTCGCGGGTCGCGGCCACCGCCTCGCGCACCTCGGCATCCAGCTCGGACAGGACAATCGGCTCGGGCGACTCGGACATTTCAGGTACGGTCCTCTCTCAGTCTTTCACTGATCATGCTTCACTGATCATGGCCGTGCCCGCCGGGCGGGCTCGGCCGATAGCGCCACTGTGCCGGTCCCGACGCCCTGTGGCACCGACCGCGGTGAACGGACGTGCGCCCCGGTGTCGCGGCAATGCGGCGGGGCGGGCGGAACTGCGCCGGAACAGCAGGGCCAAGCATAAGGGCGCGCGTTCACATGAACGACTGTTCGCCGGTAGCATCGGCACCGTGCACCGCCGTCGTCGTGCGTCCGGCGGCGGCCGCCGCTCGGGGCGCAGGCGCGCCACCCCGCCAAGCAACGGAGCCTGATTCGAATGACCTCTTCCGCCGCAGTACCGGAGACCGCGACCCCGTCCGCGGCGGCCGCCCCGGACCCGAGCCGGACCGCGCTCGGCATCGAGCTCGGCTCCACGCGCATCAAGGCCGTCCTGATCGACCGGTCGCACGCCGTCATCGCCTCCGGCGGCTTCGAGTGGGCCAACGAGCTCGTGGACGGGGTGTGGACCTACGCCATCGACGACGTCGTGGCGGGCGTGCGGGCCGCCTACGCCGAGCTCGCCCGGGACTTCCGCGACCGGTACTCCGCCGTGCTGACCGACGTCGGCGCCATCGGCATCTCCGGGATGATGCACGGCTACCTCCCCCTGGACGCCGACGACGTCCCGCTCGTCCCCTTCCGCACCTGGCGCAACACCTTCACCCAGGAGTCCTCGGCCGCCCTGTCCGAGCTCCTCGGCCTCAACATCCCACAGCGGTGGTCCGTCTCCCACCTCCACCACGCCGTCACCCGCGGCGAGGAGCACGTGCCCCGCATCGCCCGTATCACCACGCTCGCCGGCTACGTCCACCACCGCCTGACCGGGCGCCACGTCCTGGGCGTGGGGGAGGCCTCGGGGGTCTTCCCGATCGGGCCCGACGGCCGCTCCTTCGACGCCGAGATGGTCGCGGCCTTCGACCGGTGCGTGGACGCGCCCTGGTCCCTGGCCGACCTCCTGCCGCAGGTCGCCGTGGCCGGGCAGGACGCCGGGGCGCTCACCCGCGACGGCGCCCTCCTGCTCGACCCCACCGGCGCGCTGCGCCCCGGGGCGCCGCTGTGCCCGCCCGAGGGCGACGCCGGCACCGGCATGGTCGCCACCAACTCGGTGCGCCCGCGCACCGGCAGCGTCTCGGCCGGCACGAGCGCCTTCGCCATGGTCGTCCTGGAGCGGCCACTGCGGACCCTGGTGGAGCAGGTCGACCTGGTGGCCACGCCGTCGGGGGCGCCGGTGGCCATGGTCCACTCCAACAACTGCACGAGCGACCTCAACGCCTGGGTCGAGGTCTTCGGCCAGTTCGCCGCCGCCATCGGCGCCCCGGTGGAGCGCGGGAGGCTGTTCGAGGTCCTGCTGGGCGCCGCGGCCGACGCCGGTGCGCCCGGCCCGGCCGGCTCGCCCGGCGGGGTGCTGGCCTTCAACTTCCTGTCCGGCGAGCACCTGGTGGGGCTGGCCGAGGGGCGGCCCCTGGTGCTGCGCCGCCCCGAGGCGACCCTGTCGCTGGCGACCCTCATGCGCGCGCACCTGTTCGCCGCCTTCGCCTCCATGGCCCATGGCCTGAGGGTCCTGCGGGCCGGTGCCGAGGTCCCGATCGACTCCATGTTCGCCCACGGGGGCATCTTCGCCACTCCCGAGATCCCTCAGCGGGTCCTGGCCGCCGCCTTCGGCACGCCCGTGTCGGTGGGCGCCACCGCCTCCCAGGGCGGGGCGTGGGGCATGGCCCTGCTCGCCGGCTACAGGGCGTGGGCGGCCGGCCCCGACGGCCCGGCGCTGGAGGACTACCTCGCCGACGTCGTCTTCGGCGACACGGAGGTCACCACGGTCGCGCCCGCGCCCGAGGAGGTCGAGGAGTACTCCCGCTACCTGGCTGCCTTCACGCGGGCCCTGCCCATCCAGGCCGCGGCGGCTGAGCTCTTCTGACGGTCTTCGGGGACGACGGCGTCGAGCGGTGGCGGTCGCCACGAGACGACAGGCCTTGCCATTTAGGTGAAATTTCCCTTAGTTTTTTTTATTGAGTCAAGCCTCACCTAATGAATCTATGGCTGGAATTAAACAAAGTCGGTGTGGGGTGGTGTGATTGGGAGGTGCTCGAAGTCGTAGTCGAAGGTGCGGTTGGTGATGTAGGCGGTGAAG
>ERZ773070.2117-NODE-2117-length-11540-cov-16.225250_pt1 | contig 11540 bp, 13 predicted proteins | sample MGYA00580618_ERZ773070 | MGnify/ENA primary metagenome ERZ773070 (study PRJEB29015, sample SAMEA2738023) | human oral metagenome | biome: human oral; feature: human-associated habitat; material: dental | place: China | collected 2019 ...
GGCGCGAGAACCGGCGGAGGAGGCGGACCGCGGCCGGGCCGGAACCGGGCGCTGCGCCGCGGGCGACGGACCGGGCCGGTCGCTCGGTGCGCCGTCGGGATCGGACGGAGACGGTGTGGAACGCGCAGGCGGCGAGGAGCCCCGCGGCCAGGCAGGCGGCGGCGAGGGCGGTGAGGTGGCGCGGCGGAATGGTGGTCTGGAGGTAGATCCCCCACCAACTGCGCAGCGCACGGGCGGCGGGGATGCTTGCGCCCAGAAGCGCGATCGCGGAGACGAACCGGGCGAAGACCCGGGATCGCCCGGCTGCCGCCACCAGCACGTTCAGGAGGACGAGCCCGCCGATCGCGCCGTACACGATGACGCGGATATTCACTTCCGGGAGCGTCGTGAAGGGCATCTGCCGATACCAGACGACGGCGAGAACGGCCGTGACGAGGAGGGCGGCGAGGGAGCCCAGGAGGAAGCCCGTGGAGGCGGCCCGCCGGCGGGCGGGATCGGGACCGCGGCGGCGGGCGGGATCGGGAGCGCGGCGGCGCGGGCGAGGGGCGTCGGCGAGGTCCGACGCCGGAGGTGAGTCCGGTTCCGACGGCGAGTGCTCGGCGGCCTGGGCCGGGTCGGTCGGGGTCGATGGCGGGTCGGCCGGGGCGAGGTCAGGGGCGTCGTCGGCGGGCATGGCACCAGTGTGCCCCGGTTCCTCCCGCGCCGGGGCGGGTTCGGCGGGGCGTTCGGACCGGTCCCATGCGCGGTTTCCGCCGGTTTCGCTGGTTACTCCCGCGCTTCGACGGGGTCGACGACGAGCAGGCCGAGGTGCTCGGCGACGGCTCTCATCGCATGATCGTGGGTCGCAACGGTGACCGCCTCGTCGATGAGGAGCGCCGTCGCCAGGTGCAGGGCGTCAAGAGTCTTGATATGACGCTCGATGGCTTCGGCAGTGGCGTGCACCCGGCGGGTGATGTCGATGAGACCAACCCGATCGAGGAGCGGTTTGCCATCGCCGAGCGGCCTGCCGTCGCGTCGCAGGACGCGGATCACCTCCGTGCGCAGAAGACGTGAGGAGACGAAGGCCGTCCCGGCCTCCTGCATCCAGGACTGCACCCGTCGGCGTTCGGGGACGTCCAGGATCGTGCGGAGCGCCACCGAGGAGTCGAGGTAGATAAGACCGGCGGGCACGGTCAGTGGTCCCCGCGCGCCTCGTCGAGCAGCGCATCGGCCTCTGCTGCGGTATAGGTCCGCCCGCCCGGGTGACGGGGCCAGGGCGCGGGTGTCGATGACGGCGGGGTGTAGCGCCCCTCCCGCTCCAACTGCGCCAGCGTCGTATCCGCGCCGTGCACTGAACTGATCCGCCAGCGCGGTTCACCGCGCTCGGTCACCACGAGGTCGGCGGTGTCGGTGACCTGGGAGAGGGCCGCCGCCGTATGCTGGTTGAGCTCACGCTTAGTGATCGTTCGCATGCGCCTAATGTACTACCTATGTCAGACTTCTTTAAGCGGCGTCCGACGACTGCGGCCCGCGCCGGACGGGGCCGCGGCTGCCACGATCGGCGGTTGGCGTCGTCGCGACCGGCGCGAGCGCGACCGGTGGCCGGCGCGGGCGCGGCCCGCCGTCAGAGCGCGATCGTGATCAGGAAGGCCGCGGTGAAGAGCATCTCCGTGCGCCCCAGAGTCCGCGGGGGCATCGGCCGCCTCTCCCCGGCCAGTTTCCACTGCCGCAGCGGCATGACGAGGGAGCGCACCGCCAGCGCCACCCACACGACCGCGTGCGGCCACCCCAGGCACCCCCCGGCCGCCAGCCATACCGCGGCCGCCGCGACGAGCGCGTGCGCCGCCACCGTCCCGACCAGCAGGGGCCTGTTGAAGCGCTCGCGGATCATCGACTTGATGTAGGGGACCGTCCCGCAGAAGTAGGCGGCGGTCGACGCCGTGACCACCCACATCCACGCCCAGCCCGTCAGCGCCCCGTTCGGGCTCGACCCCGGCAGCTCGCTCGCCCCGCCCGTGCCCAGGAAGCCGCCCGCGCCGCCGACCGCGAGGCTGTAGGTCACGGCCGACATGAGGCTCGCGGCCGCCGTCGTCGCCAGACCGGAGAGCAGGGAGCGCTCGCGCCCCCGCCACACCTCCCACGCGGCGACGGCGAAGAGCGGGACCAGCGGCACCGCCCAGCCCAGCAGGTAGGGCGCCACGAGGAGCGTGATCAGTCCCAGGCAGGCGGTGGAGCAGGTGTAGACGAGCAGCGGCAGCAGAAGGAGCCGGCGGCGGCGCGGCGAGCGCGTGCGCAGCCACTGCGACCAGGCCCAGTAGGTGAGATAGGCGTCCCACCAGGCGGGCAGGAGCAGCAGGTTCACCCAGCTGAAGCCGCCCACGATCCAGCCGATGACGGGCGGCAGCACGAGCATCGAGTAGGCGCCGTGCTGGTTGGGCACCCACGCCTTGCGACCGGGCCGGCGGCGGATCCTCTCCTGCTCGGCCTTGGCGGCCTCGATGCGCTCGCGCACCGTGGCGGACTCGGGGGCCCCGCGCGGGCGGCCGGTGGCGAGCATGATGTCGTCCTCGGGGCCGGGCCTGGACTGATGGGAGGGGATGGCGGAGGCGGCGCGGCCGGCCGGGCTCGCCGCCGGGTCGGCCGAGGGCGACGACGGGGCGCCCGGCGCCGGCGACGGATCCTGGCTCTCCTCGCGGGAGGGCCGGGAGGACGGGGATGGACGCGACTGACTCATCCCGTCAGGGTAATAAAACCGGCTCGATCCGGCATTGGTGGGGACAGTCCGTCAGATCGGCGGGCGGCGTGTCGGGACCGGGTCGGGTTCCGACGCCGTGAGGGACGATGGCGTGAGGGTAGACGGTGTGAGGGACGGGCGGTCCGTCGAGCACGAGGCGCGGTCTCCGGAATGCGGCGTCCGGAATGCGGTATCCGGCCGGCCCTCACGCGAGCCGCCCGGCCGACCGGCCCCTTCCTCGTCGAGATGTGCATTTTGCACTCGAGGGGTGCACTTTGCACTCGAGAATGACGGTTGGAACTGCCCGGTGGTGTCAGGTGGTGATGACGGCGGTCCCGGCTGGAGCGGCCTGCGAAGTGTTGCAGCAGGCCGGACTCGGCCGGTCGGCCTCGGACAGGACTCCGGGGGTATCGGTCTTGGAGACCGGCTCGATCGGACGAGCGACGATCATCTACTCGAAAGCCCGATCACCCCGACCGCCGTCACGGTCCTGGGCGCGTCCGGGCCGTATGAGTGACCTTGATCTGGGGGGCGATCGGCACGGCGATCTTCGTGGCGAACCCGTGCCACCCGGCGCATCGCCGTCGTCGTTGAGCGTCCAGGTGAGGGGCGTGCGGGACGACGGCGCGCGAGGGCACGTGCGCCGTCGTCGGCAAGGCCCTGTGACGGCGTGACGGTCTGTCAGCGTAGGAGGGCCGTCAGCTCGCGGCGAGTGCGGAACAGCTTGATCTGAGTGGGGATGCCGATCGCGAAGACGCCGGTGATGACCGCAAGGCACACCCCGGACACGAGGAACACGTGGAAGTCCTTTGCGGCGGCGAGGGCGAGGACCACGAGGAGCCCCGCCGAGACGATGCGCGTGACATTGGCCCGTACCTGCAGGCGGTTGATCGTGTGACGGAGTTCCTCGACGGTGGCCGTGCGAGACGGTGTCTTGACTGTCATGACTGTACTCCTTGCAATGGTGATGTGTACGGTGAGGGATCAGTGGCGATGGTGCGGCCGGGGCCGCCGGGATGCGGCGGTCGTGCTGTAACGGCCGACTGTGCGGGGTACAACGATACGTGCGATGACCGCGGCGACAATACCGAGCAGAATGAGCGCGCCCAGCGCTGCGCCCCAGGGCTCGAGGGGCGTCGACTGGTCGGCGATGATCCTGCCCGACTCGACCATTGGCGCCGACAGGGGGAACAACGCCGCTGCGGTGGCCAGCGATGATGATGGGTTGAGGACGGCGATGTAGGACAGGACGAAGACGAGCACAAGGACGAGCGAGACGGGGAACTGCGCGTACTGCAGTTGAGCCGGCTCGCGCACGAACAGTCCGACCGCCGCGTAGAGGATGGCGAAGAGGACGACGCCACTGCACGCGCACAGGACGGCAAGGCTCCACTGCGATGCGGAGAGGGAGGACAGTCCGAGCATGCGGGCGAGCCCGCTCAGCGGTAGCAGGTCGAGGACTGCGAGGCTGCAGGCCTCCGCGGAGATCCCGACGAGCAGACCGAGGACTGCCGCCATGAGTGAGCCTTTCTCACCAGAACCGGCGGCTAAGGGGCCAGGATCGGCGCGGTGGTGCGGGAGGGATTGGGCGGGGGGTGGGGGTGGTGCGCGCGGGGGCCGCCCGGGATAGTGTGTTCTGACCAATGAATCCGCTACCAGGGGGTCCCCGCGTGCTGTCCTATCCTGCCACTTTGGATGTTCCCGAGTCCATCGCCCACACCATCTGCCTGTGGTTGGCCGCCCACCGCAGGGCCCATGACATGAGGCCGTGGCAGAGGGCGGCCACCTGCCGGGTTCAGGCCGTGCTCCTGCTGAGGTGGATGGTGGCGGGCACCGCCCTGACCACCCTGGCCCGCGACTCGAGGGTGAGCCGGGCCACGGCCTACAGGTATCTGCATGAGGCCCTGGGGGTGATCGCCGACCGGGCCCCGGACCTTCCCGAGGTCCTTCAGCGGCTGCGCGCGTCGAAAGAGCCGAACGCCGGCCTGGACGGGACCCTGATCCGCACCGACCGGGTGGCTCAGCGCAACCCGGACACGGGCCGCCACCTGTGGTACTCGGGCAAGGGGAAGGCGTTCGGGGGCAACGTGCAGGTGGTGATGGATTTTCGCCGGGTTCCCCGTGTACACGGGCCCGGTGGAGCCCGGCTCCACCCACGACCTGACCGCGGCCAGACTCCATGTGCTGCCGGCCCTGTACCGGTCCGCATGGCTGGGGATGCCGGTCCTGGCGGACAAGGGGTATCAGGGCGCGGGGATCGGCGTGCTGACCCCCACGAAGAACCCCTGCCCGACACCGGACGAGGAGACCCGCAACAACCTGCTGTCCGCCATGCGGGCCCCGGCCGAGAGGGCCAATGCCATGTTCAAGCACTTCAGGGCCTTGCAGCACGTCTCCCTCGACCCCGCGACCATCACCACGATCATGGCCGCCGCCCTCGTCATCATCACCCTCTGGCACGATTCCTGACACGAACCCTGGTGAGAAAGGCTCAGTGCCGTCAGCCGGGCTATGACGACGGTCAACGGATTGACGTGGCGGAAGACCATAATGGAGACGCGGGAGGTGCGCTCCAGGGCGACGGAGGTCGTGATGATCGAGCCGCATGCGAGGATGAAGATGTAGACGGTGAACAGCACGAGCAGAGATACGACCAGCCCGCGCTGCGCCGCCCCGAGAGGCGTACTCGACACCTGCTGCTGAGCCGCCGCGAGCACGTCCGCCGCGGCGTCGCTCGTGTGGAGCCAGAATGTGAGCCCCGGCAGCACCAGTAGGATCAGTGCGGACGCGATTCTGAGCGTACGGGAGCGGAGCATATCGATGAATGCAACCCGAGTGACGGTGAGGAACTGGCGTGACGGACTGCAACCGGTCGTGGTCATGATGCAACCTCCTGATGGCCGAGAATGGAGACGTAGAGATCTGACAGACTGGGAGCGGTCCATGTGAATGCTCCCGGGTCCGAACCGCGTGCGAGGAGGGAGATGACCCTCCTGTAGTCCTCAAGACCATGGATCTGGAGCCATCCCCTGTTCGTGCGGGAGCAGGACAGGTCGGGCTCCTGGGCCACAATGTGTTCGACGGCCTCGGGGCGCTCCACGGTGAGTTGGTGCCCTCCATAGGCCGCGCTGAGTTCCTCCAAAGATCCCGCTCGGACGATCCGCCCGTCTCGGATGAAGGCGATATCAGTGATCATCTCGGCGATCGCGCGGACCTCATGCGCCGACAGAACGACCCAGTGGTCGCGCGCGTAGTCCTCGAGCACTGCGCTGACGAGGGTCCTCCCAATGGGGTCGAGCCCGGAGAAGGGCTCGTCGAGGAGGATGCAGTCGGGCTCATCGATGAGGGCGCAGGCGAGCTGAACGCGCTGCTGGTTCCCCTTGGAGAGCTCGCGCACTCGGTAGTCGGAGTAACGGTCGAGCTCGAAGGTCTTGGCCCATCGGCGAGCCGCATCATCACGTGCGCCGGAGAGTCGTGCGAAGAAGTCCAGATGCTCGGAGACGGTCATCGACGGGTAAACGCCACGCTCCTCGGGCAGGTAGGAGACTCGGGTGCCCCGTGGGATCAACAGGCGCCCATCCGTTGGGCGCAGAAGGCCGGCGAGCGTCGACAGAAGCGTGGTTTTGCCGGCGCCGTTGCGCCCGAGGAGCGCGAGCGGACGGCCGCGCGCGATGCTCAGATTGATGTCGTTGAGGACGATGACGTCGCCGTAGCGGGTCTGGATTCCTTCGAGTGCGATGATCTCGTTCATGCGGAGACCTCCTGGCCGGGGTGCGCCGAGCGGATGAGCCGGCGGACGGCGTTCTCAATACCCTGGACCGCTGCGGCGAGCACGACGAAGATCATCGCCGCGAGGCAGGACATGATGACGAAGTCGACGACGGTTCGTGCCACAGCGATAATGAGGGGCAGATGGGTGACTCTGAGCAGCGCGGCGTTGAAGCGCAGCGTGATGGCGAAATTGAGCGCCGCGTAGACGATCGCGACGACCGCGACGATCGCGGAGCGGTTCGTCCGCGGTAGTGCCAAGGTGAGAAGGGCGCACAGTCCCCAGTACCCGAGCGTCATCGGCGCCGTCCACACCGGCAGGGTGATGAGGAACGGAAGTGCGCACATGACGATCGCCCACACGGGGATCATGAGCTCTCTCCACCAGCCGTCGTGGATCGAGTCCGGGTGAGCGCCGCAGACGGGGCAGTGGGCGACGAGGTCGAGCCCGCGGTGCTCGATTCTCCCGGTGGCGCCGTGGCGCACGGTCATGCGGCCGTTCTCCACGGGCATCCTGCCGGTCAGGGATCGGAGGATCTCATCGGCGACGAGCGCCGCCGTGAACTCCGTGACGGAGGAGCTCGTTCCCCCTCTGCCGGCGAGGATCCGGGTGTCCTGAGCGGGTGCGTCGTAGCAGTTCAAACAAGGGGTCAGGCCCGGAACGTAGGTGGGGCCGACGATCGCGTCGAGTTGGACGAACCCGCCCGTTGTGTACGGCACATGCGCCTCGACGCACGCCGTGTTGATCCACTGGGTGACGTCGCTCGGGGTGTCGAGCGCCTTGATGACCCCGTTGGGCCGGCACTCGCGGATGAGAGTGCGCAACTGATCGGTGCTCGTGAGACGACGGCGCACGGCCGTGACCCTCAGGTCGGCGCGCAACTGCGCGAGGTGATCGGCGAGCGCCTCGACCTTCGGCCTGCCGATGTCGTCGTGCGTGTACAGGAGCTGCCGGTTGAGGTTGGACTCCTCGACGACGTCGTCATCGAGGATGACAAGGCCTCCGATGCCATGCGCTGCGAGGATCCACGCGACGTGGGAGCCGATCGCACCCGCCCCGAGAACGAGGACGGTGGAGCGGGCGAGCGTCACGAGCTGGGACTCGTTGCCCGACAGGGACAGTAGTCCGCGTGTGCGGGAGAGCAGCCCCTCGTCATGGGGGTCGTAGTCGATGAGGACGTGGTTGTCGAGGAGGACCCGTGTCATGTGGTTGCCGATCTCGTCTACTACCGTCTTCATCGTCACCGGCATTCCGTGCAGGATGGCGCTGCGGCACTGCGTCGCGGTGTCGGGAAGATGCAGGATCTGCGAGGAGCCCAGGAGAATTCCCGATTCATCGCCTCGTTCGATCAGTGGCTGAAAAGGGTTGAAGTAGTACAGTTCAGGCATGGCGGGACGCCCTTCTAATGCGCAGTACGAGTTGGATCAGGAGCATTACCGCCGAACTGGTCGCCATGAGTATCGTCATAATCCGCCCGAGAGTCTCCAACGGAATCCCGGTCCATCCGGGCAGGGCGAAGGAGGCGGCGGTGATGATGAGGCACGGGACCAGCAGGATCGTCACGGCCGCGAAGAATCCGGCGAGGATGCGCTGTGCGGCGCTGGGACTGCCGGGAACCGGGCGGTTCGTGAGAACCGGCAGACCCAGGTTTATCAGGTCTTCGACCCCGACGAGTTCGCAGAACATCCGGTACCCGTCGAGCCTGATGATCGGGATCAGGTTAGCCAGGACCATGGCGACGTCGACGCAGGAGGCGAGCAGGGCGAATCCGTGCAACCACTCCGGCGCGGCGGGGGCGCCGACGAGCACGAGAAGGAAGACGAGCAGCAGAACGGCCTGGATGCACAGGCCCGCGCACCATGCCTGGATCCTGCCGAGCTTCGTACGGATCATCGAGATGCCCGTGGCGTCGACGTAGAACGCGGGGATGAGGAACATGAGGAAGAACCCCGTCTCGAATACGTGCCCGCCGCGGGCCTGGATCGTTATCGCATGACTTGATTCGTGGAAGAATCCGATGATGACGATGGCGAGCAGGTAGGTCAGGAGCGAGGATCCGGACAGGTAGTCCTGGTTGAGCAGGGACGTGATGACCTGCGGGGTGTGGTGAAAGATGAGCCAGGCGCACAGCGCGGTCGAGACGATGCCGGCGATGCTGATGGCGTCGGCGAGCACCCGCAGCGTCCGGGGGTGGCGCACGGCGCCGGACAGCGGGATCGTCACGATCCGGAAGGACCAGGGCCGCTGCCGCGCCGTGCGCTCGTCGTTGCCGCGCAGAACGCCGAGGTCCCGCAGGAGGACGACGATCTTCTCGACATCGCGCCCGGAGAAGTCCTCTTGAACTGCGCTCTTGAGGTCGTCGATGTGACAAGGGACGGAGCAGCGCTCGACGAGGCGGGTCTCCTTCGCGCCCAGGATGAGCGTCCGACGGGTTCTGCGGCACCGGACGACGCTCTGCTCTCCGTGCGGTGCGATGGTGATCTGCTCAGGCCTGAGAACGCAGCTTGCGGAGGGCAAGGAGGATCACCTCGATAAGAAGTGCGGCTGCGAGCACCCAGCGGACGGTGCCCCAGATCGAGTTGGGCAGGAAGGCGTAGCTCGAGGACGCCACGATGACCCAGATGAGGAAGGGTCGCAGGGAGGGCGTGCGGGAGAACATCGTGCGGCGCCCGAAGGCCGGTGCCGGTTCGGGGTTCATAACAGCTCCTTTCAAATGTGGTGGGCGGGCGCCGCGGGGGCGGGGCGTCCCCGCCCCCGCGACTGGAGTGTGAATCAGCAGAAGAACAGCCCGCCGACGCTGACGCCGAGGGACAAGCCGGTGAGGAAGTCGTCGACCGCGTCGCAGGCGACGTCATCGTCAACGACCGAGATGGAGTAGGACATGAGGATCACCTCCCTTCATCTGCTCGGAAAACAGGATGCGGCTTGGAGTCAGGGCGTCAGTCGCAGGCCAGACCGACGAGCACCACTCCGCCGAAGGCACCGGCAACGGTCCAGCCGGAGGCGGCGGCCTCCTCGGTCTGCAGGGAGGTGATCTCGAACGTGTTTATGATTGACTCCTGTCATGCTGTGCGTGAATGAGCACGGTGGGCTCCTGTGCCCTTCCGATGCCTCGATTCTCCGCCGCCGGACGGAAGCGTCACGATTGATCCGGTCATGACCTCGGCATGACTTCGGTCATGGGTCGGCCGATGGCGTTGAGCAGTCAGATCCAGCCGTTGTCCTGGGAGATTCTCACAGCCTCCGCGCGATTGTGCACGCCCAGTTTTTGGATCGCGTGGGACAGGTGGTTCTTCACCGTGCCGGTCGACAGAAGGAGCTGCTTGGCGGCCGCCGTCGTGTCCGCCCCGTCGCGCACGCGGCGCAGGACCCGCCGCTCCGCCTCGGTGAGGGGATTCGGGCCGACGAGGGCGGCTGAGGCGGCCAGGTCCGCGCTGACGACCCGTCCGCCGTCGGCGACCGTCCGGATCGCCTGGAGGAGGTCGCGGGCGTGGACGTCCTTGCCGAGGAAACCGGCGACTCGGGCGTCGAGCGCCGCCCGCACGACGCCCGGAGTGGTGACAACCGTCAGCATGATGATGCGCGCGGCGGCGGCCCGGGGAATGCGCGCGAGCGCGCGAACGGTGTCGAGGCCGCTCATCCCGGGCATGTCAACGTCGACCAGAATGACGTCGACCGGCTGCGCGCGCACGAGGCGGAGCAGCTCGGGGCCGGAGGAGAGCACGCCGACCACCTCGATGCCCGGATCCGCGGCGAGGAGGATCTTGAGCGTCTCGGTGAACAGGATCTGATCGTCGACGACGGCGACGCGGATGGTCATGCCGGGCTCTCCGTCCGGCCTCCGCCGCCGACGACGGCGGCTTCGATGTCCGGGGGAGGCGCCGGCGTGATCGTCACGGTCGTGCCTGAACTCGAGGAGTCCATGCGCATGGAGCCTCCCTGCCCCTCGATCGAGCGGCGCAGCATGGCCAGGCCGTGGTCGGCGCGCAGGCGCGACGGACTGAAGCCCCTCCCGTCGTCCGTGATCGTCAGACGGGCGGGGCCGGCGTCGTCCGCAGGCATCGCCGACACCGTGATCGTGGTGGCGCGGGAGTGCCGTACGGCATTCGTGCCGAGCTCGCGCAGCGCCTGGGCGAGGACCGCTTCGGTGGGGGCGGGCAGGGCGCCCGGTCCGGGTACGTCGGCGCGGACCTCGATGCTGGCGAGAGCGGCCAGGGTGCGCAGGACCTCGACCTCCACGGCCATGGAGGAGGAGACGTTGCCGCGGATAATGGTTCGCAGGTCCGTGTACGCCCGCGAGACGAGATCCTGGGCGCGGGCGAGCAGCGCCGCGGCGTCGTCGTGCCCGCCCAGGGCCGGGTGGTCCTCCAGCATGCCGAGTGTCAGGCGCAGGGCGGAGAGCTCCTGGCCGATCGAATCGTGGAGGGCGCGGGTCATGCGCCGGCGCTCGCGGTCTTCGGCGACGACGGCGGTGCGGGCGGCCCTGTCCGCGGCGCGGTTGTCCAGGTCCGTGAGAATCCGGACCCACGTCGTGGCGAGAACCGCGGTCGCCATGACGATGAGGCTCTTGACCGGGGAACCGGGCGTGATGAGCGCGAGGGCCAGGACGAGCGCGATGACCTCGACGGCGGCCACCCGCCACTGGGGCACGGCGAGGACAACGGCGACGGCGGCGACGACGCAGGGGAAGGCGCCGTCGAGGAACCCGAGGTAGCCGAGGACGGGGTAGGTGACGGCGAGCGCCTGGCTGGTGATGAGGGCCTCGGTTGCGCGCCCGTCGGAGGAGCGGTGCCGCAGTGCGAACGCAATGAAGACCACGGGCAGGAGGCAGGCGACGTCCAGTACGCTCATCAGCCATGGAGGCATGGACCCTCCTCGTGAACTCGGCGTCGATCCCTGCTCCGCTGGATCCTATCGTGGGAGTGATGCCGTGCACACTCGCCCCGCTCCCATCCGCGCCCGCGAGACATCCCGGCCGGACCGCCCTCGCCCGGTTATCGTGTCCCCCATGCGCGTGCATAATTTCTCCGCGGGCCCCGCCCAGCTGCCTCTGCCCGT
>ERZ773070.2121-NODE-2121-length-11527-cov-55.305091_pt1 | contig 11527 bp, 7 predicted proteins | sample MGYA00580618_ERZ773070 | MGnify/ENA primary metagenome ERZ773070 (study PRJEB29015, sample SAMEA2738023) | human oral metagenome | biome: human oral; feature: human-associated habitat; material: dental | place: China | collected 2019 ...
TCACGCGCACCGTCGCCCAGGCCCCCGGCGCATCGGAGGCCCTCGTCCGGGAGGTTCGCGACGCCGTCGTCAACGGGGAGCTGCTTGTCTCCGACGGCGTCGTCTCCTATCAGGGGGAGCGCGGGCTGCCGATGCCGCTGGTGTTCTCTACCCCCAAGGTCGGTCAAGGAGCCACGAGCCAGGAGCTCAAGACGGCTGAGGGCGAGGGCGACGAGGAGATGCGCGTCTGCAACCGGATGTGCGCTAAGGAGCCCGAGAACGAGGTCCACAAGCCGCTGCGCAACGGATACGTCTTCTCGACCGCCGGCGCGAAGGGCGCCCCGGCGCTCATCGGGCGGCAGTCCACGGCGCACGACGCCGCCACCGGGGCGGCCAGGGACGGCCAGCTCTACCTGGTGCGGGCGCTCCCGGCGGGCCTGAGCCTCCAGGCGACGGTGATGGTCTCGACCCGCCTGTACCAGCGGATCGGTGAGCAGCTGGAGGCCCTCGCCGGCACCGGGCACCGGGCCCGCCTCGGGGCGCGTCGCCTCAGCGGCACCTTCGGGGAGACCGAGTGCACCCTCTCGGCCTTCGCACCGAGCCCGGCGCCCCAGGTGGTCGACGCCGAGGACACGACGATCTGGTTCACCTCCGACGTACTGGCCCGCTCATCCCGGCTCGGCCCGGGCGGGAGCCTGACCGACCTGCTCGCCGCCTTCGAGCGGGCCGGCGCCCCCATCGAGCTCGCCGAGGCGGACGGGACGCGCTTCAACGCCGGGGTCAGGCACCGGCGCGTGGACTCCTGGTCCGCGGCGAGCCACCAGCCCCGGGCCACCCGCATGGCCATCCAGGCCGGCTCGGTCCTCAAGGTGAGAACCACCGCCCCGGAGAGGCTGGCCGCCCTGGCGGCCGTCGGCATCGGGGAGCTGCGGGCGCAGGGCTTCGGGCGGTTCGTCGTCGGGCATCCTCTGCTGGAGAAGGAGACGTTCACACTGAGGAGCCTTCACGGGGAGGACCTCGCACCGACCGCTGATGGTGCTGCGGCATCGAAGGAGGCTCAGCGATGAGCGTGACCCGCTATGAGCTCACCGTCCACCTGGTGACGGACGCGCCCCTCCACTCGGGAGGCATCGACGAGGTGGTCGACCGCCGGCGCGACTCAGAGGATAGGACCACCGTCGCCCGGCGATTCGCGCGCGACGGTCACGGCCGTCCGGTCCTCACCGGGCGCTCCGTCAAGGGCGCCCTGCGAGCCGCCTGCCAGCGATTCCTCGAGGAGCGCGGCGAGGACGAACGCGATCTGCAGCAGCTGTGGGGCGATGACGGAACCCGCGGGGCCGGTTCGGCGGCGCCGCTGCGGGCCTCGGCGATCACCGTGCACACGGTCGAGCTGCCCACCGAGGGCAATGAGGGGGATGAGGAGCACAAGGTCATGCTCCCGACCCGGATGGGCAACGCCATCGACCGGTACTGGGGCTCGGCCGGCGATACCGCGCTGTTCGAGCACGAGTACCTGCCCCGCGGCAAGGGGCTCGCCCTGACCATCACCGCGGAGGCCGGGCTGCCCGACGACGTCGAGGTGCCTCAGGGCGATGTCGCCCCGCCCGGGCCGGAGCAGGTCGAGAAACTCTTCGCGCTCATCATCGGGCTCATCAAGGACGGCAGGGTCGCCTTCGGCGGCCGGCAGAACGCCGGGTGGGGGAGAGTCGCGCTCAGCGACTCGGAGAAGGCCTGGACCCTCACCAAGGCGGAGCCGGGCAGCCGGACGGGACTGGAGGAGTGGCTCTCCGGCGCCGGCGGCCGCTCGGTCGACGTCGCCCCCGTGGACTGCGGGGGCAGCGGCCGGATGCGGATCGAGATCACCTGGGACAGCCCCACCGGGATCCTCGTGGCCGAGCCCCAGGATGACGGCTCCCAGGAGGGAGCCGACGCCGGGGCCGCAGACGGAGCGCCGGGAGAGGCGGAGGGCGCGGACTCTGAGGAGACGAAGCCGGCCCGCCCCCTGCGCGCCGGCCCGGAGGAGACCGACCCGATCGTGCTGCCCGGAAGCTCCGTCCGCGGCGCGCTGCGAACCCGGGCGACGCGGATCGCCCGCACCATCCTGCTGGCGAAGAAGGACCCGAGCACGGGGGCCGACTGGTCGAGTGCCGGCGTCCACGAGCAGCTCGCGCAGGATCCGAGCCTGGTGCGGGACCTGTTCGGGTCGACGACGCACCGCGGTGCGCTGACGGTCCTCGACACGCTCGCCGCCGAGGACGGCCCAAGCCGCAAGGTCACGCACAACGCCGGCGACCGGTGGACCGGCGGTGTCGCGGACGGGTTGCTCTACAGCGAGGAGGTCTACGACTCCACCTGGAACAGCATCGTCCTGGAGCTCGACCTCGACCGGCTGCTGACCAACGCGCGGGCGGGCCTGGAGGAACCGGGCGGGCAGGAGGACAGTCAGGGCGAGGACCGCAGCCGCGCCGCCTTCTGCCTCCTGGGGCTGGTACTCGCCGAGCTGGCCGCCGGGACGCTCCCACTGGGGAGCCGCGGCACCCGGGGCATGGGGCAGGTCGAGGTCAAGGCCATGGCCGTGACCGGCGGAAAGGGCATGGGGATCGAGAACTGGTCCCTCAAGGCCTCCGAGGACGGGACGGGCGAGTCGCTTCCTCGGCGGATTCTGAAGGGGCTCAGGGACGTGAACTCCGGGATCGAGAGGAATCCGAGAGCCGGAGCCGGCTGGGAGGGATGGTCCTCCTACCTGGTGGGCAGCAGCGAGAGGCCGCTTGAGGACAAGGAGGAGCGGGATGCCTGAGAAGACGTGGGAGCCGGAACCGTTGCGAGAGGCGGTCTGGAAGGACATGCCCGGCGCGGGAGCCGAGCAGCCCGGGGACGCTGAGCTTCAACGGGTTCTTGAACGCGCCGAGGACCTGGGAGGCGAGATGAACGGCGTGGCCTACACGACCAGCGGCGCCTACTCGGTGAGAAGGGCGGGGGCTTTCGGCCTCACCACCCAGATCGAGAGGGATGGACAGGCCGGTTCCCGGGAGGAGGAGATCGACCTGGACACGGTCTTCGAGCTGCGCCTGTGGCGGGTGATGGGCAAGAAGACCGACGACGGCGGCAGTGTCGCCGGCGAGGACGGTGTCCTGGCCCACGAGCTGCGGTGGCTCAACGGCAGTGGGGCCGCTGAGATCGTGGTCGGCGCGTCCCGTGAAGGTTTCCCGGGCGGCAGCGACTGCTGGGTTCGGGACAACAGCTACCTCCAGCACGGAGAGAAAGGCGACGTCATGGACAGCATCGAGGTCTTCACCGTGGAGGAGACGTACGGAAACACCGTATTCACCGACGAGCTCATGACCGGAAGGTGGGGCTGACATGACCGCGTTCCAACCGTTCCACTCCGCCGTCAACCGGATTCCGGTACCGAGAGAACAAGCTCAGAAAAAAGGTTACTCCTCCGACCTCTTCGAGGATGATGTCGCGCCTGCCCATGATCATCTTGCCGCTGAGAGATGGACAGGATCAGTTGATCTGAAAATCACCGTCAAGACACCTCTTGTGTTTGGTGAACAGAGTGCTGAGCCCTCATCGAGCCGTGAGGTCAATAAGCAAGGTAGGCCATGCGTCTCTCTTCCTGTTGACGTAAACGGAAAAGCGGCAGTTCCGCCAACAATGATCAAAGGGATGATATCTCGCGCATTTGAGACGCTAACCTGCTCCCGCTTCAGGGTGTTTGCCGGACATGATGAGCCCCTTACGTACCGCGTCGATCCCGCACAGGCCAACGGCCTCTTCCCGGGTGTCGTATATTATGATGACGAGATCCAGGGGTGGGCGGTTGAGATCCTGAACGGAACTGGAAATAAAAACGAGATGGCGTTGCTTAGGGATTCAGTTGAAAAAGGTGCTGGAACCATTGTGTTAGAAGGTCACCCCAATCTTAAGTCAGGGGAGTCTGGTGAGCTTCCAACTGAGGCTGAAGTCATGTCGAAGTTCAGGGATAGAACCGAGCATGGTAAATGGGTGTATGTAAAGTTGACGAAATGGTACGGAAAATCGGGGAAACAAATAATGGTCACCCATGTCTGGAATGAAGATATCGGTAAAGAAGGAGGCTTTGAGCGATTCTTCCGGGCTCCAATTGAAGGTGAGGAGTTTGCTGCCCATGGATTTCCGTGCCGGACTGCGCCTCGCCATAAATGCGCAGAAGACCTGTATAAGGACAAAAAGTACGAGAGATTTTTCTTCAAGGCAAAGAAAGGAAAGGACGGAAGGTGGCGAGAGAAAAAGGGGACTGCCGTTGCGCTACCTCCAGACGTCACCTCAAAATATGAGAAGATTGTGCGCTCATATGTGGAAATGAGTAAACGGCCGGAAAGTCGAAGTCTACTCAATCGGGCGGCTGATGGCTCGGAGCGAGAGAAGCTTGGACAGTTGTTGAAGGATGATCCCGTATTTGTGGTGTTGAGTGCAAAAACTTTAGATGATGGTGCGGTTGAGGGACAAGTTAATCGCAATGTCAAGGTGTTGGCAGTGCTGCCAACCATGGTGGGGCGGCGAACCTATGACTTGTCTCCGGCGGAATTGGCGAAGAGGCAGGATGTGTCCCCTGTCGATGATAAAGATCGTGCATCAGCAGCGGACAGGCTGTTTGGGTATGTCGTTCCCAGTCCTGAGCGGGGTGCTGTCGGAGGCGACGTTGCGTCGCGTGGGCGCATCAGTATAAGTGCGGTGGATTCGTCCAATGCTGTCATCAGCAGGGACCGGAGAGAGCTTCCTCCTCTGCTTTCTCCTAAAGTGTCGTCCGCGCGTCGTTTCCTTACGGACAGTTCGGGGAAGACTCCGCTTACCGCCTCCGGTGGTCCTCTGAGGCGTGGTGATTACTTTAGGGAAGGGCAGCACTTGGGTGCTGCCTGCTATCCGGTTCATCGGAACCAGTTGGGTAAGAATGAATTTCCTAAGGGCAATCAAGAGGACCTGGGTTCGAAAGACGGGGAGTCTAGTAATGATGCGGTTCGGCTGGCGGTGAATTCCTGGATTAAAGCGGGAAGTGATTTTAAGTGCACTCTTCGCTACGAGAATCTTTCCCGAGATGAGCTCGCCGCATTGCTGTGGGTGCTTACCCCTGAGAATCTCGTCCCTGAGGAGGAGCGAGATGCCGGTGGAAATAAAGTTGGATACTTGCGCATGGGGCTCGGCAAACCTTACGGTCTGGGCGTTGTTGAGGTTCGCATGGTGGAGAATTCTCTGAAGGCTAAGACGGGTGTGGATCTAGCGAATGATTATATGTCGCTAGAGAGCTGTGACGGACTTGATGGCAAGGGTGTTTCTTCGACCGATTTCTTGCTTCCGAAGGAAGAGTTCCTCGCGAGGGAACCTTGGGTTCGGGCTATGCGACGTGCCGCCTACGGCTATGCCGATAGGGTTGAGGTTCGTTACATGACTCTTGATGAAAATAAGGAAAACAATATAACCGATAGTCGGACTGGTGTGCCAAAGCGAAATAAAGGGATTTCACCAAGAGATTTGTTTGGGGAACAAGCGAGAAAACCTTTGAGTATTCATCGTCCGGAAAGAAATGGAAATACGAGCAACCGCAATGGTGGACGGCAGCATGGCGAAGGGCGTCAAGGCGGTCACCATGGCAAGGCTCGTCACCGCGGCCGGCGGCACTGATCGTCGCGCAAGACGCGGTCGTCGTTGCAGGCGGGATGGGATACGCCGGTGAGCCGCGCGTTCTCGACGTGCTGCCGGCTCACCATACCCCTCGGTACAGCCCGGCGTCGTCGAGCGTGGGCGCGGTCCCGTGGACCTCGCTGCGCGCCAGGCAGGAGTCGCACAGCGGGTAGAGGTGGATGACGTCGTCGGCCTGGTTGATGATCTCGGTGACCTGCCGACGCACCTCGTCGAGCTCGGCGGGCTCCAGCCGCAGCTGGAAAACGGACTCCTGCAGCCGGTAGCCCCAGCCCTCCAGCGCGGCGGCCAGGCGGGCCTGCCGCGTTGAGGTCCAGGGAGAGGCTGGGGGCTTGTCGACGGAGGCATGCAGCACCCCGAGCGAGGTCTCGAGCCTAGCGGCCAGCAGAGCGCCCGTGCACTCGGCCAGCAGGATCGTGTAGGCGTAGGAGAGGACGGCGTTGGCCAGGTCCTTGGGTGGGCGGCGACTGCGTCCGTCGAAGGCGACATCCGGTGGGACCAGTCCGGACAGGCAGCTGAGGTAGGCCGTCGAGGCGGCGCCCTCCAGCCCCATGAGTTCGTCGACGTCTGCGGCAGGCCGTCGGCGCCGTCGACGATGAGACGGTTCTGGCTGATGTGGACGCGGGCGCCGTCGCGGCCGACGTAGACCACCTGGTCCGGGTCGGGACGGCCCTTGATGTCGTGGCGGGGGTCGACGGACGGGAAGCTGCGGGAGAAGTCCGTCCCCAGGTAGCAGAAGCCCTCATCGAAGCTGGTCATGGCGGTTTTCTCCTGGTTGAGTCGGAGTCCTCTGGGCGTCAGGAGGGAGTCGAGGAGCTCGAGGGCCTCCAGGAGGTCGGGTTCATAGGGGCTGCAGATGACGATGTCATCGGCGAAGCGGGCGTAGCCGTAGCCCGCATCGCCCATGGCCCGGTCGACGTCGGTCAGGGCCAGGTTGGCCAGGAGTGGGGACAGACAGGAGCCCTGGGCGATGCCGCGGTTGCGGGTGCGCCGCTCGCCCCTGGCGCGCCGAGGCCGTGCGATGAGCCGGATGAGGTCGATGGTGCGCGGGCAGCCGGCGATGGGGGAGAGGGTGGCCAGGGCGTCCTCGATGCTGAGGTTGGGGAAATAGTCCTCGATGTCGGTGCGCAGGACGTAGCGGTAGCCTGCGTTTCGCAGCCTGGCGAGGTGGTCGACGGCGTCGTCGGTGCCGATGCCCGTCCGGTAGGCGAAGGAGCATGGGGACATGGCGAGGTCGGCCTTGTGGGTGATCGTGTTGACGACCGCGCGCTCGACGACCCGGTCCCGGATGGAGGGGATGTGCAGGGTTCGGACCTCCCCGGAGGTGCCTTTGGGGATGGCGAAGCTCAGGAGCGGGTCGGGCTCGTAGGTCCCTGAGCGCAGGGACTCGGAGAGCTCGGTGAGGAAGTCATCGAGATGCTCGGCGAACTCCTTGGTCTTCTTTTGCAGGATGCCGTCGGAGGCGTCCTTGGCGAGGACCATGCGCCAGCCGTCCTCCAGGCCCTCGCGGGAGCTGATGTGCTCGAACAGGGTGCCGGTGGCCGCCTCGGACGACGTAAATCCTGCTGCGTGCTGGAGCGGGTGAATGTCCTCCCCGAGGTACTGGCCCGGTTTCGCGCGATCAGAACGACGGCGACGACGGTGCGGGCGGGGTGGGGATGGCGGTGTCGTTGATAGTGGTGGTGATGGCTGGGCTGGACGCATCATTGCGGCCTTTCAAGGGCGGGAACGTGAAGAGGCTCTGGAGGACAGGATATCGAGATGCTGGCGGACAAGGGAGAAGATCGACATGCGGTGTCCCGGCACGTGCCGATATATGCCTTCATGCACCTTCTGGTGCTGGGTGCTTTCTGATGCCCCCGTCACCGAGCCCGGCCTGCCCGCATGCGTGGTCTTAATGCACCTTCTGGTGCTGGGTGCTTTCTGACCTGTGGCTAGGGGCTATAGCGACTCTCCTGTTTGCGTCTTAATGCACCTTCTGGTGCTGGGTGCTTTCTGACCCCTGCCTCTGGGAACGGCGTCGTTGCGCCACTTCCAGAGGCTGGAGCGCCACCGGCTCCGCAAGCACCCCGCGGGACCGACCAGCACCGCCCCTATTTAACCACCTTTCGGCGTTCTGACGCCAAGCGCCACCGACGGCACCTGGAGCACCTTCAGCCACCAGTTTCCGGCGACGTCAAGCCAAAAGGTTGACGTTCCCGCCTGTGACTGCGGGCACATCCTGGTGGTGGGGGCGGAGTCGGGCCCCGGACTCGGCGTCAAGGGCGCTTCCTCCGTTGAGTCGCCTGGCTGCTCAGCTCGTTAAGGAGATGAGGGTGGACTTGTAAGTCCCATCAATAGGCCTTCTGGTGCTGGGTGCTTTCTGACAAGCACCCTCTTCGACGTCATGAAGATCTCTCAAGGTCTTAATGCACCTTCTGGTGCTGGGTGCTTTCTGACTCAACTGGATTTCCTCGTGGATTTCTGTCATGTCGTCTTAATGCACCTTCTGGTGCTGGGCGCTTTCTGGCGAAGAACCAGGGAACCGCGCTGATTGTTGTTGACGTGTCTTAATGCACCTTCTGGTGCGGGGTGCTTTCTGCCCACGGAGGAGCTCATGCTGACCTGGCTGCCGACACTGGTCTTAATGCACCTTGTGGTGCTGGGTGCTTTCGGACGGAGTATATGAGAACAGTCCCTACGTGGAGCTCACGGTCTTAATGCACCTTGTGGTGCTGGGTGCTTTCGGGCGGAGGTGTGATTCTGCGTGTGCGCCAGGGGGAGACCTGTCTTAATGCACCTTGTGGTGCTGGGTGCTTTCGGACTAATTTCAACTTCGTCGCATGGGGTTCGGTCACTGACGTCTTAATGCACCTTCTGGTGCTGGGTGCTTTCTGACGCTCTGTCCACAGTGGCAGGTGCAGCGATCGCAATAGTCTTAATGCACCTTCTGGTGCTGGGTGCTTTCTGACCGAAACAGGCAGGGACACCTGGTGCACGTCTACGCGGAGTCTTAATGCACCTTCTGGTGCTGGGTGCTTTCGGACCTTCAACCTTGTGGGCCAGGACGGGAACGCTTTCTTGTCTTAATGCACCTTCTGGTGCTGGGTGCTTTCGGACACCAGGCCGGCCAGGCACTGATGGCTGTCCTTCCGTCTTAATGCACCTTCTGGTGCTGGGTGCTTTCGGACCTGAACTCTCTGAGTACATCCTGAACAACATGCCGCGTCTTAATGCACCTTCTGGTGCTGGGTGCTTTCGGACGAAGACAAGATTCACTTCTCTGATTCGCAGATAGGGTCTTAATGCACCTTCTGGTGCTGGGTGCTTTCGGACACACGTCGAGGCATTCGACGACTCCACAATTATCGCGTCTTAATGCACCTTCTGGTGCTGGGTGCTTTCTGACCATGGACCAACAGAGCGGGGGCTTCCGAGAGGCTGTGTCTTAATGCACCTTCTGGTGCTGGGTGCTTTCTGACCGGAGACGATGAGGTGACAGTGGTCATTGACTACGTCTTAATGCACCTTCTGGTGCTGGGTGCTTTCTGACCCCTGCCTCTGGGAATGGCGTTGTTGCGCCATTTCCAGGGGCTGGAGCGCCACCGGCTCCGCAAGCACCCCGCGGGACCGGCCAGCACCGCCCCTATTTAACCACCTTTCGGCGTCCTGACGCCAAGCGCCACCGACACCCCCTCAGGCCATTCCAGCCACCAACTTCCAACGACGTCAAGCCAAAAGGTCGACGTTCCCGCCCGTGACTGTCGACACTATCCGTTTCAGTGGGTCGACGGGCGCGCCGCCGGGCCTCTCCCTCTCCGCCTCCTCCTGGCCGTCGATGCTGAAGAACGTCGACCTCTCGAACTCCCCGTGCAGGCCGCTTCCCCTCCGGTAGTGTCGCCAGAGAGAAAGAGGTAGACGGCCTTGCTCCAGCCTCCCGCCACCAGCCGGCGCCGCCGTCGGCCTCCCCTGCCGCACCCACCACTCAACACGCCGCAAAGGAGCCCCGTCGAGTGCCCGCCACCGTATTCGTTCGCTTCGATGCGCCCGGCCCGGTCGAGGCCACCCCCCGTCGCCTTCACGCCGCCTGGGGCAGAGTCCTCGACCTCCCCGAAGGAGTCAGCCCCGAGCGCGCCGCCCGCCTGCCCGCCCTCGCCCACCGCCCATCCCACGACCAGCCCGGCCCCAAGCCTTACTGCCTGGGCGACATGACCCAGACCCCGGACGGTCTCGGCGTCGAGCTGCGATTCCTCGACGACCGCCTCCTGGACACGCTCGACGCCTGGCTCGCCTGGGGTGGAGTCCTACCCATCGGCGACGGCGGGCAGACCACCACCGTGCTCGCCGCCGTCGAGGCCCAGGTCCTCGAACAGGCCGAGTGGGAGGACCTCGCCGCCCAGACCGCCTCCACCGCCTGGGACATCCGCCTGCTGACCCCCACCGTCTTCACCTCCCGCGGACACCACGTCCCCGAGGTCACCGCCGCCTCCCTGGCCACCAGCCTCCACGCGCGCTGGCGCCACTGGTGCCGCCCCCTGGCCCCCGAGCTCCCCGAGCGCGAGCGCCTCACCTCCGTCCTCATCACCCAGGACCGCACCCGCCGCACCGTCGTCGGCCTGGGCATGCCGCGTGCCGACCGCCGCGGACGCCTCTCCAGCCGCCGCATCCCCGCCAGCGTCGGCGCCCTGCGCATCAGCGCCCCCGCCGCCGGCTCCATCACCGCCGTCTTCTCCCAGCTCATGGCCCTGGCCCGCTACACGAGCGTCGGCTCCCACAGCGCCTACGGGATGGGCGTCATCGACGTCGTCGCGGACGCACCATAGGGGACGCGGGCGCACCTCCGGGCCGCAGTCCTCGGGCCCGACGGTGCGTCCTCGCGGCCAGCGAGCCTCCAACCGGCCCGCATCCCCGGATCTTCCCGGCCACGCCCGGCGCGAACGTGAGCAAGCGCAATGGGACCTTTGCCGTGCTATCCGCTAACGTCTGAGGAATCAGCATGTTGAAGGGACCTACCGCACGATGAAAGATTCTGGGCGCGAGCCCGGCCGCAAGGACTCGGGGAAGCCGGGCAAGGCCGGTAAGAACGACCGCAGCAAGCGCGACCGCAAGCTCCGCGACACCCTGGGCAACCCATTCCTGTGGTTGGTGCCCTTCCTCCTGGTCGTCATCCTCGGCTGGGCCGTCTTCTCCTCGATGTTCGGCTACCGCACCATCGACACCTCCGACGGCCTGACGCTCCTGCGGGACAAGCCGGACACGATCAAGTCGATCACCGTCATCGACGGCAACCAGCGCGTCGAGCTGGACCTCACCACCACCTACGTCCAGCCCAAGAAGAAGGGCATCGAGTCCCGCCCGGTGGGCAAGAAGGTCGAGTTCTCCTACACCGAAGCCCAGGCCGAGCAGGTCGACCGCCTCGTGCAGGCCGCCGCCCCCAAGGAGGGCTTCAACTCCGTGGTGCCCACCACCAGCTGGTGGGCCTCCCTCATCCAGCTGCTCGTCCCCGCCCTCCTGCTGGGCGGCTTCATGTGGTGGCTCATCGGTCGCATGGGCGGCGGGCGCGGCGGCGCCATGGGCTTCGGCCGCTCCAAGGCGAAGGTCGGCTCCAAGGAGATGCCCGACGTCACCTTCGACGACGTCGCCGGCGAGGACGAGGCCGTCGAGGAGCTCGAGGAGATCCGCGAGTTCCTCTCCGAGCCTGAGAAGTTCCGCGCCGTCGGCGCCAAGATCCCCAAGGGCGTCCTCCTGTACGGCCCGCCCGGAACCGGTAAGACCCTCCTGGCCAAGGCCGTCGCCGGTGAGGCCGGCGTGCCCTTCTTCTCCATGGCCGCCTCCGAGTTCGTCGAGATGTTCGTCGGCGTGGGCGCCTCGCGCGTGCGCGACCTGTTCG
>ERZ773070.2124-NODE-2124-length-11519-cov-9.667045_pt1 | contig 11519 bp, 7 predicted proteins | sample MGYA00580618_ERZ773070 | MGnify/ENA primary metagenome ERZ773070 (study PRJEB29015, sample SAMEA2738023) | human oral metagenome | biome: human oral; feature: human-associated habitat; material: dental | place: China | collected 2019 ...
TGGGAAGCTGGTGTAAACCTGCGTTTCTTCCGTGATCTCTCTCTTGATGTCACTTGGTATCTCTCTGATACGAAGAATCAGACCTTCAAGATCACCACTTCACCAGCTAGTGGTTACTCTTCGATGTATGTACAGTCGGGTAATGTCCGTAACTATGGTCTTGAGGTCGCTCTGGGCTATCGTAAGGCATTTGGCAAGCTCAACTGGGAAACTAATCTCACCTACAGCTTTAACCGCAACCGCATCGTCGAGCTTCTCGATAACTACTATGACCCTGTCACGAATGAGACCTACAGCCTTCCCTTCCTCAATATGGGTAATGTCCGTCTCGTGAAGGGAGGGTCGATGGGAGATCTCTATACCAATTCAGACTTCAAGCGTGATCAGGAAGGGAATATCTGGATCGATCCCTCGACGGGTAATGTCGTACGTGAACAGCTCACTGAGCCTCGTAAGATCGGATCAGTATTACCTGATGGTAACTTCGGTTGGCGTAATGCCTTCTCTTGGAATGGTATCAACCTGACTACGCTCCTGACCGCTCGTGTTGGTGGGCATGTTACCTCCCTCACGCAGGCGATGATGGATGCCTATGGGGTATCTCAGACTTCCGCAGATGCACGTAATGCTGGTGGTGTAGTAGTCAATAAGGGACGTGTCGATGCCGAAGGCTATTACAATATCGTAGGTGGTCGTGGTGGTATCACACAGGAATACCTCTATAGTGCTACTAACGTCCGTCTTCAGGAGCTATCTCTTGGCTACACCTTGCCTAAGAAGTGGTTGGCTAATAAGGCGCGTCTCACAGCTTCTCTTGTCGGGCGTAACCTGCTGATGATCTATAACCATGCACCGTTTGATCCCGAAGCTACGGCTTCCACGGGTACCTATAACCAGGGATCTGACCTCTTCATGCTTCCTTCGCTACGTAGCTTTGGCTTTAGCCTCAAGCTTGAGTTCTAGTCTCTCTTCTTTTAAGCATTAGTATTTACATGAACCTATCTAAGAAGATCCTCCTCTGTGGCCTCGCCGTCGTAGGAGCATTTGCGAGCTGTACTTCGGGTTTTGATGACATCAATGACCCCAAGACTGGCTTCACTAAGGATCAGCTACGTGGGGATAACTATGAGATCGCAGCTTCTTTCCCTAAGCTACAGTCTCTTATCGTGCCAGCATCAAGCTCGGGCTACTTCCAGCACTTCAGTCTTACGGGGGATATCTGGGGGCGCTTCCTGATGTCAAACACGAAGTGGAATAACAACTTCTCCGTCTATCGCTATATGCACGATGGTTGGGTCAATGTCCCCTTCAATATCTTGACGGACTTTTATCCAGAGTTCCGTAAGGTTAAGGAGGCGACCAATGGGCAGGGTGTGACCTTTGCCTGGGCACAGATCAATCGTGTTGCATTGATGCATCGTCTTACCGACCTCTATGGGCCGATCCCTTATACTCAGATCGAGGGAGGGAACCTTAAGGTCGCCTATGACTCTCAGGAGAAGGTGTACAAGGCTATGTTAGCTGATCTCAATAGTGCGATCTCGGAGCTGACGAACTATACCACCGCCAACCCTACAGCCACCCTATTAAAGGAGCAAGACCTCGTCTATCAGGGAGACTATCGTAAGTGGATCCGTTTTGCGAACTCGCTAAAGCTACGTATCGCTATGCGTATGCGCTATGCTGATCCTCAGACTGCTCAGACTGCAGCAGAAGAAGCGGTCGCCCAGACTTTTGGTGTTATGGCTAGCAACGATGATAATGCGATCCTTCATCAGAAGGGAAATAGTATGCTTTGGCTTATCACTCGTAGTTGGGAGGATGCTCGTGTAGCTGCAGATCTCACCAGTTACATGAATGGCTATTCGGATCCTCGTCGTGCCTCGTACTTTACAAAGTCTACCTTTGGCACCCCAGGGTATGATGGGATTCGTTCGGGCTCTACGCAAGAGACGAATGAGTACCTAAAGTACGCGAATGTCAATGTCTCTAACAGTGATCCTACGATCCTGATGACCGCTAGTGAAGTGGCCTTCCTCAAGGCTGAAGGTGCTCTTGCTGGATGGAATATGGGAGGTGCTACACCTAAGGCACTCTATGAGCAGGGGGTACGTCTTTCCTTCTCTCAGTGGGGGGCTGGATCAGTTGAAGCTTATCTAGCTAGTACAGCTACTCAGGCAAATTATAATGACCCAGCTGGACACCATAGTATTTCAGCTGTCAGCACGATTACGCCTATGTGGAGTGATACCGATACTGATGAGCGTAACCTAGAGCGTATCATCACTCAGAAATGGATCGCTCTCTGGCCTCTCGGCTTTGAGGCTTGGTGTGAGCATCGCCGTACGGGTTATCCCAAGTTCTTCCCTGTAGCAGGTACGGTTGAGTCCATCTATGCGACGATGGAAGTGGCAAACCGTCTGCCTTTCTCTCGTACAGAGTATGACGTCAATGGAGCAAACGTACAGGCTGCTATCTCTCTCCTCGGAGGACCCGATGACTTTGCTACGAAGATGTGGTGGCAGAAGAAGAACTAAGACTCCTTCCTCTCTAGAATAACATAAGCATATGAAGAATATTAAGCGTTGGGTGCTCGTTGCGAGTGCTGTCCTCACCCTTGGAGCAAGCTCTTGCTCGAAATGGACGGATCTTAAGCCTGCTACCCCAACAGATCTCAGTGGTAATATCACGACCGAAGACTACTATGCGAACCTTCGTGCCTGGAAGAAGAGCGGAGCTCCTACGGGCTTTGGCTGGTTCGCCGGATGGACTGGGGAAGGTGCTTCGATGAAGACTCAGCTTATGGGGCTTCCTGATAGCCTCGGTCTCGTCTCTCTCTGGGGTGACTGGAAGAATATGAATGAGAACAAGCGTGCCGATCTTCAGGCTGTACAGCGTCTCAAGGGAACAAAGGTTATCGCTGGCTTTATCGTCGATAATGTCGGTATACAGATGACTCCTACGGGAGAAGATGCTGCAAAGTATTGGGGCTGGGAAGATGGTATTACCCCAGAAGCTCTAGCGAAGCAAAAGGCGGCTATCGAGAAGTACGCTAATGCGATCTGTGACCTCATTGAGTCGCTAGGGTTTGATGGCTTCGACTTTGACTTTGAGCCGAGCTATGGACATAGTGGGAATATCTCTTTCAACTATAATGCTCCCTATAGCCAGGCCGGTAAGAAGATCAAGGCTGACAACATGAAGGCCTTCATCGAGACCCTAGGTAAGCGCCTTGGCCCCCAGTCAGGCACAGGACGTATTCTTACGGTCAATGGTGAACCTCAGAGTATGGTCCCTGAGTTAGGGAAGTACTTTGACTACTTCATCGTCCAGGCCTATGACTGTGGAGGAGACCATGACCTTGATCGTCGCTTTGCCTCAACGGTAGCGAACTATCAGGGGCATCTCTCAGCAGAGGAAGTCGCACGTAAGTATCTCGTCACCGAGAACTATGAGAAGTATGCTTCTACGGGCGGTGCTCCTGGCTATGCCGACCGATATGGCAATCATATGAACAGCGTCGAAGGGATGGCTCGCTGTACTCCTCCGCAAGGGCCTCGACCTGGTCGGCAATGGCATCAAGCTTCTTCAGGGTGCGGCCCTCGCCAATGCGAAGGATCCGGTCCACGATCGACACGCTGCATTCTCCCTTGGGACGTCCGTTGCGAACAGTCACGATGAGACCGGGCCGAATCGGCTCAGGATCGGCGCAGGTCTCACCGGCTACCTGCCTACGTACTCTAATAGACCGGGCTGGACCACGGCCTTTCCACCACCGAGATTCTTCCCACCGAGGACACGGGGCCATCACGCGACCGGCATGGAGCCACAGAGCGTGGAGACGCCCGCCCGCCGCACCGCGTTGTGGATCACGCATGCCTGAGCTCGCCCAACGTCCGGGCCCGTCTCACAGTGGAGGGCGTGCCGCACCCACCCAGCCTCCCGCCTCAGCGCCGCGCCGCGCACCGCCTGCCGCTCGACGTCCTGGCAGGGCTCTCACTGGGCCTGTCCCTCGGCCTGCCGGTCAGTTGCGCGGGCTGCGGCCGTTGGGAGACGGCACTATGCCCCCGCTGCCGCGAGCTGCTCGAGGGAGAGCCCTTTGCCGTGGAGCACGCCGACGCCGCCGCCGACCTCGACATCCTGGCGCTGGCGACCTATGCCGGGCCAGTGCGCACCATGGTCCTGGGGTGGAAGAACGGCTCACGGGAGGACCTTCACGAGACAATGGCGCAGGCCGGCCGACGCCTGGGAGACAGGTGGGCGAGCATGCACCCGCCGAGCGGGATCTGGGCCGATCCACTCGAGAGACCGGCCTCCAACACCCCCTCCACCCCGGCCCTGCTCGTGGTCCCCGCCCCCTCCGGACCGACCCGCCGACTGCGCGGACGGCTGGTGGTGGCGCAGCTGGCTGACGCCGTCACCCAGGGGATCGCCGGACAGTGGGCCCATCGGGAGCAGTCGGCCCGCCGACTCCGGGGGCCCGCCTCTTCCGCTTCGCCTTCGACACAGTCGCCCCCGGCCCTGGTGCTGAGCACGGATCTGCTGCGTCGCCGGGGCGGCGGAGCACACCAGGCCGGACGATCCTCGCGTCAGCGGCGCGGCAATCGCGCCACCGCCCCACGCCTCCTGGCCCCGGTCATCGGTCTGCCCGCTCTTGTCGTCGACGACGTCGTCACCACCGGAGCCACGCTGAACGCCTGCGTCCGGGCGCTGGAGAGAGCCGGTGCTCTGGTTCTGGGCGCACTGGTCCTGACCGCCACTCCGCCTCCCGAGCACCCATCCATCACGATCCCACCCAGAGCTCCAACCGCAGCGAGCGACACGGGGTCGAGAATTGTTCCAACGCCATCGGGCTTGTCCGCCTGCGGCGATCACAGGACTCCGCCAGAGTGCGGCACGCCCGAGTAGGAGGCACGAAAGACCCCATATGGTGTACCTTATGTGGCATAACGCACAGGCGATTCCCGATGCTGACAAGGACAGTCCGTCTGGTCTCGCCCGGTACCCGAGGCCCCTCACGAGGCGACAGGAGGTGATGACACCACTCCCATCCCGCCGTGAGATGTGGCGGGCACATGTCGCATACGGTCCATCAGGGCCGACCTACGAGCCCAGAAAGAGGTTCCACCATGGATATCACCGTCGTTGGTCGTAACGCCGAGATCAGCTCTCGCCTGCGCGACTACGTCGAGGACAAGGCCGTCAAGGTTGAGCAGTTCGACCCCCGGGTCCAGCGCGTCGAGGTGGAGGTCACCCACGAGCGCAACCCGCGTCAGGCCGACACCGCAGAGAGGGTGGAGATCACCGTCGTCTCCAAGGGTCCGATCATCCGGGCGGAGGCATCCTCCTCAGACCGCTTCGCCGCTTTTGATATCGCCATGGGAAAGCTGACCGAGCGCTTGCGCCGGGCTCGGGACCGCAAGAAGGACCATCACCGTCGCCACACCGTGACCGCCCCCAACGAGGACCGCCAGGCGGATACGGCCCTGGAGGAGCCCATCATCCCCGACACGAGCGACGCGCCGATAGAGGACTCCCCCTCAGCCCCCACCGAGCCGGGCGTCGCGGTGGAGGCCCAGCTCGGCGACTCCCCGGTGATCGTGCGCCAGAAACTGCACGAAGCCAAGCCGATGACCGTTGACGAGGCCCTCTACCAGATGGAGCTCGTGGGGCATCCCTTCTACCTGTTCATCGAGAAGGCCTCCAAACAACCCTGCGCCGTCTATCACCGGCACGGGTGGACCTACGGCGTCATCCGCCTGGACGCGCAGGTTCTCTAGCCTCAGGCCCCGCCCATCCTGTCCTGTTTCCGGGTGCTCCACGGTCCCAGCGGACCGGGAGCACCCCCAGGACCGGGGCGGGAGCCTCGATCGCGTAGCCCACGGTCCCAGCGGACCGGGAGCACCCGGACTGTCTCAGGGCAGGTGATTCAGGGTAACGGGAAGGAAGGGTCGGTGACCTCCGAGGTGATCACCCTCCAGGTCGCCCCACGGCGCTGCCAGGTCCTGCCCCCATCACCGATGAGGAGGAGGGATTCCTCGGAACGGTCGGAGATGACAGAGTGAGCCTCCTTCACGCCCACGAGCGTATTGACCGCACCACCGATTTGGACGAGGCGTACCTCGGGCACACCACTCCCCTCAGTGCTGCTGTCAGCCAGGACGCACACGGCATTGGGGGCGCACCAGGAGATGCCGCTAGTGCCCGCGCCACCGGCACGGGGCATCTCCAGCGCCGGCCCCAGACCCTTGGGACGGCCGTCCTGCTCCCGGATGATGACGGCAACGGCAACCCGGCCGTCGGATCGCCGCACAGCGATCCGCTCGGACTCCACGGATAGGTCGAAGGCGGCGATGGCGGTCTCCTGCAGCCAGGACGACTCCAGAGAGGCACGCTGACCCGAGCCGTTGACGGCGGTGAGCTGCCCCTCGGCCAGCAGCCAGGCCCAGCCGTGCCGGTCACCCAAGGGCGCCCCCAGCCCCCCGGCTCCCGCGGAGGGGTCACCCACGGACAGAATGACGCTGGCTGAGTCCTGCCCCTGGGGAAGACGCAGCAGGCTGGAGGCGGACAGCACGTAGACGGTTCCGTCCGCTCCGAGGCTCGGGCTGCGGGCCTCACCGGTCCCCAGGACCCGGTCAGTCGCCAGAGTGATGCGGCTCGAGCCCGTACCTCGCACGACGGCGCCCTCCGACATCCCCACGATGCCGCCGACCTCCGGGGCCAACGGGGTCAGCTGAGCCGCCGTACCGAGGTCAACGGTTCCCGCGAGCACCCGGACGCGGTCGATACCGCTGATCTGGAGAAGGCTCTGCTCGATCTGGGCCACCATGAGCCGGCGCGCATCCTCCGTGGCGGGGTCGGAGTCCGCGCTCAGGTGGACGGTGGCGGTCCCGGCCTCGACGACGACGCCCCTGCTCGCGCGCTCGGCGTTGCGCGGGATGAGGCTGGTGGTGCCCTGACGCAGCCAGTCGGAGGGCCCGCCCAGCAGCCCTGAGACGAGGGAGTCGGCCTGCGAGCTGCGCGGATACCACCTCAGCTCGGAGACGAACCTGGCCCGGTCCTGGGACAGGAAGGCCAGGGCACTGACCGCGAAGTTCTGCATGAGCCGGGAGAAGGGCAGCAGAATGCCATGAGGCAGACCGACGATGCGCCACTGACCGGTGGAGTTGGTGGCCAGGGAGAACTCTCCGACGTAGCTGGCCCCCTCCTGGGCCGGAGTGAAGACGCCCCGGGAGTCCAGGACGCCCACCTGCCCGGAGGTCACCGTGAAGGATCCGTCCGCGGCCACTGAGACCTGCGGTTCAGTCGATCCGCTATAGGCGCTCACCGTCTCCAAGGGCTTCCACTGCGCGGCGGCGCGCTCGGTGAGGAACTGCTTGGCAGTGGCGAAGTCGTCGGAGAACCCGGCGATCGCAGCCCGCAGGAAACCATTGACCACGTCCTCGGCGGAATCGGCCTCCCCCGGTCCGGGTGCGGTCTCAATGAGCGCGTTAGTGTCGGAGGCGGCCACGCCGGAACGTTTCACCTCGCTGGAGGTCGGCAACGCCGTGCATCCGCCCAGCACTCCCGCTGCGGTGAGCCACAGCAGGCCCAGCGCACCGCGACGCGTCAGCCGACACCCGGTGCGCAGCGGGCGCTCGTGTCGATCGACTTGCCGGTTCACGTGCGGGCTCATCGGCGCCTGCCCTCCTCGTCGCCCTCTTCGGGTGTGCGAGTGACCGGCTCCTGACCGGGCAGGACGACGACGACACGCCCGACGTCCTCGGTAACGGCGTCGTGGGTCTCACCGGCCAGGGGGATGTCACCCAGGACGACGCTCTGGCGCGCCCGACGAGTAGCCGGAGCGGGCCCCAACGGCCCGACCGGGGAGAATGACGACTCCTCGTCAGCCAGGATCCCGGCGCGGGCCACCGCCGGCGCGTCCTGAGGGACGAGTTCGAGAGGACCGGGACCGGCCAGCCGGCCCGGGCCGCCGTCGGAACCCTGAGTGCGGGGCAGGACCAGGAGGAAGGAGGCGCCGTCAGCCGGCCACCCCCAGGCCGACAGGCGTCCGCCGTGCAGACGAGCGTCCTCCATGGCGATGGACAGCCCCAGGCCGGTGCCTCCCAGGCTGCGCTTGCGCGAGGGGTCGGCGCGGTAGAAACGGTCGAAGACCTTGGCGACGATGTCGGGGCTCATCCCGATCCCGTGGTCGCGCACGCGCACCGCCACCGCGTCGTCATCCACGGCGACGGTAACGTCCAACGGCTTGCCCTCGCCGTGCTCGAGCGCGTTGACCACGAGGTTGCGAATGATGCGCTCGACCCTGGTGACGTCGACCTCGGCGGTGGCCGGTTCCTCGGGGAGGTGGAGACGCAGCTCGGTCCCGGTGGCGTCGAAGTGGAACTGGGTGGTCTCGACGACGGTGTCAACGACCTGGGCGAGGTCGACCTCCTCCAGACGCAGCTTGACGTTGCCGGAGTCGATGCGGGAGATGTCCAGCAGGTCGGTGAGCATCGTCTCGAAACGGTCCACCGAGCTGGACAGCACCTGGATGCTGCGCAGGGCGAAGGGATCGGAGATCTCCTCACGCGCCTCCTGGATCTGCTCAGTGGCCAGTCGGATGGAGGCCAGCGGGGTGCGCAGCTCGTGGGAGACGTCGGAGACGAAGAGACGCTGCACCTTGGACAGCGACTCCAGGCGCTCGATCTGGTCCTCCAGCGAGGTCGCCATATGGTTGAAGGACCTGGCCAGGGTGGAGATCTCGTCCTCCCCCTCGATGCTCAGCCGCTCGGCCAGCAGTCCCGAGGCCAGACGCTCGGCGGCTCTGGCCGTGTGCCGGACGGGGCTGAGCACCCAGCGGGTGAAGGCCCACACCACCACGATGAGGATGGCCAGGAAGCCCAGCCCGCCGATGGTGATGTTGCGTGAGGCCAGGGAGACGATGCGCTGCTCGCTGGCCAGGCTGTAGACGAGGAAGAGGTCGTACTCGCCGGCCAGGGGCAGGCTCACCCGGGTCCCCACGATGAGACCGGGGTCGGTACCGCCCTCGGTATTGGGCACCGCCACCGACTGCCAGTGCTGCGAGCGGGCCCCGCCCTCATCGAGAGCCCTGGCCATCTCATCGGTGATGAGGGAGCGCAGGCGGGTGTCCGTCTCCAGGTCATTGACCACCGTCGTTGAGGTCTCCTCCTGGTTGCGCAGCATGAGGACACCCACACCGCCGGAGGAGGATATCGAGTCCTTGGCCCCGTTGACCTGCTGCTCCGCGGTGGTCGAGACCTCGTCGACGGTCACCGCCGTGGTCGAGTCGAACTCGGCCTGGGCGACACCGGCACGCAGCGCGGCGTCGGTGAGAATGACGTTGCGCTGATCGGTGAATACCTCCGACCGGATCCGGTCGGTCACAAAGGTCAGCAGCAGGACGATAAGCAGCAGGCCGATGACGGTGGCGGTACACACCATGCGTACCTCAAGGCTGCGGCGCAGCAGCCCCGGCAGGGGCAGACGCCGAACGACCCGCTCCTCCGCAGTGCCCACCGATGTACTCATCGACGTGACCGCTGAATTACGCATCGGGTTCATTGTAGGGCGCCCGATGCGCCGTCGCTCACGCGGATTCGCCGACCCTGTAGCCGACACCGCGCACCGTCACCACGATCGAGGGGCGCTCGGGGTCCTTCTCGATCTTGGCCCGCAGGCGCTGAACGTGAACATTGACCAGACGGGTGTCGGCCGGGTGCTGGTAGCCCCACACCTGACTGAGGAGCTCCTCGCGGGTGAAGACCTTCCAGGGAGAGCGAGCCAGGGTCACCAGCAGCTCGAACTCCAGCGGGGTCAGCGCAATGACCGACTCACCGCGCTTGACCTGATGACCGGCGACATCGATGTCGAGGTCCCCGGCACGCACGTGCTCGGCCGCACCCGGGTTGGTGCGACGCAGACGGGTGGAGACTCGGGCCAGCAGCTCCTTGGACTTGAAGGGCTTGGTCACATAGTCGTCCGCACCGGCCTCGAGTCCGGCGACGACGTCCTGGGTATCGGTACGCGCGGTCAGCATGATGATCGGCACGTCGGACTCGGAGCGAATGAGCCGACAGATCTCGACGCCGTCGAGCCCCGGGAGCATGAGGTCGAGGAGGACGAGATCGGGGGTGACCTCGTGGAAGGCGTCCAGGGCCTTGGCCCCGTCATGACAAAGGGTGGGCGTGTAGCTCTCCGACTCAAGCATGATGCCGATCATCTCGGCAAGGGACGAATCGTCGTCGACGACCAGAATGCGCGTGCTCATAGTCCATATCTTGGCATGAGCCCCGGGAGCCAAGGGACATCTGGGCCACCGGGATGGCGTTCACGGTTTCCCCAGTCTTCTAGGAGAAACCCTTCAGTTACGGGAAAAATCGGCACATCCTCGTCCTGAAGCCGGAAATATTGCGGCCGAACCGTGATCTTCGTCGGCCGGCCTCGGGCCGCGCCCAGGACCCCCACAGCCCTCCCCTACCGCTTTTTCCTCCTCCAGGGGGAGAGCGCGACGGAAGGACGCCGTGACAACATGGGCTTATGAGCACCGACTCCCACCCCGACGACGCCAGTCCCGCCGACGAGGCCACCCCGGCGGGCGACGACTCCGTCGGCGCAGACCAGGACGGGTGGCAGCCCCCCGACTCCGGGGCATTCACCGACTCGTCCTCCTACCCGACACGGGAATCACCGCAGTCCGGATACGGCAGCTATCACACGCCTCCGGTGGGCCGTCCCGGCTACGGCCCCGACGGCGCCGACTACTCCCAGCGCCCCGGCGCACCCGAGTCCTCCGGCCACCCGGGTTACGGCGGCCTCGCCTCGGTCCTGGCACCCAAGCCGTCGATCATCCCGCTGCGCCCGCTGTCCATCGGGGAGATCCTTGGCGGTGCCTTCGAGTCGCTGCGCGCCAACCCCAAGGCGATGTTCGTCCCCTCGCTGGTGGTTATGACGGCCGTCGGTCTCGTCTCCGCAGGCGGATCCGCCTACTTCTTCTCCCGCCTCAACCTGCCGGCACTGACGTCACCGGCTGTGTACACGAGGCTCAACGACGACGACCTCGAGAAGGTGTGGGCGTTCTTGGTGGGCGTACTCATCCAGTCCAGCCTCACCAGCGTGCTGACCATGTTCGCCGCCTCGATCCTCACCGGGCTGCTCATCGTCACCGTCTCACGCACCGTCCTGGGCCGCAAGGCCTCCCTGAGTGACGTGTGGCAACGGACCAGGCCGCGCGTAGGAGCGTTGATCGGTCAGGCGATCGTCATTCAGCTCATCCTCAGCGTCGTGGTGGCGGCCATCATCGGTTTCGCACTCGCCAGTGGTCTCGTCCTCGGGATGCACAACGGCTTCAGCGATCAGTCCCCACCCGCGTTCGAGACACAAAGCATTGTCTTGGTGCTCCTGGGCTCCTTCGTCCTTCTGACGCTCGTGACGCTGGGACTCTTCGCCCTGGGCTGCAAGCTGAGCCTGGCACCGGCTGCCCTCATCCTGGAGAACATCGGTGTCTTCGAGGGCATCTC
>ERZ773070.2127-NODE-2127-length-11502-cov-9.124225_pt1 | contig 11502 bp, 9 predicted proteins | sample MGYA00580618_ERZ773070 | MGnify/ENA primary metagenome ERZ773070 (study PRJEB29015, sample SAMEA2738023) | human oral metagenome | biome: human oral; feature: human-associated habitat; material: dental | place: China | collected 2019 ...
ACTTCTACTTGGCCGTGGTGGGGGAGGGAACCAGCGAGCACTACACCACCGAGGTACTGAGCAAACTCTACGAGGCGGAGGGAACCGGACGGTTCTCCGTGCGGGAATCCGTGGTCGGGCACCTGCAGCAGGGAGGCACGCCTTCACCGTTCGACCGTATCAACGCCACCCGGCTGGCATGGAACGCCATCGGATACCTGAACCATCAATTGCGTGACGGCAAAACCGAGTACGCGGCCGCGCACGCCGAGGTCGAGGGTATGTTCGCTCCTTTTCGCGAAGTGGTGGATGACATGGACTGGGAGAGCATGCGTCCCCACACCCAGTGGTGGCGTTCTCTGCGCAAACCCTTTGACATCCTGAGCCGTCGTCCCGGTCAGAAATGATTCGGCCGGTATCTCTCAGCACAGTGGAAGAGCGATCCCGAAGTTGAGGCTGGCGGTACAGTTCATGCCCGCCAGTTCTTGTCGTGCAGCGGATCCTCCGCCGACGGAGTCCGGAATTATGCTGCGCAGGATCAGCACATGGCCGTCGCTGGTTCGCAGCAGGAAGGTGAACATGACCGTGCTCGGTACTTGGTTCTCGGTCCGCACGCCCGCAAAACCGCAGGTGGTGTAGCTCCCGCCCTGAGCCTGGCTTACCTTGTCCTGGGAGGTCGGGGTGGGGATGGGGGTGCTGAAACGTGTCTGCTGACTCGTCGAGAGTGCCTTGCAGGCCTCCAGGAGGTCTTTCCCCTCGGGAATTTCAACCAATGAGGTCACTTGAAGGCGGACATCGGTTTCGGAGTGCTGAAGACGCACGACCCTGCGGTCGGGTTCGGCCGGTGGCTGATCCTCGCCGTACTCCTTCCATCCCGTGGGAACCGTGAAGCTGGTGTCGTCAAGGACCTGCTCGCTGTCGGCCGGCCTTGCCCCCTCTGTGCTCTCGGGATCCGAGGATGCTGCCGGATCTGGTGCGGGAGAATTCGGCGATTCGGGAGAGGTGCTGGCTCCCAAGGGCCAGAGAGAAACGAATTCCCATGTGCCGCGGGTGACCCAGGACCAGGCCGTGAAGCCGAGGGCGAAGATCAGAATCCCGGTCAGGGTCACCAGGCCGATTCGTTTCAGCCTGCTCAGGAAATCAGGCTTGACCGCTCGGGTTGGGACAACTTCCTTCTCGTTCTCCGCTTTCTCGTCAACGTTTTCAGGCAAGGGAAGTGGTGAAGACGTCGGATCAGGCTCGGGGGTGGTGTGTTTCGGGAGTTCGGGTTCCACCTCAATCGCTGATGCCCTGCTCCGCGCCTCGGCGACCGACCAGAAATCGGAAATCGGCTCAGGCCTAGGCTCTGGTCTGGTGGGTTCGGGCCGCGACAGGTGAGGGATTTCTTGATGCCTCCGGCTTTCGACCTGGGATGATCTCGAGCCATCGAACGGGCTGCGATCCGGTTCGTGCCACTGTGTGGGTTCTGGGTCCGCGAACCGGCGAGCGCCCCTGCGTGCCGGTTCCGGATCAAAATCGGTTTCAGGAAGCGAACGACGCCCCCGGGTGGGAGCCGGATCAACCGTCCTGGCATGCCTGGCCGATGCCCCACGATCAGCCGACCTGCGGGGACCGGCGGACCACGACAAGTCATCCGTCATCCGTTTCCCCTTCCCGCCACCACGGCTGTTCCAAGGAGCCAGTCTAGGTCCCCCGAGAGCCTTCGTCATGTGTCGCATACTCGGATCCATCGTCTCCGGGCCTTTGCATCAGGTGGGTTGAGTCGTTCCGGGAGCAGCACGAAGGCCTTGCGCGGCTAGTGAGAGCGGAGCAGGAACGAGTGATCATTCTGTTTGCCGGTAAGGGCTCTCGAAATTCGTCGATGCTGTCGTTGGGGCCGGTGAATCGGACCGGATTCGCGTTCGAGGATCCTCGCCGGAGGGCGGGGCCGACGGAGCAACAACCGGGCACGGTGAGAAGGCGGAAACCCTACCCGGGCCTCGCGTCACGTTTTTGGTGCGTCGAAACGACGCCACGCGGTGATTCCCGGTGGGCGCAGAGGGACTTGAACCCCCGACCCCCTGCTTGTAAGGCAGGTGCTCTGACCAGCTGAGCTATGCGCCCCGGGTTCGCCTATTGTGGCAAAGGGATGAGGCCGGGCCAAGTCAGCCCAGCAGCATTGCCTTGACCCGAGCTGCCACTTCGGCTCCCTGAGCGCGGCCTGCCGCGGCTGCATTCACGGCCTTCACGACGGCGCCCATGTGCTTCATGGAAGGTGCGTGGCCGTCGGCTTTCACTTTCGCAACCTCTGCCTCGACAAGGGCGTCCAGCTCCTCGTTGGTCAGTGGGGCTGGCAGGTAATCAGCCATGAAATCGGCCTCGGCGTGCTCCTTCTCAGCGAGTTCCGGGCGTCCTGCCTCGGCATACGTCGCGGCTGAATCGAGACGTTTACGACGTTCCTTGGTGATGACGGCTAGCTCTTCAGCGTCGCTCAACTCGCGCGCCACCTTGCCGGCGACCTCCTCAACGGTGATGGCGGCCAGCATCATGCGGATCGTGGACTTGCTGAACTCGTCCTTCGCTCGCAAAGCTCTCGCCAGCTCGGCCTTGAGCCGAGTTTTCGTCGCGGCCATCATGCCTCCTTTCTTTGGGCACACCAATTCAACCAGTCATCGATGCAGACGCAAGGCGGTAGACTGCCTGGTCGTGGCTGATGCAGACCTCATGACCCAGATTGACCAGCTCGGCAGGTCCTTGGAATCCATCGAGGCGGTGGCCGACATGCCAAGGTTGCGAGCCGAGATAGCACAGCTCGCGGAGGAAGTGGCTGCCCCTGATCTCTGGGATGACCAGGACAACGCCCAGCGTGTTACTTCGACCCTTTCCGCCAAGCAGGCCGAGGTGGAGCGCCTCGAGGCGCTGCGCGGTCGTCTCGACGATGCCGCCGTCATGCTTGAGCTGGCAGCCGAGGAAAACGATGCTGAAGCGCGAACTGATGTCGAGCGTGAACTTCACCGGCTCGCCAAGGAAATCGAAACACTCGAGGTGCGAACCCTGCTGTCCGGCGAGTATGACTCCCGGGACGCACTGGTCACCATTCGGGCCGAGGCCGGCGGGGTTGATGCCGCGGATTTCGCGGAAAAACTGATGCGCATGTACCTGCGGTGGGCGGAACGTCATGGCTACACCGTCGAGGTGTACGACACGTCCTATGCGGAAGAGGCAGGCCTGAAGTCTGCCACCTTCGCCGTCAAGGCGCCTTTCGCCTACGGCACGCTCTCCGTGGAGCAGGGTACTCATCGTCTCGTGCGGATCTCTCCGTTCGACAACCAAGGACGCCGGCAGACCTCCTTCGCCGGTGTCGAAGTGCTGCCTGTTACGGAGGAAACCGACCATATTGACATCCCGGAAACCGACATCAGGGTCGACGTTTTCCGCTCGTCGGGACCCGGTGGACAATCCGTCAACACCACTGATTCGGCCGTGCGCATCACGCATCTGCCCACCGGTGTAGTCGTCAGCTGTCAGAACGAGAAATCTCAGTTGCAGAACAAGGCGGCGGCTTTGCGCGTGCTCCAGTCGAGGCTTCTGGAACTGGCTCGGCAGGAACGCGAGAAGGAGATGAACGCGCTCAAGGGCGACGGAGGCAATTCCTGGGGAGCGCAGATGCGTTCCTACGTGATGAATCCCTATCAGATGGTCAAGGACCTTCGCACCGAGTATGAGGTGGGAAATCCGGATGCGGTTTTCGATGGTGACCTTGACGGCTTCATCGACGCGGGCATCCGGTGGCGCAAGAAGAGAGGGACTGAAGCCGAGTAGACGGGTGGTAACCGTCTGGGGGCGGCGGCCTCGTCGAGTTGACGCGCCGCTCCATCCGTGGTGTGGCACGTGCGGACCTCTGGTCAGCCGTGCGTCGGAGGTTGGTCGTACCTCAGGAGTTCTTCCTGTGAGACCCTCAACCGGGATCAATTGGGCGCGGCGTGTTGGTTGGGTAGGGCAGGTGGGGCGTGGTTAACTGCTACAGGCCGTGTCCTGAGATCCTCTCAGGAAACTTCCCCTAGTCGGTCGGAGCAGCACAGTGATCACTTTCGAGGACGTCACGAAGTTCTATCCCGGGCAGGATCGCCCAGCACTTCGCAACATCAACCTTGAGATAGCCAAGGGCGAGTTCGTCTTCCTCGTGGGTCAGTCGGGGTCCGGCAAGTCCACCTTCCTGCGCCTCATCCTGCGGGAGTACCGGCCGACGAAGGGCACGCTGTACGTCGCGGGAAAGAACCTTTCAACCCTCAACCAATGGAAGGTGCCGGTGCTGCGGCGCCAGATCGGAACCGTGTTCCAGGATTTCCGTCTGCTTCCGGGAAAAACCGTCTACGAGAACGTTGCCTTCGCCCTGCAGGTGATCGGCAAGCCGTCACGAGTCATCCGGGAGGTGGTTCCGGAGACCCTCAGGCTCGTCGGCCTGGAGGGAAAGGAGAACCGGCTGAACGAGGAGCTGTCGGGCGGTGAACAGCAGAGGGTCGCGATCGCACGGGCTTTCGTGAACCGGCCGAAGATCCTCATCGCCGACGAGCCGACGGGAAATCTCGATCCGGAGACCAGCGTCGGCATCATGAAACTGCTCGACCGGATCAACCGGACCGAAACCACCGTGATCATGGCCACCCACGATTCCTCGATCGTGGATCAGATGCGACGCCGCGTCCTGGAATTGCGCAAGGGTGAACTCGTGCGCGATCAGGCCAAGGGTGTCTACGGCGTCAACTGAGAAAGCGGGAGGAAAAATGCGGCACACGTTTCGGGAGACCTGGTCCGGGTTGAAGCGCAACATGGCCATGACCATCGCGGTCATAGTCACCATGTCGGTTTCCCTCTCGCTCTTCGGGGTCGGGTTGCTCACATCCATGGAGGTGGATCTGGTCAAGGACCGCTGGTACGGCAAAGTCGAGATTTCCGTGTTCCTGTGCGTGGAACGCAGCACGGGGGGTACGTGTGAACCGGGGAAGGCCACCACGGACGCCCAGCGCAAGGCGATCGAGGAGGCCCTGAAGGCGAACCCCGAGGTCAAGGAGGTTTTCTACGAATCCAAGGAAGAAGCCTTCAAGGAGTTCCAGAGGGTGTTCAAGGACTCCCCGGTCCTCGCGTCCCGCACCGTTGAGCAGATGCAGGATTCGTTCCGCATCAAGCTGCTGAACCCCGAGAACTACAAGGGAGTGGTGAGCGAGGCCCAGGGGCTCCAGGGAGTTCAGAACGTCAGGGACCTGAGGAGCGTCCTCGATCCCGTGTTCAACACTCTCGGCGGGCTCCAGTGGGCGACGATCGGCATGAGTGTCCTACTGCTGCTCGCGGCGGCCCTGCAGATCTCCACCACCATCCGGATGGCTGCCTTCACCCGTCGGCGTGAAATCGGCATCATGCGTCTGGTCGGGGCCTCCAACTTCTACATCCTGCTGCCGTTCCTGCTGGAAAGCCTCATCGCAGGTCTGATCGGCGTGCTCATTTCATCTGGCTCAATTGCAATTACCTATTTGCTATTGATTGAGCAAACCGCCAGACCCTCAATCCCAGCTATAGCTTGGATTGGCGCGGATCATGTTTTCAATGCCATCATTTGCATAGCAGTGGTTGGCGTTGCATTGTCGGTCATCCCGACGCTGCTGGCGACCAGAAAGTACCTAAGAATCTGACGTGTAAGGAGATCAAGGTGAATCGGGCTCTTCCCCATCTACCCGAAAACCCCATCCTCAATCGAATCGCCCGCGGTCTGGTTGCCTCGGTCCTGAGCGTCACAATGCTCGGTGCGCTCGCGACCCGGGCCGGCGCGGATGACCTGGACGACAAACGAAATCAACTGGACTCACAGCTGGAGGCCCAGAAATCAGTGGTGGAGGGGGCGTCCAAGGAACTCACCGATGCGGTGAACGCCCTCGAAGCAGCGAAGACGGAACTGGCCACCGCTGAGACCGCACTGTCCGAAGCGGAAACCAAGCTCACGGCCGCCAAGGAACTGGATACCCAACGCGCATCGGAGCTTGCGGCAGCGGAGACCAAGGCCAAGAAGGCGAAGGCCGACGTGGCCGCCGCCAAGGCGGCCTACGACTCCGTGGATGCCCGCACCTCCGAGGAGATCACGGTGATCACCCAGCAGAACGGCGGGCTGGCGGAGCTGTCGGTTCTCTTCAGCGATGCCGGCGTCGGCAACATGAATCAGCGGGCCCAGCTGGCCGACACTTTGTTCAGTTCCAGCGCACTCGAACTGGACGAACTGACCTCGCGCAAATTCCAGCTGGACGCGGCGAAGAAGGAAGCCGATGAGGCCGAGGCCGCTGCCGCCGAGGCGCGCAAGGCAGCCGCCGAGCAACTTGAATCCTTCAAACAGGCGGAGGAGGCCGCGAAGGCGAAACGCGCGGAGGTAGCGGAGAAGGTGGCCCAGCGCGACGCGGCCAAGGTGAAGGCCGACTCGCAGCTGACGGCCGAGAAAGGACGTCAGAGCGAGTTGGAGAGTGAATCCAGCGAGGTCGACCGCCGCATTCAAGAACGCATCGCTCAGCAGAAACGCGCGGAGGAGGAACGGCAGGCCCGTGAACGCTCCTCCCGGCAGAGCGGCTCCTCCTCATCCGGTTCCTCGTCCGGTTCCGGTTCCTCGTCCGGCTCGAGCAAGGGTTCCTCCTCCAGCGGCGGTTTCATCCGCCCGGTGGATGGCGCCGTCAGTTCTCCCTACGGCATGCGGGTTCATCCTGTCCTGGGGTACAGCAAACTGCACGACGGCACCGACTTTGCGGCCGGCTGCGGAACACCCATCCGTGCCGCGGGGGATGGTGTGGTTTCGGAGCGCTACTTCAACGCCGGCTACGGGAACCGCCTCATGATCGACCACGGCAGCAAGGGTGGCACCTACGTGACCACCGGGTACAACCACGCCACCAGTTACGTGGTCTCGGTTGGGGACCACGTGAGCCAGGGGCAGATCATCGGGTACGTGGGAACCACCGGCTATTCGACCGGATGCCACCTGCACCTCATGGTCTGGGAGAATGGTTCCGTGACCAACCCGATGTCCCGCTGGTTCAGCTGAGTCCAGGCGTGGCATCATTGCGGGATGCCCAGGGAAACCGGACGCACGCTCGTCGCCCAGAACAAGAAAGCCCGTCACGACTACCAGATCGGTGAGACCTACGAGGCCGGGCTCGTACTCACCGGAACCGAGGTAAAAACCCTGCGAATGGGGCGGGTCTCACTCGCCGAGGGCTTCGCCACGGTGGATGACGGCGAGGTCTGGCTGCGCAACGTCAATATTCCCGAGTACGAGTTCGGGACCTGGCGTAACCATGCCGCCAAGCGATCCCGCAAGCTGCTTCTCAACCGCAAGGAGATCACCCGGCTCGCCAAGGAGACCGAGGCCGCGGGGAGGACGGTCGTTCCGCTGTCGATCTACTTCAAGGATGGCTACGCCAAGGTAGAGATAGCCGTCGCCACGGGCAAGAAGGACTGGGACAAGAGACAAAGCATCGCGGAACGTGACGCCAATCGAGAGGCGCAGCGGGCGTTGCGGGTGCGAAACCGGTTGGGTTCCGGGCGGCGCTGATCCCCAGGAAGGTACCGGGGAGAGTTCAGGGCTAACCCCGGTGGAACTTGTCTGTCCATGGGGCAACATGGGTGACATGATCGATCCGAGTCTTTTCACCACGGTCACGGATGTGCAACGCGACCGTGCCGTGGAGTACCTGCAGCGGGTGTACGCATCAGGTGGCCTGAGCGATGAACTGTTCGAGCAGAGGTTGGGGATGGCCTTGACCGCCCAGACCCGGGCAGACCTGAACGCCTCATTGCAGGGATTGGCTCGGGTGGCCGGTGTATTCCCGAGCACTCCGGCGGTTCGGCATTCCGTTCATGACGGTGTGCAGAACTTGGTGGCCGGGTTTCTCCATCTCGCGACCCTGCCGACGATGTTCCTGATCCCTGCCATTGCGCGGGCCTTGGCCTCGCCGGGGAGTCGCATCGCCACCGAGGCCTCGCGCGCCATGTGCTTCCAGTTCAGCGCTCTGATCTATGGGGTGATCGCGATTATCTTCGTCGCGTCGAACTGGGTGCCTCCCGTGCTGCTGCTCCTGGGTTTCATCGCCTGGGGGCTGATGACGCTCTGGTTGGTCATTCGATCGGTCACGGGAGAGAAATCAACGGCCGTAGTCGAGCGGCTCATGTTGATTCGCCCCCCGGAGGATCGTAGGTGAGGCCGGATGGGCTACACTGGGTGGCATACAACTCGAGAGGGGATGACTGGTTTCGACTTGGACGGTAGTTCGAGGAGAAGCGGGCCGAGGAGCCGTGTTTGTCTCGTTAACGCTGCACGGAAACCAATAAGTGCCAACAACAACCGCACTGACTTCGCTCTCGCTGCCTGATCAGCGATCGAAGGGTCACGCCCGGGAGCGCCTTCCTTCCGGTGCCTGGCCTCATTCTTGAAGGCTTGCTGAGCCGCCTGCGTTCCAGGGGTGGCTCGGGACTCAACTGGAACTGGGCCTGGCTGCGACTTGCTGACGTGAGCGCAGGGGCCGAGTGGACCGCCTAGTCAGCTGCGCCCGGAGAAGCCCTGGTTCGCCTTTCAAGGACGCGGGTTCAATTCCCGCCATCTCCACAAGTATCCTTCATAACCCATCCTTTCTGCCTTGATGCGAAGGATGGGTTTGGTTTTCCCAGGGCCGATAGGCAATTGGTAGGTTCTCCTGTGCTGCTGGCCGGCTTTTGCCGGCGATGATGCGAGGCCCGTGAGAAGAGTGAGTGGGTGCGCTTGCCCTAGCCCAGGTGTCCATGGAGCAGTGGCCAAAAGAACACCCTTCACCTCTCGAAGACACATGTCTGTGTACGCCTGGCACAGGGACTAACAAGGGTCAGGAAGAATGCGGGTTATCTTGATGAAATTTGAACGGGGAATGCTATTAACATACCCTCATTCCCGGATCCTAGTGTGGTGCGTAGTGGGCATCCGCTGTTGCAGAGACAATATTGATCCTGCAGATGTTCTTTACCCCTCAAGGAGATCCACCCAGGTGTGATAGGGGTCTCCCACGAAGTTTCGTGCTGCGATGGCAGAACGTCGAGCGAGATCGCGATGATAGCGGTCATCTTGTGTGAGTTCATCTAGAGCAGATATCCAGGGTGAGATATCCTCGTGCTCTGGCGGGATCAAACATATCTTCCCCTGCCGCAGGATGACGGTGGGATCCGATTCGCTTGGGATGAGGAAATCAATATTGCTCTTGGCTTCGCGAATTCCGCCGATATCCCTGCCGATCGTCGGGATTCCGTGTCCCATGGCTTCGACTGTCACTGTTGACAAAGTGTCAATCCACGATGGTGTTACGAGGACCCGGGTTTGGGCAAAGATTTTCCCTATGTCCTTCTGCGGGGATAAAAGTGTTATATTGGATGCTGTGCGCAGGGCTTCCAGATCTGCTTGCGTTGTGCCCCATGTGGGGACCGCAGCGAAGAGCATCGATGGACGTTCTTGCGCGATCTTCACGAAAGTACTTATGCCCTTCATCGCGCAGGGGTTGATCAATGTGATGAATCGAGCTGTGTCTTGAGGGATATCCTGCGATGGAGAACTCGTATCAAAGATCGGGAAGCGTACGACATCAGCCTTGACTTGGCCCTCCTGCTGGCAGTAATCAGCCATGAACTTGCTGACCGTGGCGACCCTCGCCGCTCGGCGGTAGAGATCGGCGCCAGCAGGATCAGCATGCTCACTCAGCGGTCCGAAGGGCAGATCGAACTGCTGATGAGCAACAGCGATGACCTTACGTCCTGAAGCAATAGCAGTTCGCAGCATCTCATCCGATTCATCCGAGATGATGATAACCTCTGGATTCACCTGGGAAATAACAGACGTGAGCGTATCTACTACTGCATTCCTGGCGGCTGAATGCACAGTTATGCCCTGAATTGTAAATCTCACGTATCTTTTTTCGTCAATCTCCAGTGAAGCAAGGGGTTCTCTGGCGATCTGCAATAGCAGCGATGACCTTCCTTTGTGCTGGTTTCCATGGAATTTTGTGAAAGCGTGGCACTCATGTCCCTTGGCTTTGAGAAGCTGGAGTAGGCGACGATTAAGGGACGAAGATCCTACTAATCCATAGAGGAATGTTTGCTGTTGGCACAGTAGCACTCTGCTCCGGATTTTGCGCATGTGAGCTCCATTTTCGATGAGTGAGATGAAAGGTGTTTCCGTGTATTGAGGTACAGTCTGCCGGGATTTAGTGAATCATGCTTGAGGCTGATAAAAGGCCATAGGGCTTGCTTAGTCCTGGGTCATGCCTGGAAGGTATCCGAAGACCTGGGAGGATCTCAAAATATCTGGCGTGATGCGCGCTCACGCGCAAAACTCACATCGGTCCTGGCGTCTGGATATGGCGCAGTGGCAACGGCGTCCTGGAATCGATTCCAGATCGATTGAATATCGTAGGGAATCATCTGAGGGTTGTCAACCTACTGATGTATCGCTGTTAGCGCAGGTGGCGAAAAATGATGTTGGGTGGGTGTGTCATGAATCCTTTCTTTTGGTGCTGAGAAATTTCAGGGCGACCTCAATGCCTCAGAACCAGTGAGACTCCTGAGGTTTACTCAAGGAATTATTCACGAACATAGGCAACTTGGCATCGGCGGTGAGTCTCGTCGCGATGGAAGCCGACCGTGAACAGCATCCCCACGCCGGGGCCAGCTTGTTTACTCAACTGTAGGCCGCTTATGAATGACTACCGCTGAGAATGTGATGACTCTCAGCTGTGATGACTCCACAGCTCTTCGCCGGAGTCATCCCGGATGATGGCGTCGGGGGAGCCAGCCAGGTCGATCTCTACATCAAGGTGCGTGGAACCATCTGGTGCGAAGCTGCGATAGATAAGCCTTTCATTTTCCAGGTGCAGGGGTTCGGTGCGTGCTCTAACCAGCCATGAGTGACGCCGCCTGAGTCCGATGAGGTCCTGGTGTGCTCTCAGGAGATGCGCCCCCAGCGGGGAGAACTGAGAAGGGCTGCTGGGGAATACCGGCCGGATGTCGTCGTCGCCTCCCAGGCGTTCCTCTTTTACCCCGACATAGCCCTGCTCATCGCCATAGTAGATAGAGGGGATGCCGCCGACGGTCATGAGGATGGCCAGCGCCAATATGGCTCCGTCGGCGCCCACCCTGGAAGCGATGCGCGTGACGTCATGATTCCCCACGAAGGTATTGGGCAGGAACGCGTCGAGGAACTGGTTATGACGCCTGAGAGCATGGTCCAGTTCGAAGAAATTGCGGTCATTGATGCTTGACCAGATCGCCTTCCACAGCTCGTACTGGGTCACGGAGTCGACGCCGGAATCAGCGACGAAAGCTACATAGTCGCCGTGGAGTACTTCCCCAAGCAGCCAGCAATCAGGATGGTGACGGCGTACCTGGCCTGTCACCTGCGCCCAGAACTCGGGAGCCACGGAGTAAGCCGCGTCCAAACGCCACCCGTCGATGCCGCGGTCCAGCCAATGCCTCATGACCTTGGCCACGAAATCCACC
>ERZ773070.2132-NODE-2132-length-11483-cov-3.203535_pt1 | contig 11483 bp, 8 predicted proteins | sample MGYA00580618_ERZ773070 | MGnify/ENA primary metagenome ERZ773070 (study PRJEB29015, sample SAMEA2738023) | human oral metagenome | biome: human oral; feature: human-associated habitat; material: dental | place: China | collected 2019 ...
TAGCTAATAATATAGGATAGTCTCTTTTGGGTTTTTTGAAAAATCCATATATCACCCATAACGAGCAGTTAATTGCTGCCACCAAAGGCTGTATAGGGTTTCCTTTGTGTCCTGCAAGGTTATCACTGATTTGTGGTATGTATGACACATACATACTAATAGAGGCAGCCATTGCTACCCAACCTAAAATGTTAAAGAGTTTTCCGTTCTCCATAATATATAATTGTTTTTAAGTTTCTTTATTTTAGCCTTTGGTAAAGTGTAATGTTGATTAGCAAATTACTCTGTGGGGGATAGGAATGCAGTTTTATCAGCAATTTTTTTAGCGAAAGAGGCGATGGAATTATCGGCGAGTTCGCGCATAAAATTGTCTCTGAAAGGCTGTACGGAATTGTGCAGCGGACAGGGTTTTTCGGACGAGCATTCTTTGAAGCCCATAGCACAAGAGGTGAATTTCTCGGCTTCGCCAATATGCTTTACGACGTTCATCAAAGGGGCTGCTTTTTCTTCATCGGTAAGCCAAAAGCCTCCTCCGGGTCCTTTATTGGAGCTAATAACCTTTTTTCGGGCTAATATTTGTAATATTTTTGCCAAAAAGGAGGTAGGAATATGTAACGCTTCGGCGATGTCCTTGGGGGCTAACCTCTTGGTAGGTGAAGCGTATAGTGCTAAGTAGATTACTGCATTGATGGCGTACTTACTGGAATTGGATAACATAATTAATTGCTTTCGTTTATTATGAGTTTTTATCTATTTGACGAGTGATGACTAACTTTTGTATTTCGGTAGTACCTTCACCTATAGTACATAATTTAGAGTCACGGAAGAATTTTTCTACCGGAAAATCTTTGGTATAGCCATAGCCTCCGTGAATTTGAATGGCTTCGGTAGCTACACGCACACACACTTCGGAACTGTACATTTTAGCCATTGCTCCTGATAGGGTTACGCGCTGACCATTGTTCTTCTGAAAAGCGGATTTGTGCAAGAGCAGTTCTGAGGCTTCAATTTCGGTTGCCATATCGGCGAGTTTGAATCCAACGGCTTGTAAATCAATTAGGCGTTTGCCGAATTGCATACGTTCTTTGGCGTATTTAAGAGAGGCTTCGTAAGCGCCTTTGGCGATACCCAAAGAAAGTGCCCCTATAGAGATACGTCCGCCGTCCAATATTTTCATCGCTTGGATAAAACCGTCGCCTATTTCGCCGAGTCGGTTGGCATCGGGGATGCGACAGTCTTGGAAAATCATTTCGGCGGTTTCGCTAGCGCGCATACCGAGTTTGTTTTCTTTTTTGCCTGCACTGAAGCCCTTGGTACCGCGTTCTACGGCAAAGGCTGTAATGCCGTGCTTGTCGCCTTTTTCGCCCGTACGAGCGATGACTACGGCGATGTCGCCACTTTTGCCGTGGGTGATGAAGTTCTTGGTGCCGTTGAGCACCCACTCATCACCATCTTTGACAGCGGTAGTAGCCATTCCGCCGGAGTCGGAGCCGGTGTTGTGTTCGGTGATGCCCCACGCTCCTATCCATTCGCCAGAAGCTAATTTGGGCAACCAGCGTTGTTTTTGTTCCTCGTTGCCAAAACTGAGGATGTGATTGGTACAAAGGGAGTTGTGAGCAGCTATAGAGAGCCCTATGGAGGGGTCGACTTTTGAAATTTCTTCAACAATAGCGATATAATCGTGGTAGTCGAGGGCTGAACCTCCATAGATTTCGGGGACTAATATGCCCATAAAACCGAGTTCTCCTGCTTTGCGGAATACTTCTACTGGAAATTCCTGACTTTCATCCCATTGCATCACGTATGGGCGGATATATTTTTCGGCGAAGTCCTTAGCGGCTTCGGCTACCATCTGTTGTGTTTCAGAAATGTTAAAATTCATTCGTTATATGCTTATATCTAATACCAAGGGGCAAAGGTACAAAATAATTACGAATTACGAATGATTAATGAGAAAAAAGAATGACGAGAGACGAATGACGAATGACGAAGGGGGAGGTTGCAAAATATATAGGGGCGTTTGCAAAACGCCCCTACATAACATAGTTCAAAGACAATTGATTATCAGGATAATTTATCATTAAGACAATTGATTATTAAGACAATTGGTTATCAGAATAATCGATTTTGGTAAAGTGTGTGATTTACAATATTACAATTATTCTAAAATTCTCATTTCAACTACATCGGGTTCTACTGAGAGACCTCTTCCGCTTTGATAAGCACCACGTCGTGAGGTGGCATCGCGGTGGTTTTTAGATTGGTCTTTCACATAGTAGTTACCGTCTTTTTGATATACATCAGTACCATTGAGTTTCCAATAGCCAAAGAGACCTTCGCTGTTAGGATCTACCCCAAGTTTGTTGTTTTTAAGCTCGTTGGCGGTACGTGCTACACTCCATACGCGGCATTCGCACATTTTACCTTTCCAAGTACGAGTGCCATCGTAATCGTAAGCATAACCTATAAAGAAGTTACCATTGAGATTAAAGCTATTAACTGAGGCAGTTTTTTCGGCTACACGTTCTCCATCTACATAGATTTCAGCGCGTTTGGTAGCGCCATCAAACACAAGGGCAACGTGATACCATTGTTTGGCAGCGAATTTTTTAGAAGGGTTGAATTGTACATTTCCAGCTACTTGTATTTGGTCGGGATCTACGGTAGTATCACCAAAACGGAAGATAAGATTTCCTTCAGCTCCCATTATTGTACTGAGTTTTACAAAAGTATCTACATAAATCATTGCCTCATAAGTAAGCGCATTGAATTTTGCCTTTTCGTCCATTGGGATAGAGAGGTATTTTCTACCATTAAAATCGAATACTTTGTTGATAACAATAGGTTTAGCCACCTCTACAAATAAGGTTTTAGCTTCGATAGTAGGAACACTTGCATCGGCTATAGTTACAGGAATTACATAGGTATTCCCCTCTTGGATAGTTGAAAGGTTTTTAAGAGCTAACTGGCAAGGTTCGGCATAGACACTTCCTTTTTTAATTACAGTACTATTCTTCTGTAAACTGAAGTTATTCGCTGGCATCATTTGGTATTTGGTACCATTTTTAGCATTATAGTCGGCTACCATTTGGGCATCACCTATTTGGTAGGTTACATTCACATCGCTATCGCTGATATTAGAGATACGAGCTGTGATGTTGAAAGCGTGACTACTAACATTATCTTCTAATTTGAGTCGTTGTTGGGCTTGCTCAAAATAGACTTTGGTTTCCAACAATTCGTTTTCTTTGTCTTTACAAGCGTTCAGAGCCAAGAAAGCGAAGATTCCTATACAATATTTTAAATGTTTCATAAGGCTGTAGTTTTAGGGTTGTGGATGTTTTTTCATATAATCGGCATAAGATTTATGCATCAAATAGATAGCTTTACGCGTCCATTTATAATCGGGCTGATTGTCGTAGTCGTTATCTATACGATAAGCGCCTACACCTCCTTTAGGACCTTCAGTTGAATTAAATTCAGCTTGTTTAAGCAAAACACCTCCTGATTGGGAAGAAGACTCGAAATTATCAGTAAAGATATGTTTACGGGTATTATAATGCTCACCAAAAGAATTTTTTACCCATCTTATTCTATTATCGAGATGTCTATCGCCATAGGCTTGAGAGATAAAATAATCGAAATAAGGGGCTGATTCTTTTTTCACATTCCACAATTCACCATCTACCAATAAATAGCGACGTTTACCAGTATCGATAGTAGCTTTAGGTCCTAAGTATTTGCCGAGTTCTTCTACCAAAACGTGCAAATACTCACCTCTTTCATAACCACCTTTTAGGTTACCAAAACCATCGCCAGCACCATCGGGTTCCCAGTCGATATCAAGACCATCGTAATCGTATTTTACGATAGTATCGCAGAGCGCTTTGGCATATTTTCTAATAGCGGCAATATGGTCGGTAGAGCTTTGTACGCCACTGGTATAGCCCCAATAGGCTTCTTGCGCTTTTTTAATTTTATCGTTGAGTACTGCCTGAGAAGCCCCTGGGTTTTCGGCTTTTATTTTATCGGCGATTGAAGAAGGGGTGATACCTGTACCGATATTGTGCAAGATAAAGCACACAAACACTTTAGTACCTTTTACCTTTTGCACATAAGCTTTATCGGCTTTTTTAGCTTCGCTGATACCAAAGGGGCCACTCCACATTGATACCATATCGATACTATCGGGCAAAGCAGATAAATAGCCCTTGCGCACACTACCTTCGGGCGACCAGTTACTAAACCAACCAAAGGACACGGGGCGACCGTAGTTTTCGGCAGTTTTTTTCCAAGCGCGCAAGGAAGCATAATGCGCATCGCGCTCTTCGGGGCTGAGGGTATTGGCACCCCCGTTGTGGTCTATTTCTTTAGGCTCAATTTCCGTCCACTTGCTGCAAGAAGTGAGGGATAGCCCTATTGCAAGTATTGCTATAGTAATAGCTTTAGATATATACTTCATAACTTTCATAGTATTTTAAACGTTAGTTCTTTTTATCCCACCAAACTTTGGTAGCACCAGTATTGGCACCGCCTAAGAGTTGTAGCGCACGTGCTAAATACACTCTATCTTCGCCAGTGAGTTTGCTTTCGGGGTAAGGGATACGGCGTACTCCTTTTTCGGAAGAGATGACTCCACCGCTAGCATTTTGGGTTACTTTATGCAATTTAGGGTAACCTGTACGACGCCATTCAGTCCACGCTTCTTGACCATTAGGGTAAAGAGCAATCCACTTTTGAGTGATAATTTTTTCTAATTTTTCTTCGTTAGTACCTTGCCACTGAGTAGTAGCTTGAGTAGGGGCATCGGCATTTCCTAACCAGCTAGCATAATAGTCAGCAGGTTCTTTACCTGAAGTGAGATAAGTATCTGCTTGAGCTACATTGATATCGTTCTCAGCAAAAGAAGTCTCTACACCTTTTTTGTACAAATCTTCGGCAGTTCCTCCCATATTCCATCCGATTAAAGCGCCTTCCGCTCTTAGGAAATACACTTCGGAAGCGCGCATCCAATAGGTAGGAGTAGTTTTTTCTATATTAGGCATAGAGAAACTTTTAAAAGATGTTGATTTCCAACCTGCTCCCGTAGGTAAAGCTTGATATTTAGCTCCAGCAAAAGGTACATTTTGAGCGTATCGACTATCACTAGGTTTGAAATATTTCATCAAACGAGGATCTTCATAACCTACTAAATAAGAGAACATAGAAGAACCCATACGGCACTCTCCATATTGGTTTGCAAAGGTTTCGATATTATTTACAAAACTAAGTCCCGCACCTTCTCTCATTTTAGCCTCATCAGCTTTATCGGTCATCACTCCTAAAGTTTGATTGATAGCTTGTTCGGCATATTGTTGTGCTTTGGCAGGAGCGGCATAGCGGATGCGCATTGCCAAACGCAACATTAGTGAATTAGCATACTTAATCCATTTGCCTACATCACCTGCATATACAGCATCGTAGTTAGGCAACAAGGCACCTCCTTGGTCATATTTGGTTTGCAATACTGCAATAGCCGCAGTAAGGTCGTCAAAAAATGCTTGATATACCTCTTCTTGGCTATCATAAGGCACTCTTAGCAAGCCTTTACCAGCTTGTTTGTAAGGAATAGGTCCGAACATATCGGTAGCCTTATGCCATGCAGAAATCTTCAGAATCTGTGCTAAGGCGAAAACCTCTGGGAACTGAGTCTCAGTCTTACCCTTTAAGTCTTGCCACAAAGGTACAATCGTTGAATAAGACTCGGTATAAGACGATGCGACCCAACCATCCTTGAGGAAATAGTTGAGGTTATTAGGACCGCCCCAGTTATTGTTCTGACCGAAATAGCCACTCCAACAATCAGCTGCAAGGTTATAAGCAGTTTGATATCTATTAGCAACACTGGTACCATCTGCCTGTGTTCCTACTGGGAAGACGCATTTCTGCATGGCGGTTATAGGACCACCAATAGAAATACCATCCATTAATCCCTCCTCTGGAAGGAGTTCAAATTCGTTAGTGTTTATCTTTTGGAAGTCACAAGCCGTAAACAAGGACAGCGCGAGGAAACCTACGATATATTTATATGCTTTTGTCTTCATGTTCAATTAGAATTTGAATTTAACACTGAAACCATAACTCTTCAGACTTGGCTGCATGAAATAGTCATTGCCCTGTCCATAAGTACCTGTTGAAGCTGTAAGCTCTGGATCGAAAGGTGCTTTACAATAAATCATCCATGGATTTGTAGCTACAAATGAAAGGGTCAAATCCTTAATGACATTGTTAAACAGCCTTGAATTAAACTTATAGCTCAAAGTAAGTTCCTGCAAACGAACGTTTGTTGCGCTGTAGATATAGTAACCTGCGAGATCGTTCTCACCTGTTGCAACAAGTGTATAATACTTCTTTGCATCATACAAGCCCTGATTTGGAATCATCACACCACCTGCATCTCTTGCATCAGCTGATGCCTTAGACACACCGAAGCGGTCTAACAATGCCTGTGTTGAAGAAGTAACGATACCGCCAACGCGTGCATTAATCAAGAAGCTAAGTCCAAAGTTCTTATAGGTGAAGTTGTTGTTCCAACCCATTGTGAAGTCTGGTGTAGTCTTACCTAAGTAGATAGGCTCAACAGTCTCTAAGCTCATACCGCCTGATGGACTAACATTTACGAAGCCCTGATTGTCCTTTGCCAATACCTTTCTTGCATAAATATCATTGATAGAACCGCCTACCTTAAGCAGAACACGTCCATTATCTTTTGATACTTCAGGAATATTGATTGGCTTTGGACTCAATGGGTGATGATAGTCCTTCACCATTTCCTTAATCTCATTGACGTTCTTAGAGTAAACCAATGATGAGTTCCATTGCAAACCTCCGAAGTTATCGTTATAACCTAATGCCATCTCGACACCACGGTTCTCTACATTACCTGCCTGCAAGTAAACAGCCTTGTAACCAGAACTCTCTGGCAATTCACCGATAAAGGTTTGGTTGTAAGTATTAGACTTGTACCAAGTGAAGTCGAATGACAACTTCTTCCAGAAACGAGCAGTCAAACCGAACTCGTATGACTTTGTACGCTCTGCCTTATAATCAGTAAATGGATAGATATCAGTAGACTTCAAGCTACCACCCACGATTGGAGTTGTAATAGTGCCTGGTGTCATACCTGAACGTGAAACAGGTGAACCAACCTCTGTGTAAGAACCACGAACCTTCAAATAAGAAATAAATGAAGGGAGTTTTGTCATCTCTGAGATAATACCAGATAAACCAACTGATGGATAGAAGAATGATTCCTCAGATGAGTTTACAAGGCGTGAGTTCCAGTCGTTACGACCTGTCAAAGTAAGATAAACCATACTTCTCCAACCCAATTCGGCACTTGCAAAAGCTGCAACATTACGTACCTTTGAGTCACCACCAGCCTCACGAATCTTGCTATCACTTGGGTTAATGTTGTTCAAAGAGAACTTATTTGGAACTAACACTAAGTTACCACCATAACCACGAGTGAGAGATGCATAGTCAGAATAGCTGTAACCAACGTTGGCAGCAAGACTAAACTTACCAAAAGTTTTATTGATACTGGTAATAACATCAATATAAGTCTGATGATCCTTATAATCATAATATTCATAAGCACCCTTCTCCTTTGCAAAATAATTAAAAGAAGAAGCATAAATCTTACGCTCGCTTGTAATAAACGTCTTGTCGAGACGAATACGACCTGCTACGCTCAACCAATCAAAGATATTATAAGTAAGACCAGCATTGAACATAAAGCGATCCTTATCATCTGGTGCTAAGTTACGATAAGCCGTCCAATAAGGGTTCTGATTAGCAAAACGGCTATCGCTGATTGGCCAATACTGAGTTGGGAAGTTTCTCACGTTATCGTAACGCTCAAAGGTCTTTATACTCTCAAACGACTCACCACGTGGGAAGAGATAGGCTGCAACAATTGGGTTCCAGTACTCACCTTGTGACACCATATTATTGTCTTTCTGCTTGATATAAGATGCACCAAGGTCGAGTTGCACCTTATTCTTAAGCATACGAGTGGTGTTACGAATAGTGAAGTTGTAGCGGTCGTAAGTATTATTAGGTACGATACCACGTGAATTAGTCGTTGCAACAGAGGCAAAAGTCTGGTTGAACTCATTACCCATATTCAATGTCAAAGCATTGATGAAGTTTGTTCCTGTACGGAAGAAGTCCTTCTTTGGATCATATGAACTTGGTGTTGCGAGTTTCTCACCCCAGCTCTCATAAGAACCGAGCTTATTGCCATACGTATTCTGAAACTTTGGCATCAACAATGGTGAACTGAAATCTGCAGAGCTTGAGAACGAAATAGCAACACGTCCTTCCTTACCTTTCTTTGTTGTAATAAGGATAGCACCATTGGCAGCATTACTACCATAAAGAGCAGCTGCGGAAGGACCAGCCAAAACGCTGATGCTCTCAATATCCTCTGGGTTGAAATCGGCAATACCTTCACTGCTTACACGACCTTCACCCATAATACCACTATCGCGTCCACCACTAAAGTTAAAGATTGGAATACCATCGATAACATACAAAACGTTGTTATCACCTTCAATAGACTTGGCACCACGCATGATTACACGTGTTGCACCACCTACGCCACTGGCACTCTTAGAAATGCTAACACCTGCTACCTTTCCGTTTAATGAGTTCACAAAGTTAGCATCTTTGTTACGTGTCAACTCATTTGAGCCAACTGACTGTACATTGTAACTCAAGGCCTTCTCAGCACGTTTAATACCCAAGGCTGTCACAACAACCTCATTCATAGTGTTTGCAACTTCCTTAAGGGTAACATCGATGGTGGTTTTGTCGCCTACAAGGATTGTCTGGGTAGTATAGCCAACATAAGAGATGACCAACTTTGCCTTTGACGTGGTATTGATAGTAAAGTTACCATCAATATCCGTTACAGCACCTTCCTTGGTTCCTTCCACCATAATAGTGGCACCAATCAGCGGCTCACCAGCAGAGTCAACAATGCGACCAGTTACCTTGTGATTGCCGTTTTGTTGCACAGCCTGAGGCATTGATGCTTCAGGTGAGCCTACGGGATTTCCTACTGCATAAGCACTCGTTGGGGCTAACGCAATAGAAAGGGCAAAAGCGACTGAGAAATACAGATGCTTCTGCTTTGTTTCATGAATCATTCTCATTAGGTTCAGGGTTTTAATATTTATATTTTAGGTTCCTAATTGTTACTTATTAATCACAGCTGCATTACACCACTATCACCTTATTATAGTAAGGTAATGATGGATAAAGAAACTTTTTTTATTTACACAGGTTGTTTAACGTATAAACGTAAAGATTATTAATGAATAATAGGTTAGGTCAATTAACTCATAATAACGAGTGCAAAAGTATAAAATAAATCTGTAAACTGCCCTCCTTTTTGTAAAAAAAGTGAATAATATATTTGTTATTGCAAAAAATAGAGATATACGCCAACACGTATATCTCTATTATTTTATATATAAACACGTAAATACTATTTACCCGTTCTTTACATCAACTATCTTTGTTGGAGCCTGTTCCTTATTGCGACGATTAACAACAGTGACTACACTCTGCGCAAGACTGAGGAACGACTGACCTGTAATGGTGTCAACCTGTGACGCTGCTGGTGTTCCGTTATCACCATTCTCGCAAATGCTCTGTACGATTGGAATCTGAGCAAGTAGCGGACAGCCAAGTTCTTTTGCTAAGTTCTTGCAACCATCTTTTCCAAAAATGTAATATTTATTCTCTGGAAGTTCAGCTGGCGTAAACCATGCCATATTCTCAACCAAACCAAGAATTGGAATATTCACCTTGTCATTACGATACATATCAATACCCTTACGTGCATCTGCCAATGCTACATTCTGAGGAGTTGACACGATTACTGCACCCGTAATAGCAAGTGTCTGCATGAGTGTCAAGTGAATATCGCTGGTTCCTGGTGGTGTATCGAGGATAAAGTAATCGAGTTCGCCCCAATCAGCATCAGCAATAAGCTGCTTAAGAGCTGAGGTTGCCATACTTCCACGCCAAAGGGTTGCTGTGTCTGGATTGACAAAGAAACCGATAGAAAGCAACTTCACACCATACTTCTCCACAGGCTCGATAAGCTGACGTCCATCCTTTTCTACGCCGTATGGACGAGCGTCTTCTACACCAAACATCTTTGGCATACTTGGACCGAAGATATCGGTATCGAGCAAACCTACCTTATAACCAAGGCGTGCCAAGGCAATAGCGAGGTTAGCTGAGACGGTACTCTTTCCTACTCCACCCTTTCCTGAACTAACAGCAATGATGTTCTTCACCTGAGGCAACAGCTTACCCACCTCTGGGCGTGGCGCATTCTTGAACTCTGTTGTAATGGTTACTTCAACTTCCTTACCAACAGAATAGTGAATCTGAGCCTCAGCAGCCTTAATAGTAGACTTGAGGAATGGATCGGTCTCACGTGGGAAAATCAGCGTGAAACTTACTTTATTACCATTGATGCTGGGTGTATCTGCCAACATCTCACTTTCTATAATATTCTTTTTTGTTCCTGGATAAATTACTTTCTCCAGTGCATCTGTAATGAGTTTGGGATATAATGTCATTGTTCTGTTTTAAATAAATAACCTTGACATCACTATCAAATTAAGTCTTGATAGAAAAAGTCAGGTTAAGAATTACTTGTTATTTTGTTTGCCAAGAGTTCTATGTTATGGTTCTAACTCTGGCATCTAATCTTTCTTTCGGTTGAATTTTTAGATAATATTACCTATATATCATCAAAAAGAATGCCACAAAAGGAATGGTCACATTAGTTACTACTTTTCTGCGAGTTCTTCCATTCTTCCCATTCCTTTGCAACAGCTTTCCAGTCGGTCATCTCTCCCGCTTCAATGGCTTGCTGCTCACGTGCAGCCTCATCACGCGCATTATCACGCGCACGCTTTGCCTTCATATCAGCGATAGTGGCATCATCAAGAATCTGAATAGCTCCTCGTTGGATAGCTTCCTGTAACTCATCTTCACCGAAAGCCTTACCAGGCTCATTGAAGTCAGAGATATTAAATTCATAAATTGTACGGAGGTCATGACGAACCAATTTCTGTTTCGCCCGATTACCCGCATTCTTCAGTCGGAGTAGCTTTGCTATTTCTTTTATCTCGTCTTCTGCGAATTTATTTCTTCCCATGTTTTGATTCTTATTCAGATGCCATTGATGGCTTTCGTGTCTGCGAAGATAGCAACAAAATCCCAATACTGCAAGTTTTTTCTTAAGGAATACATTGTGCAAAGTATCATAAATTGGCTTCATTCGTTAAACCTAAATCTGTCATCAGACCACAAAATGTATAGTTTTTATTACTATGGTATTGTTTCCTAACATCTTTTATTTTCTTATCGGCATCTTGTTAGTCTTTGTAACTTGACGTAGCCCGCTACGCCTG
>ERZ773070.2135-NODE-2135-length-11472-cov-4.202593_pt1 | contig 11472 bp, 9 predicted proteins | sample MGYA00580618_ERZ773070 | MGnify/ENA primary metagenome ERZ773070 (study PRJEB29015, sample SAMEA2738023) | human oral metagenome | biome: human oral; feature: human-associated habitat; material: dental | place: China | collected 2019 ...
TGAAAATTATTGTTTAAAATGGGGAATAAAGGGAAAAAGATGGTATGAAAAACCTTGGGATTATGAAATTAATAATTTTGAAAATCAACAAAAACAAATTATTGAACCTTTATTAAATTTAAAAAGTAATTTAGTTTCGCAAAAAAATGCTAAAGCAATTTCAAAGGAGTTGTATAAATTTATTGTTGATAATGTGGAAATTGATGAAGAAAATGAAGAGTTCGTAGAATATTTTAATATTGTTATTGATTTGTTAAATGCAGTTATTCGTGTTTTTGGTGATCTTAAAATTAGCTTTGATGACTATATTAAATTATTAAAGATTGGTCTTAAAGAAAAAGAAGTTGGAAAAATTCCGGATGCACAGGATAGGGTTATATTTGGCACGGTTGATAGAACTAGAGCGAATAAAATTAAAGTAATTTTTATCATAGGTGTTAATGAAGGTGTTTTTCCAAGTAATAATACTGCTGAAGGTTTTTTTAATGATTTGGATAGAGCTAATTTAAAAAGTAGTGGTTTTGAAATTGCTAAGGGTTTGCTAGAAAAATCTTATGAAGAGAATTTTAATATTTACAGAGCTTTTACGACTGCTGAAGATTCGGTACATATATCATATAGTTTGGCCGATAATCAGGGTGGGGAATTAAGAAAGTCAATGTTTATTTCTAGATTGAAAAGTATTTTTCCTAAGCTAGAAGAAGAGACATCCAGTGAAGATTTAGAGATTTTAAACAAAAATGTTACTTTTAATAAATTACTTAATAACATTAATAACCCTGAATGGTTTGATGTTTATCGATGGTTTTTAAAGAATGATGAAAGTAAATTAAATGCTTCACTTAAGGGGCTTTCATATACAAATATTCCAGTGAAGCTATTGCAGGAAAATGTGGATAAATTATATGGTGATAAAATTCATACAACTATTACTAGACTTGAGAAATATGCAAATTGTCCTTATTCGTATTTTATGCAATATGGGCTTAAGGTTGCTGAAAAAGAGGAGTTTGAGTTAAAGAAACTTGATACTGGTTCTTTTGTACATGCGGTAGTTGATGAATTTTTGAAAACAGTTAATATTGATGATGTAACTGATGAAGAAATTGATAGAATTGTTGATGAGATTATTACAAATGAAATTTCTCAATATATTAAATTTAGTATGTCTGCTAAATTTAGGATAATGGTACAGAGAGTTAAAAAGTTTATTGGTTTGTCTATAAAATATATTGTACAGGGACTTAGAAATAGTGATTTTAGAGTGCTTGGTACGGAAGTTTCTTTTGGAAATAAGGGCTCAAGTTCAAATGATGAAATTGTTTATCCACCAATTGAGTTTGATATAGGAAATGGAAAAAAAGTATCTATTACAGGTAAAATTGATAGAATTGATGTTGCTGAGATTCCTAGTGGGGATGCTAAAGGAAAATATATTAGAATTATTGATTATAAATCATCTGTTAAGGATTTGGATGTAAATAAGATTGTGAATGGTTTGCAGTTGCAATTAATTACTTATATTGATGCTGTTTGTTATAATGAAGCTGTTGATAAAGCTTTACAAGCTCCGATAAATCCGGCGGGGGTATTATATTTTAATTTGATTGAACCTGTTATTAAAAATCGTTGCTTTGATGAAAAGTTGATTGTGAAGCAAATTAAAGAGGCATATAGAATGCAGGGGTTTGTGGTTGGTGATTTTAATATTCCAAATATGATGGATAGGAATTTTGATCCTGCTGGAAAATCTGAATATCTTAAATATAATAGTAAGGGTCGTAACGGAAAAGATATTATTATTGATAAAGAAAATTTTGAAAATTTACAAAAACATACAAAGAAGGTATTGAAGGAAATTTCAAAAAGTATTATGAGTGGAAATATTGATATAAAGCCAGTTTCATTTAATGGGAAAAATATTCCTTGTCAATATTGTCAATATAAATCAATTTGTCAGTTTAATCCTAAATTCAAAAATAATAAATATAAATTTATTAAGAGCAAGAGTAGGGATGATGTTTTTGAACAAATTAAATTGGATTTAGATGAAAATAGATAGCTCGGGTGAGCTATCTATTGTATGTTTAATATTTCTTTTGCTTTTTGAATTTCTTCAAGTGTTGGAAGTTTAACATCTTTCATTGGATATTCTAATCCTAATGTTTCCCATTTATATCTTCCTAAATTATCATATGGAAGCAATTCAACTCTTTTTACTGTTTTTAAAGTATCGATGAAATTTTTTAGATTTTTTAAATCGGATTCATCGTCAGTATATCCTGGAATGAATACTTGTCTAATCCACATGTCTATGTTATTATCACTTAAATATTTTGCAAATTCTAATTCTAATTTGTTTTCAAAACCGACAAGGGCTTTGCATTTTTGTGAATCGATATGTTTGATATCTAAAAGGACTAAATCAGTTAGTGATAATAGTTCTTTTATTTTATCGTTTATTGCAAACATTCCAGATGTATCAATACATGTGTGAATGTTTTCTTTTTTTAATTTCTTAAATAGTTCTATTATAAAATCAGCTTGTAGTAGAGGTTCTCCTCCGGAGATTGTTACACCTCCGGATGATTGTATATAATTTTTATATTTAAGAATTTCTTGAAAGCATTCATCAACTGTTTTTTCATTGCCTTTATTTAGTTCCCAGGTATCACGATTATGGCAATATTTACATTTTAAAAGGCAACCTTGCATAAATATTATAAATCTTAATCCTGGTCCATCTACTGCTCCAAGTGATTCTGTTGAGTGTATTCTTGCTGTTTTCAATTATTTCTCCTATTAGAATTTTTCTTGTATTGTTCTGTTGATTACGTCTAATTGTTGTTCTCTAGTTAATTTTGTGAATTTTACAGCGTATCCAGATACACGAATTGTTAATTGTGGATATTTTTCTGGATGATCCATTGCATCTAATAATAATTTTCTATCAAATACATTTATGTTTAGGTGATGTCCTGTTTGTTTGAAATAACCATCAAGTAGTGATGTTAAGTTTGTAACTTGTTCATCCAAAGATTTCCCTAATGTGCCAGGTGTTATGGCAAATGTATATGAGATTCCGTCCTGTGCTTGTTCAAATGGAATTTTGGCAACTGAGTTTAGTGCTGATAATGCACCTTTTGTATCACGTCCGTGTAATGGGTTTGCACCTGGTCCGAATGGGGCATACATTCTTCTTCCATCAGGTGTGTTTCCAGTGTTTTTTCCATAAACTACGTTTGATGTAATTGTTAGTACAGATAATGTTACTGTTGAATTTCTATATGTATAGTGTTTTTGTAATTTGCTTAAGAAACGTTTTACTAATTCTACACCGATTTGATCTGCTCTATCATCATCATTTCCGTATTTAGGGTAGTCTCCTTCGATTTCGTAGTCTGTTGCTAATCCTGTTTCATCTCTAATTACTTTAACTTTTGCATATTTTATTGCTGATAATGAGTCTGTTACTACTGATAATCCAGCAATTCCACATGCCATCGTTCTGAATATTTCTCTATCATGTAGGGCAAATTCTAATGCTTCATATGAATATTTGTCATGCATGAAGTGAATGATATTTAATGCTTTGATATATACTTTTGCAACATAATCCATCATTGTATCATATTTTTCCATTACTTCATTATAATCTAAATATTCTGATGTAATTGGTTCAAACCTAGGAGTAATTTGTTTTCCTGACATTTCGTCACGACCACCGTTTATTGTATATAGTAGTGCTTTTGCTAAGTTTGCTCTAGCACCGAAGAATTGCATTTGTTTTCCTATTTTCATTGGAGATACACAACATGCAATACCATAGTCATCTCCTAGAGTAATTCTCATTAAATCATCATTTTCATACTGAATTGATGATGTTTTAATTGACATTTTACTTGTAAACTTTTTGAATCCTTCTGGTAATTGTGTTGACCATAGGACTGTTAAGTTTGGTTCTGGTGCAGGTCCTAAGTTTTGTAATGTATGTAATACTCTAAATGAGTTTTTGGTTACTAATGTTCTGCCATCCAATCCCATTCCACCGATACTTTCTGTTACCCATACTGGATCACCACTGAATAGGGCATTGTATTCTGGTGTTCTTAAAAATCTTACTAATCTTAATTTCATTACAAATGAGTCGATGATTTCTTGAGCTTGTTCTTCTGTTAATGTTTTATTTTCTAAATCTCTTTCTATGTAGATGTCTAAGAATGTTGATGTTCTACCAATACTCATTGCAGCACCGTTTTGATCTTTGATTGCTCCTAAGTATCCAAAGTATAACCATTGTACTGCTTCTTTTGCTGTTTGTGCTGGTTGTGAAATATCAAAACCATATTTTTTAGCCATTTCTTTTAATGCTTGTAGTGCTTTTATTTGTTCTGATATTTCTTCACGATCTCTAATAGTATCTTCTCTTAAATCATCACAGTCCAATACTATTAAATCTTTTTTCTTTTCTTCAATTAGTTTATCAACTCCGTATAATGCTACACGTCTGTAGTCTCCGATAATTCTTCCTCTACCATATCCATCTGGTAAACCTGTAATTAAGTGTGATGATCTAGCTAATTTGATGTCATCTGTGTATGCATCAAAAACACCGTCATTATGTGTTTTTCTGTTTTCGTGATAAATTCTATCTGTTATTTCATCTACTTTATAACCATATGCTTCACATGATTTTTCTACAATTCTGATACCGCCATTTGGCATGATTGCTCTTTTTAATGGTGCATCTGTTTGAAGACCTACAATTTCTTCTAAGTCTTTGTCTATATATCCTGCATCATATCCGTTGATTGTTGATGGTGTTTTTGTATCAACATCTAACACATCTCCATTTTCCACTTCTTTTTTATATAATTCTAGAACTTTGTTCCATAATTTTGTTGTTTTTTCTGTTGCGGGAGTTAGGAATGAATCATCACCTGTATAAGGTGTATAATTTGCTTGGATGAAATCTCTTACATTGATTTCACTGGTCCAATCTCCGGGTGTAAAACCTTCCCATTGTTTAAAATTCATAAATAAACCTCCTAAAAATAGTAAAATGATAAAAATCATTTTTTCAATTTTATCATTTTTGAGTATTTTTTACAATTAAAATGAATATGAAATTTAGGTGATATTTGTGTGATTAATTTTATACAATTAGTTTATTATTTGTCTAAAATTAATAGTTTTGAGTATTGTTTGTTTTTTTTAGAGATTGACAAAAATGCTTTTAGTGTAGTATACTATATGAAGATGTTATTCGAGAGACGAATAAAGAAGAGATTTTATAAATATATTTAAAGAGAATGAGATTACAATTTGAATATTGATATGAATGGCAGTAATGAGATTTGGCTGTCACTCGTTTTGCTATTATTTAGTTTGTTTTTACAAGCTCTTTTTAGTGTATAAATAAAATAGAATAGGAGAGAGAATGAGAGAAAATAATACGAATAATTTAGAAGTTAATTCTGAATTGAATAATGAAAAAGGAAATAAAAAATATAATAAAAAAGCTTATAAGCCAAGAAAAGAAAATAATAATGGCGAAAAAGTAGTAAATACTAAGAAAATAATTAAAAATGATAAAGATGAGAATAAAGTTGTTAAAAGTAGAAAAGGTAATGGTTCGATTTTAGATTTACCTACTTTTAAAAAGAGCAATTTGAAAATTATTGCGCTTGGTGGACTTGACGAAATTGGAAAGAATATTACAATTTTTGAATATGAAAATGAGATTGTTTTAGTTGATTGTGGTTTGGAATTCCCTGATGATGATATGTTAGGTGTTGATATTGTAATACCTGATGTTACATATCTAGTTAGAAACAAGAATAAAATTAAAGGATTATTTGTGACACATGGTCATGAGGATCATATTGGTGCAATACCATATATTTTAAAACAAGTTACTATGCCAATTTATACTACAAGATTGACTGCGAAGTTGATTGAACATAAATTAGAGGAACATAGATTACTTAGAACTACTGATTTAAATATTGTTGAGCAGGGACAAACTATTAATGTTGGTAAAATTAGTGTTGAATTTATTAGAAGTTCACACAGTATTCCGGATGCTTGTATGCTTGCAATTCATACACCTGCAGGTGTTGTTGTTCATACAGGTGACTTTAAAGTGGATTATACACCGATTGATGGACAAATTATTGATTTTGCTAGATTGGCAGAGCTTGGAACAAATGGTGTTTTAGCATTACTTTCTGATAGTACAAACTCTGAAAGAAAGGGTTATACTTTATCTGAAAAATCTATTGGACCTGTATTTGATTCATTATTTGAAGGATGTAAGAAGAGAATAGTTGTTGCAACTTTTGCTTCAAATGTTCATAGAGTTCAGCAAATTGTGAATTCTGCTGTTAAATTTGGAAGAAAGATTGCTGTTTCAGGTAGAAGTATGATTAATATGATTAATTCTGCTAGGGAACTTAATTATATTGATGCACCTGATAATTTATTTATAGATATTGATAATATTAAAAATTATACTGATGAGCAATTAGTTATAATGACAACTGGTTCACAGGGTGAAACTATGTCTGCTTTGACTAGAATGGCTCATGGAGAACATAGAAAAGTTAATTTAACTGGAAATGATTTAGTTATTATTTCAGCTACGCCAATTCCGGGAAATGAAAAATCTGTTTCAAGAGTAATTAATCAATTAATGAAAATTGGTTGTGAAGTTGTATATTCTTCACTTGCTGATGTTCACGTTTCAGGACATGCTTGTCAAGAAGAACAAAAATTAATTTTATCATTGGTTAAGCCTAAATATTTCTTACCTGTTCATGGTGAGTTTAGACAATTGATGGCTCATAGAGAAACTGCTATTGAAATGGGAATTGATAAAAATAATGTATTTATTACTTCAAATGGTAGAGTTTTAGAAGTTAATGAAAATGAAGCTAAGTTTACAACATCTGTTCCTTCAGGAAAAGTTATGGTTGATGGACTTGGTGTTGGTGATGTTGGTAGCGTGGTTTTACGTGATAGACAGCATTTATCTCAAGATGGTTTAATCGTTATTGTAATGTCTATGGATGGACAAACTGGTGAGTTTGTTTCAGGACCTGATGTTATTTCAAGAGGATTTGTGTATGTTAGAGAATCTGAAAACTTAATGGAAGATGTTAAAGCATTTATTAAAGAAGAGATTGATAGTATGGTTGAAAGACATATTAGAGATTGGTCTACAATTAAATCAACATTAAAAGATGATGTTAGGGACTTTATCTTTAATAAAACTAAGAGAAATCCTATGATTTTACCAATTATTATGGAAGTATAATTTATTATATAAAAGGAGGAAATGGATATGAATTATAAGGAGTTGGCTGATTTAATTTTTCCTAATGCTAAGCCGATTAGTTATTATGAAGAAATGTATCCTGAAAGGGATTTACCGGAAGGTGCAATAGTTACAAGATTTGCACCAAGTCCAACAGGATTTGTACATATTGGAGGAATTTATCAATCATTGGTTGCTAAGTTTGTTTCAAAACAAACTGGTGGTGTTTTCTTTTTAAGAATTGAAGATACTGATCAAAAAAGAGAGATTGAAAACGGGGTTTCAGATATTGTTAATTCATTAAAGGTTTTTGATCTTGCTCCTGATGAGGGAATGATTAATGAAAATGAATGGATTGGTAATTACGGAACTTATAAGCAATCTATGAGAAAAGATATTTATGATTCATTTGTTAAATATTTCATTGAAATGGGTAAGGCATATCCTGATTTTTCTACACCTGAAGAAGATGAAGATATTAGAAAAAAACAAGAAGCAGCGGGTGTAAGGCCTGGATGTTATGGTGTTTGGGCTAGATATAGGGATTTACCTCTTGATGAAGCTGCTGAAAGAATTAAAAATGGTGATCCATATGTTATTAGATTTAAATCACCTGGTAGGGAAGATAGAAAAATTGTGGTTCAAGATGTTATAAAGGGAAAAGTTGTTTTTCCTGAATATGATTTGGATATCGTTATTCGTAAATCTGATGGTTTGCCAACATATCATTTTGCACATTTAGTTGATGATCATTTAATGAGAACTACTCATGTTATTAGAAGTGACGAATGGTTATCTTCAGTGCCATTACATGTTCAATTATTCCAAGAGGCTGGATTTAAAGCTCCTAAGTATTGTCATATTTCTCCTATTATGAAGAATGATAATGGAAATAAGAGAAAGCTTTCTAAGAGAAAGGATCCTGAGGCAGCGGTTTCTTATTATGAAGAGATTGGTGTTCCTGCAGATTCGGTTAAGGAATATTTAATTAATATTGCTAATTCAAATTTTGAAAATTGGAGAAAGGCTAATAAGGATGCAGATTTTTTTGATTTTGATTTCCAATTAAATAAGATGAGTGTTAGTGGTGCTTTATTTGATATGGTTAAGTTTTTTGATGTTTCAAAAAATGTTATTTCAAGATATAGTGCAAAAAGACTTTATGATGAAGTTTTAGTTTGGGCTAAGAAATTTGATGAAGAGTTAGTTAAATTGCTTGAAAATAAAGAGTATGCATTGAAGGTTTTTGGTATTGAAAGAAATAATAGTAATAAACCTAGAAAAGATATTGCTAAATGGTCTGATGTTAAAGAAAATATTATTTATATGTATGAAAGACCAACTGAATTTGATTTTGATAAAATCAATGGTGATGATTTATCAAAAGTTTTAGTAGCTTTTGTTGAAACTTATGATGAAAATGATGATAATCAAGTTTGGTTTGAAAAAATGAAGGATGTTGCTGAAAAATGTGGTTATGCTAGGGAAGTTAAAGAATTTAAACAAAATCCTGAGAAGTGGCCTGGCCATGTTGGAGATGTTAGTACAGCTATTAGAGTTGCATTAACAGGCAGAAGAAATACTCCTGATCTTTGTGAAATTATGAAGGTTTTAGGAAGGGATGAAGTTGTAGCTCGTCTTAATAATTTTATAAAATAGGTGATATTTATGGATTATAATATTGGTGATATTGTAAAAATGAAAAAGCCACATCCTTGTGGTAGCAAGGAATGGAAGATTGTTAGTATTGGCGATTTATCCACTTTTGAATGTGTTAAATGTGGACATTTAATGTCAATGAATAAGGAAAAGGCTATGAAAGCAATTACTAAAAAGATTGATTAAGAATGTTAAATTTTAAAACATATATATTGAAGTTGTTACTTTGGTATATATGTTTTTTATTATATGAATTTTTATTGTTAAAATTATCGCAAAATAAATATCAAACAATATATTGACAATAATGCTTTTATATGCTATATAGGAAGCAATAAGTTACAGTTATATAATTTCTTGATATATTAGTTTTAAGAGGTAATGAAATGGGAGAGATGCCACCTTACTTAAATTATTTAATAATTTAAATTTTAAAATTAAAAAGGAGTTATTATTTATGAAAAAAAGTATGATGTTATGTGGAATAATTGTTATGGTGTTCCTTCTAGGAATTTCACAATTTGTTTTTGCTAGTTCAAGTTGGACAGATGCAAAGAGATATTCTTTAAAGGTTGGTGAAAATTGGAAAGAAAAAGCTGCTGATGGTCAAAAAATGGGAGCAAATAAAACTACTAATGAGAATAAATATGAAGTATATACTGTAGGAAAGACAATGTGGTCATCACCAGTAGTTAGATTAGTAAATTCACGTGGAGAAGTAATTAGTGATGAAATTCAAACTGGTCCTACTGGTAGAAGTAGGGCCGGTAAAACAAATGTAACTCAGATTGGTTATGCTTCTTATTTATCAATAAGACCAGGTTGGAATCAAATTACAGATGAAGAATTATTAGTTGTATTATATTAGGAAAGGGATTAGGTCTCTTTCCTAAATTTAAAATTGGGGGAGTTATGTGGAAAAATGAGTTTCTTAGGAATTTTTTTAGTATAAAAACTTTAATTGTTTTAGTTTTATTGATTTCTATTGGAATAATGAATATAAAATATGAATATAATAGTTATCAGAATTTTGAATATTTATATAATAAATATGTTGGTGTTGAGAATACGGATATTAATGCTAATGGTGCCTTAAAAATGATGGAATATTATAATGGTATGGAGGTTGGAATTAGATTTTTATTAGAATCAGAATTTATAGAGATGTATGCTATTATTTTATTTTTATTTGTTCGGAATATTTATTTCATCTAAAGTTGAGAAATTTAGGGAAAGTGGTCAGATAAATTATTTTGTTGCTAGAACAGATTATAAGAAGTATTTAAAATCAATGTTATTAGCACATTCATTGTATATATTATCAATAGTAGTGATTAGTATTTTTATTATAGTGTCTTTAGGCGTTATAATTACAGGAAAATTAATTGGTCCGGCAGATCTTGGAATATATGATATTAATTTTTTAGGATTTTTAGGTATTGTCCTATTACAAATGTTTTTAATTTCTTTTTTTGCCATATTAATTAATGGAATTAGTGAAGTTCTTAATGTATGGATAAAAAATAAGATTATAGTTCAAACAATACCATTTGCTTTTTTTACATTGGTACCAATGACTATTAGTTCTACTTTGGGCAATATTTTTATTACTTTTGGAAATGTGATTACTTTGTTTGTACCATTTGTTGGATTAAAAGGATTGATGAATTTAGTTCAATCGAATTCTACTTATATGGATGTTATTACTATGTCATTGCCATTTGTATGTTATACTGTATTATTTATTGTTTTATATAAAATTAATATTAAAAAGTATATGGAGAATTGCTTATGAAGAAAAAAATTGCTCTTTTAATTATTTTTATACTTTTTACAGGAATAATTTTTTATACTGGTTATTCTGATAATGAAGCAGTAAAGCAATCGCGATATTTTGTGATTAATTATTTAGATAGTTTTAGAGTTTATTTATATAGAATTAGTTTGCTAGTTGGTCTACTAATCTTGATTATACAAGTTCCTTTTTATAATGCTGATATTGCAATAAGAATTAAGAATTTGAAAATATTTTTACTAAAATATTATATTATTCGAATAATTGTAATTACATTGTTAATACAGTGTATTTATGCATTTGTTTGTTTTGTCTTTAATTATGAGAATCCAATAGATATATTTAATATAAAAGTATTTATTAATCTTTTTGTAGCTATTCTTTCTTTTGTTATTTTTTATTTGGTTAATTATTTTCAATTTAAAGAACCAGCAAAAGCAGTTGGAATTGTTATAGGTTTTAATATTGTATTATTAATATTTGGATTATCATTTTTTACTAATATAGGGATAAAGTTATTGACGATTTTTAATATTTATGAATATGTAATTATACTATTTGGTAGTATATATATTTTGTTAAAATCTGAAAAGTTGGAGATATTAAAAAATGAGTGATTTGTTTTTAGGAATTATAATTTTAGTATTGCAATTTTTAGTTAGAGATTCTTTATCTGTTATACCGTTTGATTCGGCTAAAA
>ERZ773070.2136-NODE-2136-length-11468-cov-9.858319_pt1 | contig 11468 bp, 10 predicted proteins | sample MGYA00580618_ERZ773070 | MGnify/ENA primary metagenome ERZ773070 (study PRJEB29015, sample SAMEA2738023) | human oral metagenome | biome: human oral; feature: human-associated habitat; material: dental | place: China | collected 2019 ...
TGTCAACAACCCCCTCGCGATGTCAACGACCCCCTCGCGGTGCCGACAACGCGCGCTCGTGCCGACGAGCCCCTCGCGGCGCTGACGGCGCGCACCCGCGCTCACCCCCGGGTAACGCCCGAACGCGCGCCACGGCGGTCCCCAGGCCGCTCACACGCGTTCTGGAGGCGCCTAGAGGCGGCCCGCCTTCTTCAGTTCGATGTAGGTGTCCGCAGTGCGCGCCGGAAGGGCGCCGGATGGGGCCGAGACCACCACAGCCCCCGCTGAGCGCGCGTCGGCGACCCCGGCCTGGTCGGTCCGCTCCTCCAAGGCGGCGGCGGCCCGCATGAGCACGTCCTCCGCGTCGGTGCGGGCGCGGTCCTGGTCGGGGTCGGTCGCCGACGCGATGAGGACGGTGTGGCGGTCCGACAGGGCGCGCACCGCCTCCAGGAAGTCCACGTCCATGCCCGCAGGGGGGACCCTGGTGACCAGGACGACCAGCGCCGGGTGGCGGACCGTTGCCCGGACCTGCGAGACCGCCAGCTGCCAGTCCGTGACGTCCAAGGAGGGGACCACCTCCTGGAACGCCGTCGCGGCCGCTCCCAGGAAGGCGCCGCCCCTGATGCCCGAGACACGGGCGCGCACCCGCTGGTCGAGCGCCAGCAGGTGGACCTGGTCGCCGGCGCGCGTGGCCAGGGCCCCCAGCAGCAGCGCCGTCTCGATGCCGGAGTCGAGGCGCGGGGCCACCCCGATCTCGATGGTGTCCGCGCCGGCGTCGGGGGCTCCGAGCAGCGCCGCCGAGGCCCGTCCGCAATCGACGACGACCACGACGTGGCGGTCCCGCTCGGGCCTCCACGTGCGCACCATGAGCTCCTTCGAGCGGGCGGAGGCCCGCCAATCGATGTCGCGCGGGTCGTCCCCGCGCACGTACTCGCGCAGCGAGTCGAACTCCGTTCCCGCCCCCCGCAGGGTCGTCGGAGTGGTCCCCTCCAGCTCGTGCAGGCGCGCCAGGCGCGACGGCAGGAGCACGCGCGCGCGGAACGCGGGCAGGACGGACAGGGAGAGGGGCGCGTCGATGCTGATCTGGCGCCCCCCGAGCCCCAGGGCCCCCCAGACCCTCAGCGTCGCGTGATCGGCCTCCCGCGTCCCCCGGCGCGTGGGGGCCAGACGCGTCCGCAGGACCACCGACGAGCCCGCCTCGACGCGCACCGCGTGGCGGGCGGGGGAGGGGCGCAGCGAGGGCGGCCATCCGTCGCGGACCACCAGGCGCAGTCTCCGCTTCGTCGGATTCGTGATGGTGAGGACGGACGCGCTCGTCTCATCGGCCCTGATCGGGCCGTCCACTTCGCGGCGGACGCGGAGCTCGCGCGGGGAGACTGCGGTGAGGGCGTCGAGCGCGCCGAGCACGAGGCAGCCGCCCGCCCAGTACCACACGAAGCCGACGCTGGGAGCGGCGATCAGGGGGATCGCCCCGAGCAGCACCAGGGCGCTGACGCGCCAGGAGACAACCATGGGAGCCCCTCAGCGCGGAACAGGGACCTGCGCGAGGACGCCCTCGACGACGCGGGCGGCGGTCAGCCCCTCCAGGTCGGCCTCGGCCCGCAGCCCGATCCTGTGGGCGAGCGTGGGCGCGGCCATCGCCTTGACGTCGTCGGGGGTCGCGAAGCCTCTGCCCTGCAGGAAGGCCCACACGCGGGTGGTCCGCAGGAGGGCGGTGGCGCCCCGGGGCGAGGCGCCCAGGCGGACCGACGGGGACTCCCTGGTGGCGCGGCACACGTCCACGAGGTAGGCGAGGACCGTGTCCGACACGTCGACGCGGGCCGCCGCCCCGCGCGCCGCGGCGATGTCCGCGGGCGAGGCCACGGGCCGGACGCCCGCGTCGGCGAGGGCCAGCGGGTTGAAGCCGTCCCGGTGGCGTTTGACGATCCCGAACTCCGCGTCGCGGCCGGGCAGGGGGAGCTCCAGCTTGAGCAGGAAGCGGTCGAGCTGGGCCTCGGGGAGCGGGTACGTCCCCTCGTACTCCACGGGGTTCTGGGTGGCGATGACCATGAACGGGTCGGCGAGGGCGTGGGTCTGCCCGTCCACGCTGACCTGGCGCTCCTCCATCGCCTCGAGGAGCGCCGACTGGGTCTTGGGCGGCGTGCGGTTGATCTCGTCGGCCAGCAGCAGGTTCGTGAACACGGGGCCGCGGCGGAACTCGAAGGCGGACGAGCCCGCGTCCCACACCAGGGAGCCCGTGATGTCGGCGGGCATCAGGTCCGGCGTGAACTGGATGCGGGCCATGTCCACGTCGAGCGCGGTCGCCATCGTGCGGACCAGGAGCGTCTTCGCCACGCCGGGCACTCCCTCGAGGAGGGCGTGCCCCCCGGCGACCAGCGCGATGATCAGACCCGTCACCGCCCCCTCCTGGCCGACGACGGCCTTGCCGATCTCGGAGCGCAGGGCCATCAGCGCGTCCTTGGTCCGCTCCTCCTGGGGGGACAGGGCGCGGCCGTTCATCTGCTCCTGGCTGGGCGCGCTGAACGACGACGGGGCGGAGGGGGCACCGGGCGCCGCGGGGGGCGCGCCCCCTCCCAGCGCCTGGCCCTGCGTCCCCCCGGCCGGGGCCGCGCCCGTCCGGGGAGGCCCGAAGGGGGATCCCGACGAGGGGGGGATGGGGTTAGTCATTGCGGATCTCCTTTTCGAGGGCTTCGAGCTGTTCGGCGAGGACGGTGAGGGCGGAGTGGGACGCCGGGGCGGGGCCCCACAGGAGGGCGCGCGAGCGCGCCGGATCCACTCCACGCCTCTCCAGCGCTCCGGCCAACTGCTCCGCCGGAGCGGAGGCGGGGACGCCGAGGCGCTGGGCGATCCTGCGGGCACTCGCCGAGCGCAGGGCCTGGGCGGCGTGCCCGAAAGCACGGTTGGAGCGCATCAGGCGGGCCTTCCCGACCAGGATCTCCGAGGCGGGGACCTCGACCGGGAGCTTCTCGGAGGCGAGGCGCCCCATGCGCCTGCCCCGCGCCAGGGCGAGGACCAGGGCTGCTGCGACCAGCAGCAGGAACAGCGGGCGCAGGTGGGCGGGGGCCAGGTCGGAGGCGCTGGTGGCCGGCTCCTCGCCGGTGGGCATGTACCACAGGACGCTGCGGGTGCGGCCCATGGCGCCGATCGCCAGGGAGGCGTTGCCGTCGCGCAGGACCGCGCTGTTGGCCAGGCGCGCCGGATCGGTGATGACCGCGCGGAAGCGCCCGTCCGACTCCTTCTCGGCGTACTGGAAGCCCGTTCCGTCGGAGGTGAAGCACAGGGTCCACTGCTGCGCCGCGTCCTGGTCCGCATCCCCGGTGACCCTGTAGATGGAGGAGGTGAGGGTCCGCGCCCGCGCGGCCGTGGGCGAGTCGCAGCCGGGGTTGACGGTCTTCACCGGGGTGGAGGAGAACGGCGTCATGACGCGCAGGCCCTCCAAGTAGGGCGGCAGTGCGTCCGCTGTGCTGTAGAGGGTGCCCACGAACACGACGTTCGGCGCGGCCTGGACGGCCTCGACGGCGCGGGAGGGCATCTTCTCAGGGTCGATGACGACGACCGTGGTGTCGGCGTCCGCGGACGCGATGTCCCCCTCCGCGGCCTCCTTGACCGAGACCCCGTGGTCCCCGAGCACCCGGACCAGGGCCTGCGCCCCGTCCTCCCCGTGGTTCGTGGTCGACAGCGGCGTAGTGGAATGGGAGGGGTCGGGGACGAGCACGAGGAGGGCGGTGGCGATGACGGCGATGCCGACCAGCAGCACCAGGGCCCGCGCCCGGGCGAGGAGGGACTGCCCGGTGGGCGTCACGACCACGGTGGAGCGCGCCCTCATCGCGCCCCCGCCCCCGCTGTGGCCGTGCGGCGCAGGGCGTCGAGCGCCCGCTCCGTCAGCGCACCCAGGCGCTCGACATCGGCGGATCCGGCGTGGCCCTCGCCGTAGCGCACGGTGTCGAAGAGGTCGGCCTCGGCCATGAGCTCCTGCGCGAGCGCGGGCGCGCTGCGGGCGGCCTGGGAGGCCGCCTCGTGCGCGGTCAGGCCCGGTGTGTCAGCCAGTACGCCCAGGGCGCCCGCCTCCAGGACCAGGATGCGGTAGCGCCACACGAACGCCTGGTCCCAGTCGCCCTCGGCGAGCGCGCGCTTGAGCGCCGCGCGGACCTCCTGCGCGCTCTGGCCGTCCTCGTCGAAGACGGAGGCGGAGACGCGCCGGCGCGCGCGCACCGGGTTGAGGATCAGTGCGATCAGCGCGACGGCGACCAGGACGATGACCATGACCAGGACGATCAGCTGGACCGGCGGGACCCCGTGGCCGTCCCAGTTGAAGGACTCCGCCAGGGACCGGTAGATCCTGGCGAAGAACTTCGACACCGGATCCAGGTCGCGGTGGTACTCGCCTCGCGAGAGCTCCTCGCTCAGCCAGGACTGGGCCTCGTCCAGGTCCGGTGTCAAAGGGGGTTCGTTCGGCCTCACTGATTCTCCGCTGCCGCTGCCGCCAGCGTGGCTGCGAAGTTCTCACGGCGGATGCGCTCGTCGAGGTACATCAGGAGGATGTACGACGTGACGAGGGGGGTGACCAGGGACTGGAGCACGGTCATGACGGCCGACGAGACCACCTGCTTGACGAGCGCCGCGGTGACGACGCCGTCGACCGTGGTCGCGAACACGGACATGTCCAGGACCGACGACACTCCGAGGGAGACGATCCACATGGCCACCATCGACAGGAGGACGATGAGCAGGTAGCGCCCGACGGAGCGCATCCACCTGCCCTTCGTGAGCTCCCACGAGCGCCCGATCGCCCCGAAGCCGCTCCTGCCCTCGATGACGGTCGCCGCGGGGGCGTAGAGGAAGCGGACCGCGAAGCAGAACTGCGCGAAGACGAGCACGGCGATGAGCGCCAAGGAGATCAGCCCGATGGCCGCGACTGCGCCCATCCCGCCCCTGGTGGAGGAGATCGCGCCGGCGAGCGCCGCGATCACGACCAGGCCCACCAGGGCCAGCACGATCGCGATGAGGACGAGCAGGATGCCCGTCAGCAGCGTCGTCGCGACGAGCGGCCAGAAACGGGGGGCGAGGCGCCGCCACGTCTGGCCCAGGGTGGGCTTGCGCCCGGCCGCGGCCTCGATCACGGCGACGCACAGCATGCCCGACACGAGAGTCGACCCGACGAAGGAGGCCGCCGCCGTCAGGCCCCACGAGGTGATGAACTGGGTGGTGAGGCCGCCCAGCATCCCGAAGACGTCGTTGGCCGAGCGGTAGTCGGTCCTGGAGACCGCGTCGAAGACGCTGTTCATCAGAAACCAGGTGACCAGCGCGTTGACCACCGCGAGGATGGCGTTGACGGCGAGCGCGAACCCGAAGAACACCGTCGGGTTGGTGCGCACGGCCTTGAAGGACCCGTCGAAGAGGTCGGAGAGGGTCAGGGGCCGCAGGGCGATGATGCCGGGCCGGGGCGGCGCGGCCCAAGCCGGGCCCTGGCCGTAGCTGGCCCCGGGGCCGCCCATGGGGGCGCCGGGCAGGGGGACAGGGGTCCCCGGGGGCAGGGGCGCCTGGCCCCAGGGGCCGGGGGCGCCGGCCGGTCCTTGCGCCAGGGGGTTCTGCGGCTCCCCCTCACCGGGCGCGGTCCATTGATTGCTCATGATCCTTCCTTCCGCACGACTATGCCGTCCACGACCTATCGTTCCACATTTGCGCGGCGGTGGGCAGTGCGGCCGTCGAACAGTCCGCATTCCGGGGCCCGAATCGTGGGCATTCCCCGCGAGTCGGAGGCGCACGGGCGCCAGACGTGACACTATCGTTACATGAGCTCGCGGATCCTCGTTGTTGATGACGACGTCGCCCTGGCGGAAATGATCGGTATCGTCCTGGAAGGGGAGGGGTACACGGTCTCCACCTGCCCCGACGGCGCCAAGGCCGTCGCCGCCTTCCAGGAGCACCACCCCGACCTCGTCCTGCTCGACGTCATGCTGCCGGGCATGGACGGGTTCGAGGTGTGCGCCGCCCTGCGGGCGGAGTCGAACGTCCCCATCGTCATGCTGACCGCGCGCTCGGACACCGCGGACGTCGTGACGGGCCTGGAGGCCGGCGCGGACGACTACGTCCCCAAACCGTTCAAGCCCAGGGAACTGGTCGCGCGGGTGCGGGCCCGCCTGCGCGGGCGGGAGGACGCGGGAGAGGAGAGGATCGCCCTGGCCGACCTCGAGATCGACGTGCCCGGGCACGCGGTGCGCCGGGGCGACCGCCTCATCGCGCTCACCCCCCTAGAGTTCGACCTGCTCGCCACGCTGGCGCGCACCCCCTCGAAGGTGTTCTCCCGCGAGGAACTGCTCGAACAGGTGTGGGGCTACCGCCACGCCGCCGACACGCGCCTGGTCAACGTCCACGTGCAGCGCCTGCGTTCCAAGATCGAGCGCGATCCGGAGAAGCCCGAGATCGTCGTCACCGTCCGCGGGGTGGGCTACCGTGCCGGAACGGGGGCCTGAGCCCAGCGGTGCCGGCGCCGTGGGGGCGCCCGTCCGGGGCGCCCCAGGCGCCCGGGGCCCCTCCTCCGCGCGCCTGAGGCGCCTGACGCTGACGTCGGCGGGCCGGGCGCGCAAGAAGCCGAGCCGCAGCAGCGCCGCCCTGTCCCGCCTCGGCGCCGTCGTCCGCGCGGTCATACTCGCCACACCCCTGGGCGGGTTCGCGCGCTCGTGCGCCAGGGCGTGGAGGCGGAGCCGGCTGTGGCGCTTCATCTCCAGCACCCACCCCGCCGCCGTCATCCGCCAGACCCTCTCCCTGCGCCTCGCCCTGGTCATCACCGCGACCACGCTGGGACTGGTCCTGGTCTTCGGCTTCGTCGTCTCCGCGCAGATGCGCTCCTCGGTCTTCGACTCCAGGCGCGCCCAGATCCTCGGCGACGCGTCCCTGCGCTTCTCGTCGGTGCAGTCGGTGCTCGGCCAGTCCACGGCGAGCACCGTCGACCAGATCCAGGAGATGGTGCGCTCGACCCTTTCCTCCCTGCGGGCCTCGGCGGCCGGGGCGGGGGCCATCAACGTCGCCCTCCTGCGCTCGCCCAGCGCCCCCGAGTCCTTCCGCATCAACCAGATCGGGGACCAGCAGATGGAGGCCGTCATAGACGCGCCCATCCGGCAGGCCGTGCGGGGCGGCGGGGCCGCCCAGTGGCAGTCCGTCGCCATCGCCTCCACCGACGGCGACGCGCCGGGCATCCTGGTCGGCATGAGCGTCCAGGTGCCCAAAGCGGGCGGCCACGAGCTCTACATCCTCTACTCGCTGGAGTCCGACCAGCGGCAGATCACCATGGTGACCCGCACCCTCTTCGTCACGGCGCTGCCGATCCTGGTCCTCATGCCGGCCGGTGTCTTCTGGGTGCTGCACCGCATGCTCGCGCCCGTCCGGAAGACGGCGCAGGCCGCCACCGACGCGGCGCTGGGGGACCTGAGCGTGCGGGTCGAGGTCGTCGGGGACGACGAGATGGCGGATCTGGGCTACGCCTTCAACGACATGACGGCCTCCTTGCAGCACACGATCGACGAGTACGACGAGCTCTCCCGGCTGCAGCAGCGCTTCGTCTCCGACGTCTCCCACGAGCTGCGCACCCCGTTGACCACGATCCGCATGGCCGAGGACGTCATCTGGCACAACCGCGCCTCCCTGCCCTCGGGCGCCAAGCGCAGCGCGGAGCTGCTGCACGAGCAGACCGAGCGTATGGACTCGATGCTTGCGGATCTGCTCGAGATCTCGCGCTACGACGCGCAGTCGGCGCTGCTGGACCCGGAGGTCCGCGACCTGCGCCCCCTGGTGCGCAAGGTCGTCGACGCCAACAGGGACCTGGCGGAGCGCCAGGGCGTGCGCGTCGTGGTGGACGCCCCCGCCGCCAGGTGCGCGGCGGAGATCGACGAGCGGCGCATCGAGCGGGTGCTGCGCAACCTGGTCGTCAACGCCATCGAGCACGCCGACGGCTCCGACGTGGTGATCACCATCGCCCAGAGCGGCACCGAGGTGGCCGTGCGCGTGCGCGACGGGGGCGTGGGCATGGACGAGGAGACGGCCGCCCACGTCTTCGACAGGTTCTACCGGGCCGACACGGCGCGCGCCCGCACCACGGGGGGCACCGGCCTGGGCCTGGCCATCGCCACCGAGGACACGCAGATCCACGGCGGGCAGCTGGAGGCGCACGGGGTTCCCGGCGAGGGGGCGTCCTTCCTGCTCACCCTGCCCAAGACAGCCGGGGACCCCCTGGTCACCAGGCCGCTCGAGTTGTGGGAGGGCGCATGAGAGCCGTCCGGGCCGCCCTGGCCGCCGTCTGCGCCGCCGCACTGGCGGGGTGCTCCTCGTTCCCCATGTCCTCCGCGCCCGAGCCCTTCGACGTGTCCAGCAGGGACAACGGGGTCGTGCAGTTCGCCGCCGACGGGCCCAGCGACGGCGCGGACCCCGTGTCGCTGGTCAAGGACTTCCTGCGCGCCTGCGCGGCGGGCACGAACGACGACTACGCGACGGCGAGGCTGTTCCTCACGGAGTCCTCCGCGTCCAACTGGAAACCGGAGGAGGAGGTCCTCGTCCACGAGTCCGACACGGAGAACACGCCGACGATCGCCCCGCGCGACGGGGACGACGACTCGGACTCGGCGGTCACGGTCACGGTCTCCTTCACCGCGATCGCCAGCGTGGACTCGGTCGGGATCCTCACCCACTCGCCCCATACGACGATCGACCAGGAGTACTCGCTGGTCCGCAAGGGGGGGCAGTGGAGGATCGAATCGCCCGCGGACGTCGTGGTCATGTCGCGGTCCGCCTTCACCGCCTCCTACCAACTCGCCAACCTGTACTTCCCCGCGGCGACGCAGGACGCCCTGGTCGCAGACCCGCGCTGGCTGCCCTCGCGGCGCCTGGCCGGGCACCTCCTCGACGGGCTCGCCAAGGGCCCCAGGCCATCCCTGGCCGCAGCGGTCGTCAACGCGATCGCAGCGGGGGGCCCCACGCCCTCGCGCGGGGTCGAGACGACCGAGCGCGCCGCCAGGGTCGACCTCAGCGGGCCCGAGCCCGCTTCCGAGCAGGCCGCCGGCCTCCTCGTGTGGGAGATCCGCGAGACCCTCACCCAGGTCCCCGACATCTCCACCGTGGAGGTCACGATCTCCGGCCAGCCCCTCAGCGCCGCGGCCCCCCCGATGGGCCCCTCCTACTCCCTGGACACGCTGGTGGGCCTTTCCGAGGCGGGGATGGTGTACGTGTCGGGCGCGACCGTGTCGTCGGTGCCGGTCTCCGAGACCCCCTCCCCGACGGCCAGCAGGCCCACGGCCTCGCCCGTCAGCGCCTCCCTGGTGGCGTGGAACGACGGGGACGCCACCCGCATCGCGCGCGTCGGGAGCGCTGTCGCGACGACTGCCGGCTCGTTGGCGCTCGGTCCGTCCATCGACCGTTTCGGCTGGGTGTGGACCGGGGGCTCCGACGAGGACGGGCCGATCGCGGTCGTCAACGAGGAGGGGCCCCCCTCCGCCGTCGCCATCGAGTCGGACCCGGACGGGGACGTGCGGGGAGTGCGCCTGTCCGCCGACGGGGCCAGGGCGCTCGTGGTCCGCGGTCGGACGTCCCTGTGGACCGCCACCGTCGAGCGCGAGAGCGGGGGCAAACCCCTCCGCCTGTCCCACTTCGACGAGGTGCCCACCGGGGGGGCGGGCCTCGTGGACGCGTCGTGGGCGGGGGCCGGGACCATCATGTACGTCACCGAGCCGGACGGCCCCCAGGGCGAGCCGCAGCTGGTGACGCTGCCGCTGGGCGGGCTGCCGACGAGCACCCCCCTGTCCGCGCGCGCCACCGCGATGAGCGCGGGCGGCTCCCCGTCCGCGGTCGTCCTGGTCGCGCAGGAGGCCCAGGGGCAGTCGGGCGCGGCGCCCCAGGCGCTCACCCGCTCCGGCGCCCTGTGGCAGCCCCTCCCCGCGGGCGTGCGCGAGGCCCGCTACGCGGGGTAGCCGTGGCGGCGGTCGGCAGGCTCTTGGGCGCGCTCGCCCGCGGCGGCGCCGACATCGCACTGCCCACCTCGTGCCCGGGCTGCGGGGCGTGGGACGTGGACCTGTGCCCGCAGTGCCGGGCGCTGGCCCGCCGGGAGTGCGTCTGGAGCGTCCTGGAGGCCCCGGGCGCGCCGGGCGGCGTCGACCTGTGCGCGCTCGGAGCCTACGAGGGGGCGCTCCGCCGCCTGGTCCTGGCGGCGAAGCACTCGCCGAGGCGCGATCTGGGCCCCTTCCTGGCCGAATGCGGCGAGGGCCTGGGCGCCGCTCTGGCCGGGCGCTTCCACAGCGAGGGGGATCCCCCCGCCTGGGACGAGATCTGGGTGGTCCCGGCGCCGTCCTCGTGGAGGAGGAGGCTGCGCTCCCGCCCCGTGACCGCGCCCCTGGCGGCGGGGGTCGCCTCCGCGCTGGCCTCCCTGGGGGCGTGCCGGCGCGCCAGCGCGGTGGACTGCGTGCGCCTGGCACTGGGCGCGCGCTCCCAGTCGGGCAAGTCCGGTGCGGCGCGCCGCGCGGGCCGGGCCGGGTCCATGCGGGCGCTCGCGGGGGCGCCCCCTGGCGCGGGCGTGGTGGTCGTGGACGACGTCGTCACCACGGGCGCCACGATGAGGGAGGTCATCCGCGTCCTGGGCGGTTGCGACGCCGTCGCGGCCGTGTGCGCACCGGGGCGCGTTCCATGACGGACGTCACTCAATCGGGTACAATGAGCCCACGGACCACACACCCGCGGGGCACCTTCCCGCGAACGGGCGGGAGGTGATCAACGACTACCACGGTCCGGGCGACCACGTCCGGGCAGCCCGCGCGGGCAGCGCTGCCCGCTCATCACCATGGAGGAAAACATGGACATCACCGTCGTCGCACGTAATGCCGAGATCCATCCGAACTTCCGGCAGTACGTGGAGGAAAAGGTATCCAAGGTCACTCAGTTCTACCCCCGCGCCCAGCGCATCGACGTCGAACTGACCCACGAGCGCAACCCCCGGCAGGCCGACACAGCCGAGCGCATCGAGCTCACCGTCTACGGCAAGGGCCCGATCATCCGCGCCGAGGCGAAATCGGCCGACCGCTACGCCGCCGTCGACATCGCCGCCGGGAAGCTCTACGAGCGCCTGCGCCGCCTTCGCGACCGCGCGAAGGACCACCGGCGCGGCTACGCGCGCGACCTGACGGATACCGAAGTCCTCGAGGCGCCCGTGCCGCCGCAGCAGGAGGAGGCCTCCGCCGAGGAGGCGGCCCCCAAGCCCCTGCGCAGCGCCGAGGACCTCAAAGTCGGGGAGGCGCGCGAGGAGCAGTGGGGCGATTCCCCGATCATCGTCCGTCAGAAGGTGCACGAGGCCCCGCCCATGACCGTGGACGAGGCGCTCGACCAGATGATGATGGTCGGACACCCCTTCTTCCTCTTCGTCGACAAGGAGACCCGCCAGCCGTGCGTGGTCTACCACCGCCACGGATGGACCTACGGCGTCCTCCGCCTCAACACGACGATCGACTGACACG
>ERZ773070.2138-NODE-2138-length-11467-cov-7.652208_pt1 | contig 11467 bp, 19 predicted proteins | sample MGYA00580618_ERZ773070 | MGnify/ENA primary metagenome ERZ773070 (study PRJEB29015, sample SAMEA2738023) | human oral metagenome | biome: human oral; feature: human-associated habitat; material: dental | place: China | collected 2019 ...
AGATGTTCTTTTGGAAGTTCTTTCCCTTTTACAAAACTTCTTCTTGTACGGTGTTGCATCATTGTTTCTATTACTTTATTCATAATTGACCTCCATGGTTAAATGAATTATTTGTTTGTGTTGATAGTTATATTATATCGTGAAATAGAAAAGTTGAAAAGGAAAATAGTATTTGCCTTATATAATTCTACTAATCTTTTTGAAAGAATACGATATCCATTCCTTCTTTAATATGTTCTATCTTATCTATTCTTTTATACCCTAGTTTTTCATATAAATAGATATTACACTGTTCTTGTAGAATAGTATCTAATTCCCAATGACTAGAGCCATATAATCTTTCCAATTCTTTTATAGCTAACTGAGCTAAGCCTTGGTTTCTATGTAATGGCATAATCCATATAGGAGAAATTCTTTTTCTACTTCCGTCTTCTTTATCAATAACTCTTACTGCCCCAATCTTTTCTCCATTTCTTACTATAAAGAAGTACTTTGTCCATGGTTGTTTAAATTTATTCAATAAATTTTCATAACTTTCAGTTGCTGGACTCATATCATAATCATTATATTTTTCTAATAAATCTTTAAATGCTTCTACCTGCATTTTCCAAATTTCTTTCATATCACATTCAGTTGCTCTTAATAATGTAATACTCATTTATTATTTCCTCGATTCTCTGATTATTAACTAAAGTAATTTTAACACAAAATTTCAATACACCATACAAAAGCTTTAGCTACACGTAAACCTGAATCGCTGAAATGCCCACCTTTATTCCATTCTAATATTGTATTTATATTATCATTTTTTAATATATAATTATTATCTTTTACTATTATTTCTATTTCTTCTTTTCCTTTAGTTATAATCAACATATCTGTTACAAATATTTGTTTAAGTTCTTTATATTCATTATATCCAAACCTTGTAAGAAGATATTTCGCAACTCTTCCATTTAAATTTACAATATAGTATCTTCTTGTAAGTATCTCTTTTAATTTACTCACAGATATATATCTAAAAGATGCTGTTTGTCCTAAATCTAAACATACTTTTCCTTCAACTTCTTCAATTTTATCCATTATATCCCTAAAATTTTTACTTACACTTCCAAGTACATATATATTTTCTTTAGAAAGTAATTCTTCAGGAATCTCTTTCTTTACCATACTTGTACTGTACCAAGATTCTTTTTTTGTAATATAGTTTTTCTTTTTACTTACTATAACATTAGAATCTTCATCTAAATATATATAGAATTTTCTCGTATCTTTTTTATCTTTAATTGTAATATATTTTGTTTGTATACCTGACTCTTCTGCCTCTTTTAAAATAATATTTCCTGCTATATCATTTCCACATACTCCATATATAATACTTTCAAATTCTATATTCTTATCTTCTTTTAATAATCTAGTTATATTATATATTACATTTGCAAAACTCATTCCACTTGTAATACCTATAATTTCTTTTTCATTCATATATACATCTAAAACTAAATCACCAATTCCTATTATTTTCATATTTCTTCTTTTCCTTCATCTTCCTTTTTCTTATTCTTTTGTTCATTATAGTCTTTTTTCTTGCTAAAAATTTTATCTACTTCGCTATTTTCAGCAAATACCCCATTTTTATATAATAATTCTAAAATATTTTGTCTTTGCTTATTAAATACTCCTAAATCATCTAGATATTGATTTTCCATTGTTCCAACTCTTGTATATGGTGATGGAGAAGTAAGTGCTTTTATTTCTCCTAAAAGTTCATCTACTTCTGGAAAACCGATGTCCTTCTATCTTCATATGGTCTATACGATTTATAGATGGGTATCTGACAATCCCTAAATTATCTACTTCTTTTCCGAGATTCTTCTAACATATCTATTGCTCTTTGAATAGTTTTACCTGTAAGAATATTATCATCTAATAATATTCTCTTATTATTTCCTTCTCTATCTTCATTACTATTAATATAATCTGCTTTAAATGATTTTTCTTTTTCTTTACTATGTCTTGTCTTATAATTACCTTTTAATGTAACTGCACCTGTTATTATTTTCTTATTATCACCTTTTTCTTTTATATTTTTAAATATTATTGGTAATTCTAATCCTCCGATATGCCATTCCCATTGCTTCTATTTCTTCTTTTATATTTTTAATATTTATAGAACTCATGGCAATATAGTTTTCTATATAATTATCTATTTCTCTATATGATCTAAAATATCTATCATAATCAAAATCTTCTTGTTTATATTTCATTACTCTATCTACAGTTTGAATATTTGTTTGTATAACATTTCCGAAGTCTTGTTCCTATCCTTTTATCTAATCCTTCTTCTATATTTTCTTCAAATAATAGTTTATTCATATCTTTACTATTTTCTTCTATTATTTCATACCACTTATACATTTCATCATCTTTATCTAATTTATCATATTCTATAATAGAATTATTCTTATTATGATCATTATATATTATAGAATTTAAAGAAAGTAATGATACATTCCTTATATTATCTAAAACTCCTAATACAAGCTTTCTTATATTCCTATCATTTAAATCTAATTTATCATTTTCAAGTACTATCTTACTTCCTTCAAAAAACTTATTATTACTTTCTTGCCAATTTAAAACTTCTTTTTTCCCTAATTTTCCTTTTTCTTTATCTTTAAATGCTATAAGACCAAAATAGTTTATTGCTCCTCTTAATATTTTACCTTCATCTGTATTTAAACTGTAAAAATTTTTTCCATCTTTATTAATTTCATATAATTTTTTAAGTCTATTATCCTCCATTAATATCCAATCCGTTTCATCTATATATATTCCGGCCTCCTGTATTATAATCAAATATATCTTTTACTCCGAATTCCTTTTCCATATACTTTTTCTATTTTCTTGTCAAAAAACTTTTCGTACATATTACTTCTTTTTTTTAACTTTTTCTCTTTTAATGCTAATTTCTTTGTATATTCAGTTATGTTCTCTATATCTTCAATATTTTTTGTAACCTTATTCATATAATTCTCTTTTCTACCCTTTTAATTTAAAATAATCTCATATCTTTTTAATTTATCCTTTGTAAATAATATATCCGATCTTCTATATCATATAGTTTTGCATTATATTTACCACTATATATTAGTTCTTGTATAAGCTCTCTCAAATGTCTTACTATTGTTCTATGTTTCTTCTCATTATAATCTCCGAAGTACATATCCTGCAAAAAGTACATTATCTAATATAATAATACCATTATCATTTAAAAGATTTTTACATATATTAAAATAATCTAAATACTTACTCTTATTTGCATCTATAAACACTATATCATATTTATTATTACAAATATTTACTTTTTTTCCTGTTTCATCTTCAATATTTTCCTGTAATAATTTAAATGCATCTCCTAAATACATATTAATTCTATTCTTCATATTACTTTCACATATATCCAATTTTTCAATATTATTTTTACCAATATCATACATTTTTTTACTTTTTTCAATAGTATCTATAATAATGTTATTATCTATACTTGCCATATTTATACTTGAATATGCTATAGCAGTACCAAGTTCTAATATTCGTATTTCTCTTTTAGTTTCTTCTTTTTCTTCAACCTTTTCTCTAACTAAATCTAATATAACAGAAAGTGTCTGCTTTCTAACAATTGGTACATTATTATTTTTAGCAAACACTTCCATTTCTTTTAAGTATTTAGTTATATAATCATCTCTTCTTATATATCTCTCTTCCATTATTATTTCTTGCTTCTACTTGCTCTTTCTCTTTCCTTATTATTTAAAATTTTCTTTCTTAAACGTATATTTTCTGGAGTTATTTCCACATTTTCATCATCTGCTATAAACTCTATAGCTTTTTCTAATGAAAATTGTAGTGGTGGAACTAAGTTAAGTGCATCATCAGATCCTGATGCTCTAGTATTTGTTAAGTGTTTTTCTTTACATACATTTACTGCTAAATCTTCATTTCTTGAATTTATACCTACTATCATTCCTTCATATACATCAACACCTGGTCCTATTAAAAGTTCCCCTTTGTCTTGTGCATTAAATAATCCATATGCTACAGATTTACCATTTTCAAATGCTACTATTGTTCCTCTTGTTCTTGATTGTATATCTCCCTTATATGGTGCATATTCTTCAAATACATGGTTAAGTGTTCCATTTCCTCTTGTATCTGTTAAGAATTCTGCTCTATATCCTATAAGTCCGGCGTGCTGGTATTAAGAATTCTACTCTTGTAAAATCACCTTCACCTGGTTTCATATCAATCATTTCACCTTTTCTTCTTCCCATCTTTTCTATAACTGATCCTATTGTTTCAGATGGTGCATCTATAACTACTTTTTCTATTGGTTCTGATAATACTCCATTTATTTCTTTCATTATAACTTTAGGTCTTGATACTATAAGCTCAAATCCTTCTCTTCTCATATTTTCTATTAATACTGTTAAATGAAGTTCTCCTCTTCCTGCTACTTCAAAAGAGTCTGGAAATTCTGTTTCTTTTACTCTTAAAGATATATTTCTTTCCATTTCTTTCATAAGTCTATCTCTTAAATGTCTTGATGTTATAAACTTACCTTCTTTACCTGCAAATGGTCCATTGTTTACACTAAATGTCATAGAAACTGTTGGTTCATCAATATCTACAAAATCAATTTTTTCAATTGCATTTTCATCACATATTGTTTCCCCAATATTTATATTATTTATTCCTGAAAGAGTTATAATATCTCCTGCTTGTCCTTCTTCTACTGTAACCTTATTTAATCCTTGATATACTTCAATTTTAGTAATTGCTGCTTTTTCTATCTTATCATCTCTTTTACAAATTGCAACTTGCATTCCTTTTTTAATTGTTCCTCTTTCAACTCTACCTACTGCAATTCTTCCTACATAGTCATCATAATCTATATTTGAAACTAGCATTTGTAATGTTCCATCCATATCACAATTTGGTGCATCAATATTTGTTATAATTGATTCAAAAAGTGGTGTCATATCACTATCTGGATCTTCCATATTTACTTTAGATATACCATTTTTTGCTGATGCATATATTACAGGAAAATCTAATTGATCATCATCTGCTCCTAATTCTATAAACAGTTCTAATACTCCATCTACTGCTTTTTCTGGATTTGCTCCTGGTCTATCAATCTTGTTTACTACAACTATAGGTTTTAATCCTAAACTTAATGATTTTTTAAGTACTGTTCTTGTTTGTGGCATTGTCCCTTCATATGCATCTACTAAAAGAAGTACACCATCAACCATTTTAAGTACTCTTTCTACTTCTCCACCAAAGTCAGCATGTCCTGGTGTATCTACTATATTTATTTTTATATCTTTATACATTACTGATGTATTTTTAGCTAAAATTGTAATCCCTCTTTCTTTTTCTTGTGCATCTGAGTCCATTACTCTTTCATCTACTTGTTCATTTGTTCTAAATACACCACTTTGTTTTAATAATTCATTTACAAGTGTTGTTTTTCCATGGTCAACATGGGCTATTATTGCTATATTTCTTATTTTTTCGTTTCTTCTCATATTTCCTTCTTTCACTTAATTCTTTAATATTTTAGCATTTTTTCACAGTTTTTTCAAATCATGTTATTAAACTAAATAACAAAGTTATTAGTAAAAATCCTATAAATCTCTAATGTGTTTAATTATATTTTTTAATTTAGTTCTACTATAACTTTTATCACAATTATATACCTTCATCTTTGTATTTTTGTTCTTCATTCCTACATTAGATACAATATATTTTTTGTAATATTCATTATCTGATAAAAGAAAATATTTAGGAATTTTTCCTTCTTCTATTCTTATATATTCATTATAATGTTCTATACCATATGAAATATCAATATTATACCAATTCCCATCTATCTTAACTTGATTCCAAGCATGTGGTATTTCTTTTTCTCTACCTATTTTAAAATATCCTATACATATATTAGATTCTATACCTATATATTCTAATAACATTTTAAATATGTATGAAAAACCTGTACAAACTGTTTTTTTAGTAAATATTCCTTCTAATGTTTGTGTCCTAAATATTTTTCTTTTTTCTAATGTACTTAAATTATTAAAGCCTACTTTTTTCGATTTTTTATCAAGCTCTAGATATTCATAATCATATAAAATATTTTTAAATATATAATTATATACAACAAAAACTTTTTCTATATCACTTTTTATTTTATTCTTTTTAATATATCTTTTTAATTTATCTCCAACTATTCGTACCTTATCCAAAGCTCTTTCAAACCTTGTTAAATAATGTTCTACTATATCTAAATCTTTAAAATATACTCTTACTTGTATATTACCATAACTATTTTTTCTTAAATCATCAAACATTCCGAATATTATAATCCTTAATAATCTTCATATCTATTTCTATTAAACATATATTATCTAGTGTATTTAATACTTTTTCACTTATATTTGAATCATTTAAATACTCATATATATCATTTCCTATAAATTCTAATACAATATCTCTTTTCTTTATTTTCTCATTTTTTTCAACTTTGCTTATATATTCATGTAAACTTAACATCATAACTACCTCTAAAAAAGACTAGATATACATATATACCTAGTCTTTAAATTTTTTTGCTTGTAATTTTTATTTAATATCTAATATCTAATTATTACTTGCATTTTTAGTATATAAGTATACTAAGTATTGCACAATACTATATATAATTGTGTATATCACAAAATATATTATAAATCCATTAAATGTATGTTGCATCCAAAAACATAAATATGCTACAAGTAATGCAACTGGTATTACAAATGCATATTGTACTAAAAATGCTTTTAAAGGCTTATATCCTTTTTCCCAAACTTTTGCTGTTACTTCAAAATATATACCAAGAAGTCCTGATAATACAAATTGAAATATTGTTGCATTAAATGAATTACCTACCATTTGGTTTAATCCTGTTGCTGTATGTAAATAATTTTCTGTTGTCCCATATATTATGTTTATAGCTATTCCTACTATATTTGTTATAAGTATACCTATTGCAAAAGATATTATTATTCTATTTAATTTCATAATTTACTTTTCCTTTCATTTTTGCATTAATAAAAAAAGGTCGAATAAAAATCAATTTATAGAACCTTTTCACTTATTATTTTAATTATTCTTAGCTATTATTTAGTTATTTTTCTGTATAATACTATTGCAACTACTGCTAATACTGAAACACCATATAATACAACATCACTTGTTCCTGCTTTTGGTAATGGTGTATCAGATTTTGAAGCTGTTGGTGTTGGAGTACTTGTTGTAGTATCTGTATTTGTTGTATTATTTGTACCACCAGTTGTTGATGCATTGTTTCCAGTTGCTGTTGGTGTTGGACTTAAAGTCGCAGAACCAGTTGGATTTTGTGTTGTATTACCTGTTCCTACACCTGTTTGTGTTGATGGTGTTAATATACTTGTTGACGCAAATGTTTGTATTCCAAATAACATAATTAATGCTATAGTTATTGTTACTATTCTTTTTTTCATCTTTTTACTCCTTTTTATTTGTTTTTCCTTATTCAATACATAAATATTACCATTAGGTAAAACCTTTTTCAACTTTTACCATTTAATATTACATTTTTTTACTAAAATTTAATATTTCTGAAAATATTAATTTTTAATTACATTATCAAACAAAAAGAAATGCCTATTTAACAGCATTTCTCCTACTCAAAATATTTTTGTTCTTAGTTATCTTATACTTTTTCTTTAGTGATTTTTTCTAAATTTTCAATTAGTTCTTCAACTTTTACTTCTTTTTTTTCACCTGTTCTTCTTATTTTTATTTCAATTATTCCGTCTGATACTTTTTTACCAACAATTATTTGTAATGGTAATCCTATTAAATCTGCATCATTAAATTTAACTCCTGGTCTTTCTATTCTATCGTCATAAAGTACTTCTATATTTTCTTTTAATAATTTAGTATATATTTTTTCTGATATTTCTTTTTGTTCTTCTTTTTTCATATCTAAACATACTAAATGTACTAAATATGGTGCAACTTCTTTTGGCCAAATAATACCATTTTCATCATTGTTTTGTTCAATTATTGCCGCTATAAGTCTTGAAACTCCAATACCATAACATCCCATTATATATGGTTTTGCTTTTCCGTTTTCATCTAAATATGTACCATTCATTTTTTCTGAATATATTGTTCCAAGTTTAAATATTTGTCCTATTTCTATTCCTTTTGCAAATTTAACTTTTCCGTGAACCATCTTCAGCAATTTCACCTTCTGCTATTTCTCTTAAATCATAATATCCTTCAACATTATAATCATTATTATTAACATTTATATAGTGATAGTTTTCCTTATTTGCTCCAACAGTATAGTTTTTCATATATTTTATTGCATTATCTGCATATATTTTAACTTCTTTTCCGAGTCCTATAGGTCCCATAAATCCATCAAATGATAGATAAATATCTTGTATTTCTTTTACATCTGTCATTTCATAATCAGATATTCCTAAATATTTCTTAACTTTAACTTCATTTAAAGTATGATCTCCTCTTAATAATATTAAGTAATATCCTTTTTCATCTTTTATAGCTATTGCTTTTACTGTATCTTTTTCATCACAATTTAAAAATTCTGCTAAATCTCTTATAGTTTTTACATTTGGTGTTTCTACTAATTCTTTTTCTTTTAAATCATTATTATTCATTTGATAATTCTTCTCAGATACTCCAGCCATTTCAATATTTGCTGCATAATCACTTTCATCAGTATATACTATAGTATCTTCTCCAATCTCTGCCAATGCTTGAAACTCATGTGTATTACTTCCACCTATATTTCCTGAATCTGCCTCTACAGCCCTATATTTTAATCCACATTTATCAAAAATATTTGAATATATCATATACATATCATTATATGTTTTATCTAATGATTCTTGATTTGTATGGAATGAATATGCATCTTTCATTATAAATTCTTTACATCTTAAAAGCCCTAATCTTGGTCTTATTTCATCTCTAAATTTAGTTTGTATTTGATACAAATTTATAGGTAAATTCTTGTATGATGTTACCATATTTCTTACAGCTTGTACTATCATTTCTTCTGCTGTTGGACTCATTGCATATTCTTGTTCTTTTCTATCTTTAACTCTTATAAGTTCTGGTCCCATTTTTTTCCATCTACCAGATTCTTCCCAATATTCTTTTGATTGTAGTATTGGCATTAGAAGCTCTGTTGCTCCTATTTTTTCATGTTCTTCTCTTATAATCCCTTTTATTTTTTCAAGTACCCTATTTGCTAAAGGTAAATATGTATATATTCCTGCTGATATTTGTTTTATCATACCTGCTTTTATAAGGTATTTATGACTAATTGCCTCTGCATATCCTGGCATTTCTCTTTCTGTTGGTATAAATGTATTTGTTTGTCTCATATGCTTCTCCTTCTACTTATAACAATAAGTTTAGCACAATATTACATATCTTTCAATTTTTCTATTGCATCAGAGCTATTCTTTTCTATTGATATATTAAAACTTTCAAGTCCTCCCACTACATATTGATTATATCCATATGGTATATGTATATCACTATATTCTCCTGCTGTTGCAATTCTAATATCTGAATTATGTGCTACAATCTTTCTTTCTTTTATTCCCATTTTAGAAATGTTTTTTAATATATTTTCTTTTACATTTCCAATTATTTCTTTTCTTTTTTTAATCTCATCATCTGTTAAATCCATTTTAACTTTAGAGCAATTACAATCATTTTCACAACAATGTTTACTTTCATCACAAGTTAAGAATCCCATGTTTTCAACTTCTTGTTTTAATGCTGTTTCTATAATTTTTCTAGCTATTTCAACACCTAATGCAATACCAAGCTCCATTGAAACTCCTAAATCTTCTCTTGATAAATCTGCAAGCATATAGTCTGATTTTAATACATAATCTGTATCTAAAGAAAATATATCTTTTGCTGTCGGTAGTTTAGACTTATCATTAACGGGGGCTTCTATAGGGTTATACCATTCTACTTCTGGCATTTTTTCTCTTAATGCTTTTCCTTCACTTATTCTTTGAGCTATTTCTCCTTCATTAAAAAGAGCTCCTGCTATATATCCATATTTTTTCATATTTTTCCTCCTAAAATACTCTTTATTTCATTAATATAATTATATATTTCTACACTTCTTCTTGCAATAATTTACTATCAATTTAATATATATAACATATAACAAAAACATATAAAAAAAGAATAGAAACTTAAATAGTCTCTATTCTAAAAATTTACTCAATTTTTTCGATTTCGATTTTCACCTTTGATTTCTTTTTGGCATTGTACTCCTGTTTAAAAGCTTCAACCTCTTTAGTAGTATCAAGCTCATATTCGAACGTTTCTCCATCTATTGTTGGATTAAATTCCTCACCTTCTCCTACGATATAGCTTTCAACATTTATATTTGGGGATATTCTTATTTTATATCTCCCCTTTTTTAATTTATATACGATAGTCCCTCTATCATTTTTATTAATAGAATTATCTTACTTTCCTTTATTACGTAATTTTGGGGTGATTTATTAATATTAGGTATAAATATCACTACCAACAGCATCATTGCTACTGCAATCCCTACTCTATCATTCATGAATATCACGTCCTTATTTTATTTTAGTTATTTTTATCAGTAATTTTCCCGAGGTCACAGTACTCCTAAAACCTTGTTTATACATTGTTTTAGAATTTAAACTTTTCACCTTAAATTTATAGTGCCCTGCACTTATATCATAAGCTCCAATTGCATTGTCTATAAACTCATCTTCTGAGTAAATTGAATTGACAATGCAATCATCTAGATGCATTGTCGATTTTTTATCTAAACTAGTGATTTCTATTCTATAACTTCCTTTCGGAAGTTTATAAAATATATATCCAGAAGTACTCTTCGGGATGTTTATAATCCGTGTTTTAGAAATGATGAAATTTTTTTCATATTTGGATTCTTCTAAATCACCCGAAAGTCCAACTTTCCCTAAAACTAAAAACAATAATGATACCATCAATAAATTCAAAATCTTTTTCATCTCTTTACCTCTTTCCGCACAAGTCTGTGCTAAAATTTATTTTGTAACTAAGTCTTAGTATAACACATTATATTAATTATGTAAAGTGTTTAATATTTCTTTTGCTATTCTTTCTGTAATACCTTTAACTTTACTTAGTTCTTCTATTGTAGCATTTGATATATTTTCAACTGTTTTAAACTCTCTTAATAGTTCTTTTTTCTTTTCTTCACCAATACCTTTTATACTATCAAGCTTTGATTTTGTTATATCTTTATCTCTTTTTTCTCTATGATATCCTATTGCTAGATTATGAACTTCTTCTT
>ERZ773070.2139-NODE-2139-length-11466-cov-8.914381_pt1 | contig 11466 bp, 10 predicted proteins | sample MGYA00580618_ERZ773070 | MGnify/ENA primary metagenome ERZ773070 (study PRJEB29015, sample SAMEA2738023) | human oral metagenome | biome: human oral; feature: human-associated habitat; material: dental | place: China | collected 2019 ...
AAGCCGATGCGCTCCTGCGACGATGATGGGGCAATGAGGAAAACCCGGTCCAAGCCGTGACGATCGGTGGCCTCGAACCACTCCGGGCAGTCATCCGGGGGCAGGTCAGGAGTGATCGTCCCCGCTCCCCCGGCGGCCGCAAGATCGCGGGCGAAGTGGTCAGGGCCGTAGGCCTCGATGAGGTTCCAGTAGGTCATGACCATTGGCGTTGCGCCGGCGGCCGCAACAGCCTCGACGGCCCGGAAAGCGTCCCGGGTCCGGACCCCGCGTTCCCGGGCTCTCAGGGCTGCATGCTGGATCACCAGCCCGTCCATCAGCGGGTCGGAGTACGGGATGCCGATCTCGACGATGTCGACGCCGCGCCCCGTCGTTCCCTCCGTCAAGGCCCTCATAGCCGCCAGGGAGCCGTCTACCGCCGGGTACCCGACGGGCAGATAGCCGACGAGGGCGGGACGTCCCTGGCCGGTGCAGTCAGCGACACGGCTACCGGAGATGCCGAGCCGGCTGGGGTCGTTGAACGTGCTCACGACAATCCTCCAACAGTCTGATCGGGCTGCCCCTCGAGGCCGAAGTACTCGAAGGCAGTGGCGACGTCCTTGTCTCCGCGGCCGCTGAGACACACCAGGATCTTCGGCCGGGCCCCGGGATCCTGTTCCGCCAGCCGAAGTCCGAGGCGGCGCGCCCCGGCGACAGCATGGGCAGACTCAATCGCCGGGATGATCCCCTCGGTGCGCGTCAGCAGGCGGAAAGCGTCCATCGCCTCCCGGTCGGTCACTGGCTCGTAGTGAGCCCGGCCGGTGTCAGCCAGCCAGGCATGCTCCGGCCCCACCCCCGGGTAGTCGAGGCCCGCGGAAATCGAGTGTGACTCGATGGTCTGCCCGTCCTCGTCCTGCAGGAGGTAGCTCAGGGAGCCGTGGAAGACGCCCAGCGAGCCGGCGTTCAGGGCGGCTGCCGTCCTGCCCGAGTCCACGCCGGCCCCTCCCGCCTCGCAGCCGACGATCCGCACGGAGGGGTCGTCGAGGAAGGCGTTGAACAGGCCGATGGCGTTCGATCCGCCGCCGACGCACGCGACGGCGACGTCGGGCAGCCCGCCCGTCAGCTCGAGCACCTGGGCGCGGGCCTCCTCCCCGATGACCCTCTGAAGGTCGCGCACGAGCGCCGGGAAGGGGTGAGGGCCCGCCGCCGTGCCGAAGACGTAGTTCGTCGAGTCGACGTTGGCCACCCAGTCGCGGAAGGCCTCGTTGATCGCGTCCTTGAGCGTGGCCGACCCCGCCGAGACCGAGACGACCTTGGCGCCGAGGATCTCCATGCGCGCCACGTTCAGGGACTGGCGGCGCACGTCCTGCGCGCCCATGTATATCGTGCACTCCAGGCCGAGCAGGGCGGCGGCGGTCGCGGTGGCGACGCCGTGCTGGCCCGCGCCGGTCTCGGCGATGACCCGGGTCTTGCCCACCGTCTGGGTGAGGAGCGCCTGGCCCAGCACGTTGTTGATCTTGTGCGAGCCCGTGTGGTTGAGGTCCTCGCGTTTGAGCAGGACGCGGGCCCCGCCCGCGTGGCGGGCGAACTTCGGCGCTTCGGTGAGGATGGACGGGCGGCCCGAGTAGGTTCGGGCCAGACGGTCGAGTTCGGAGGTGAAGGCCGAGTCGACCCTGAGCCGCTCCCAGGCTTCCGTCAAGTCGTCGAGGGCCGCGACGAGCGCCTCGGGGACGTAGCGTCCCCCGAAATCGCCGAAGTACGGCCCCTGTACCGCTCCCAGTTGCTGCGTCAAATCATCTCTCCATTGCTTCCAGGGAAGGGTGGTGTCCTATGGCAACTATGTCACGAATCGCCGTGCCGGGGTCGCCGGATGTAACGAGCGCCTCGCCGACGAGCACCGCGTCGGCGCCGCTCCTGGCGTAGGTGAGGACGTCCTGCGGGCCCCTGACGCCCGATTCCGCGACTCGGACCACGTCCGAGGGCAGCATGCCGACGATCGTGTCGAAGATCCCCATGTCGACCGTCAGGGTCTTCAGGCTCCTCGCGTTGACGCCGATCACCCGCGCCCCCGCGTCGAGCGCCCGGCGGGCCTCCCGGCGGTCGTGGGCCTCGACGAGGGCCGTCATGCCCAGCGAGTGGACGCGTTCGACGAAGGAGGTCAAGACGGTCTGCTGCAGTGCGGCGACGATCAAAAGGACGATGTCCGCGCCGTGGGCGCGGGCCTCCCAGATCTGATAGGGGGAGACCACGAAGTCCTTGCGCAGGACGGGCACGTCCACCGTGGAGCGGACGGCGTCCAGATCGGCGAGCGTCCCCCCGAAGCGCCGCTCCTCGGTGAGCACCGAGACGGCCGCCGCGCCTCCTTCGGCGTACGAGGCGGCCAGCGCCGCCGGATCGGGGATGTCGGCCAGACGCCCCTTCGACGGGCTCGACCGCTTGCACTCGGCGATGATCGAGACGCGCCGGCCGGACGTGGGGCGCAGGGCGTCCTCGGCCGCCAGAGCCGACGGTTGGCGCCTGGCCCGCTCCTTGAGCCGCTCGAGGCTGATGGCGGCCTCGCGTCTGGCCAGGTCCTCGCGCACGCCGGCGATTATCGAATCCAGTACCGTCATGACTGTCCTCCTCACTCTGCCGCTGTCAATCGGTTGGCGATCTGGACGGCCCTGACGGCCGCAGCCGCCTTGTTGCGGGCCTCGGCGAACTCGGCGGCGGGCACGGAATCGGCCACGATGCCGGCCCCCGCCTGGACGTGGGCCCTCCCCGAGTCGATGACGGCCGTCCGTATGGCGATCGCCAGGTCGGCGTTGCCCGACAGGTCGAAGTACCCGACGACGCCCCCGTAGACGCCGCGCCGAGCGGGCTCGAGCTCGTCGATGAGCTCGATCGCCCGCGGCTTGGGAGCCCCCGAGAGGGTTCCCGCCGGGAAGGTCGCCGCCAGGCAGTCGACGGCCGTGCGGCCGGCGGCGAGGCGGCCCGTGACCGTCGACGATATGTGCATGATGTGGCTGTAGCGCTTGACCTCCATGAGCGTCGTCACCTCGACGGTTCCGGGGACGCACACCTTCGCCAGGTCGTTGCGCCCGAGGTCGACGAGCATGACGTGCTCGGAGAGCTCCTTGGGGTCGTTCAGGAGCTCGCGCTCGAGCTCGGCGTCCGCCTCGTCGGTCTCCCCGCGCGGACGGGACCCCGCGATGGGGAACATGGTCAGCGTCCCCGCGGTCAGGCGCATGAGCGTCTCGGGGGAGCTCCCGACCACGGAGAAGTCCCCGCCGGTCCCGTCGGCCAGGCGGAGGTAGTACATGTAGGGCGACGGGTTGACGGTGCGGAGCACCCGGTAGACGTCGAAGGGGTCGGCCGTGCATTCGACGTCCGCCCTCTGGGAGAGCACGACCTGGAAGACCTCGCCCTCCCGGATCGCCTCCTTGCCCTCGTCCACGGCCCTCTCGAAATCCTCTCGGGGGGTGCGCAGGACGGGCTGGGCCGTCGGCGCGTCCCCGATCTTCACGGCGTGCAGCGGCACGGGGGTGGACAGGTCCGCGGCCATGGCCGACAGCCGCTCGACGGCGGCGTCGTAGGCGGCCTCGGCGCCGGCGTCCCGGTTGTCGGCGTTGACGGCGTTGGACATGAGCCATACCACGCCCTCGTGATGGTCGACGGCCACCATGTCGGACACCAGGCAGAGGGCCGCGTCGGGCGTCGTCAGCTCGCCGGGCGCCTCGCGGGAGAGCGTGGGCTCCCAGTCGTAGAGGGTGTCCCAACCGAGGGTGCCGACCAGCCCGCCCGTCAGAGGCGGCAGTCCGGGGAGCGGTTCGGCGGTCAGCTCGGCGAGGGCGCTGGCGATCACCTCGGTGCTCGTCCCCTCGGAGAGGACGCCCTCGGGGACCTGCCCGATCCAGCTGGCGCGGCCGCCGCGGGCCACCATGTGGGCCGACGAGCGCACGCCGACGAAGGACCACCTGTCCCATCTGCCGTCGTGCTCGGCGGATTCCAGGATGAACGTCCCGGCGCCGCGGGCGAGCCGCCGGTAGATGCCCAGCGGAGTCGCGTCGTCCACCAGGAGCCTCTCGACGACGGGGATGACCCGCCGGGTCCGCGCCAGCTCGAGGAACTCCTCCCTGCACGGCCAGATCCGGCCCCAGTCCATGCCCCCCGCGCCCGCGTCCCCGGCGCGGCGCTGCGACTCGCTCATGCATCCTCCTCGATCAGGCCGCTGACCTCCAGGTCGCCTCCGGCCTGGAAGCACGTCCTGGCTCCCGTGTGGCAGGCTCCGCCGAGCTGAACCGCCTCGACCAGAAGGCAGTCCCCGTCGCAGTCCACGCGCACGCGGCGAACGAGCTGGACGTGTCCGGAGGTGTCGCCTTTGCGCCAGTACTCGCGGCGCGAACGCGACCAGAACCAGACCCGTCCGCTCGTGAGGGTGCGCGCCAGGGCGGTCGCGTCCATGTACCCGACCATGAGGACCTCCCCGTCGGAGGCGTCCTGGACCACCGCGGGCACGAGGCCGTCGGCGAAGCGCACGCGGGAGGCGACGTCGGGCTTGAGGTCGTCGGTCATCGCACCGGCACCCCCGCCTGGCGCATCGCGTCTTTGACCTCGGGGATCGTCAGCCGCCCGAAGTGGAAGACCGAGGCGGCGAGGACGGCGTCCGCCCCGCATCGCGCCGCCGCGGCGAAGTCCCCGGCGGTTCCCGCGCCGCCGGAGGCGACGACGGGCACGCCGACCGCGTCCTTGACCGCGGCGGTCATCTCCAGGTCGAAGCCGCCGGTCGTGCCGTCGGCGTCCATGGAGTTGACGAGGATCTCCCCCGCCCCCAGCCGTTCGGCGCGCGCGGCCCACTCGACCGCGTCGACGCCGGTGCCGCGCCTGCCGGCGTGGGTCGTCACCTCGAAGCCCGACGGCGTGCCCGCTCGGGGGTTGCGGCGCGAATCCAAGGACAGGACGAGGACCTGGGATCCGAAGGCGTCGGCTATGGCGGAGATGAGCCCCGGGTCCGCCACGGCCGCCGAATTGACGGACGCTTTGTCGGCGCCCGCCTCCAGCAGCAGGCGGACGTCCTCGACGCTGCGCACGCCGCCGCCCACGGTGAGCGGGACGAAGACCTCCTCCGCGGTGCGCCGCACGACGTCGAGGAGGGTGCCCCGCCCGCCGACAGTGGCCGACACGTCGAGGAAGGCGATTTCGTCCGCTCCCTGGGAGTCGTAGAGGCGGGCGAGCTCGACGGGGTCGCCGGCGTCCTTCAGGTTGAGGAAGTTCACGCCCTTGACCACGCGCCCCTCGGCGACGTCCAGACAGGGAATCACTCGTACGGCAACGCCCATGCTCCTCCTTCCAGCCCTCCAAGAGTACCGTGGAATGCACGATCGTTCCGACAGGTCCTCGATGCGAGACGGTCGGACACCGAGGTGTCCGGCGGAGCACTCAGGACGAGCGTTTCGCCCCCGGGCCCCTTCCGCCGCCTTTGCCGCCCGTCGGCGTCGATTTCGTCGGCGCCGTCTTCGCCGCCGGAGGCTTCGAGGGCGTCGCCGCGCCGCTCGGGGAGGACGTCTGCGACGGCGTCTGCTCGGGAGAGGCCGTCTCGCCCTTCCTCCCCCTCTTGCCCCCGGACGAGGGGGAGTCCTTCCCCTCCGGCGGATCGGGAAGGGCCCCGAGGATGTCGACGACCACCACGCGGTCCCCGGTTCCCTGCGCCTTCGCACTCGGAACGAGGACGACCACCCTGGAGCCGATCTTCTGGTCGACGAGGCCCTCGGACAGGCCCTTCATGGCCGTCTTGAGGTTGAGGGCCACCGGCGCGCCCTTGGTCCACGTCTCGTCGACGCTCTTGCCGTTCTGGTCGAAGAGCGCGTACTGGACGGCGAGGGTCTGGCCCTCGGTCACCTGCGGGCCGTTCCCGACGACGAGGGGAACCGTCTCCAGGGAGGGGATGGCGCCTCCCGGGGACTTGATCGAGGGGCCTCCGCCGTCGGCGGTGCCCACTTGGGGCATGCCGGACGGAGCCGGATTGGGCACGGGGACGGCCTTGCCGTGTGCGACGGTGAAGAGGAGGTCGACGACGATGATCTCGGAGGCGGTCGGGACGCCCTCGACGAGTCCGGGGCGCTTGATGACCAGACGGCTGCCCTCGCGCACGCCGACGAGCCGTTTGGCGAGGTCCCCCATCCCCTTCTTGGTGACCGCCGCGAGCCGGAGCTCGCCCGTGTTGTACGCCTTGATGATCTCGCCGTTGCGGGAGTCGAAGGAGGTCGCGCGCATGAGCACCGTCTGCCCGTCGACGATCCGGTTGCCCTTGCCCTCCAGGACCGTCTCCCTGGTCAGCCTGCCCGCGCCTTTGGGGCAGTCGACCGTCACGGTGACGGGCGAGCCGAACTTGCCGTTCGGGGTGACCGAGCACGCGTTCGCGCCTCCCTTCGAGCAGGAGGCCAGGCCCGCGCACACGAGGGCGAGGCACAGTCCCGAGGCCGTCTTCCTCATCGCTCCATTTTATCCATGAGTGCGTCGACTCGCTCGTCGGCGGAGGAGAACGGGTCCTTGAGCACGACCGTGCGGGTCCCCTCGACTTCGAGCAGTCTGAGGTTCGTCCAGTCGACGGCGTAGTCGAAGCGGAGTCGCCTGGCCTTGGCGACGAACTCCCCGCGCAGCTTGGCTCGCGTGTTCTGCGGCGGCCTGGCCGAGGCCCGCTCGGCGGCCCCGGGGCCGGTGAACGTGCGCAGCAGCCCGGCCGACTCCATCGACGCGCGCAGACCCGCGTCGGTGACGTCGTGGTAGGCGAGGTCGAGCCGGGCCAGGCGCGGATCGCCCAGTTCGGCGCCGCTGCGGCGCATGTACCGCTCGACGAGCGCGAGTTTGGCCGCCCAGTCGATCTCGGTCGCGATGCCCGCGTGGTCGCCGGATGCGACCGCGTCGATCGCCCTGCCCCACAGGTCGAACAGGTAGCGGGTGCCCTCCGGCAGGTCCGCCGCGTAGCCGCGGGCGTCGTAGTGGGCGAGCACGGCCTCCAGCATCCGCCGCTGTACGTCGACGGGGGTGGTGACGCCGCCGCCCTGCAGGGCCAGCGGGGCACGGCCGGTCAGGTCGAGGCTCGCCGCGCGGATCGCCTCGACGGGGTCCGCGAGGCGGATGCCGGGCAGGACGGCGCCGTCCTCGACGAGGACGAGCAGGGCCTCGGTGGCCGCGACCTTGAGGGCGGTGGCCGGCTCGGCCACGTTGGAGTCGCCGACGATCACGTGCATGCGCCGGTAGAGCTCGGGATCGCCGTGGGGTTCGTCCCGGGTGTTGATCATCGGCCGGGAGCGGGTCGACGCGGAGGAGATGGCGTCCCACATCTGGTCGGCCCGCTGGGAGAAGGCGAAGCGCGTCACGCCGTCCTCGCCCCGCCGCAGGCAGCCGGCTCCGGCGACGATCTGGCGGGTGACGAAGAACGGGAGCATCGTCGAGATGCGGGCCCGGTAGTCGGGCCGTCGCCGCACGAGGTAGTTCTCATGGCAGCCGTAGGAGTTGCCCGCGGCGTCGAGGTTGTTCTTGAACAGGTGGATCCGGCCGGGGACCCCGCGTGCGGCGAGGCGCTCGTTGGCCTCGGCGGCCATGCCGGCGAACAGCAGCTCGCCCGCCCGGTCGTGGGCCACCAGGTCGGCGACGGTGCGGCACTCGGCCGTCGCGTACTCGGGGTGCGCCCCGACGTCCAGGTAGAGGCGCGCCCCGTTGGCCAGGAACGCGTTGGTCGACAGGCCCGACTCGAGGACGGCGCGGAAGAGCTCGGCGGCCGTCTCCTCGGGGTCGAGGGGAGGCGTCCCGCCCTCCGTCGAGGCGCACATGAGGCCGTATTCGGTCTCGATCCCCATGACCCTCTGGGGGATCACTGTCCGCCTTTCTGGACGAACCCCTGGACGAAGGACGAGGCGTTGGATTCGAGGACCGAGTCGATCTCGTCCAGCAGAGAGTCGGCGGCCGCCGACTGGGTCTGGGCCTGGGGGATGTCACAGAGCGTCTCCTCCTGCCGCGAACGGCGGGGTTGCGCGAATTCCTGGGAAGGCATGTCGTCCTTTCGTGGGTGTCGTGTCGGTGGAGGCCCGTCGGCCGGGACGGCTTCCGCCCTGGCCGGTGGGCCGTCAGTCCCCGCGGCGCGGCTTCGCGGCCTCCTCCAGCCGCCGCAGGAAGTCGTCCGGGTCGGTCGAGGCGGCGAGCAGCGCCCCGACGAGGTCTTCCGTCGCCCTGCCGGGATGGAGGGTGGGCAGTCGGACGAGCTCGCCCCCCGCGTCGAGGACGATCCCGTCCCATCCCGCGGCCGGGACGCGTTCGCCGAAGGCTGCGATGAGGCCTCCCCGCAGGAAGGCCCGGGTCGAGGACGGCGCTCGGACGGCGGCGTCGGCCGCCTGCTCGGGCGAGAAGAGCCTGGCGACCCGGCCTGCGGCGTCGAGTCGGGCGACGATCGAACGCTCCGGGCGCAGGTCGTGCCACTGCAGGTCGAGGGCGCGCAGCCTGTCGGAGTCCCATCCGGTTCCGCCGCGGGCCCGCAGCCCCTCCAGGAGCCGGTACTTGGCGACCCATTCGATCATGGGGGCGGCCGCGTCCATGTCGCCGCGCAGGGCGTCGAGCGCCCGCTGCCAATAGTCGAGGACCTCGGCGGTGTCGGCGTCGGGCTCGCCGTCGCGTCCGACGGCTTCGCGGACGGCGTCGAGGTAGACCTGCTGGATGTCGACGGCCGTCCTCGACGTCCCGTCGTGCATGTCGACGGCCGCCCTCAGGCTCGGGTCGTGCGAGATCCGCCAGGTGGCGGCCACCGGGGAGTGCAGGGTCAGGGAGTCGAGTTCGAGCGGGACCCTGTCCGATTCCAGCAGCCAGAGGACCAGCGACGTCGTGCCGACCTTCAGCAGGTTCGAGACGTCGAAGAGGTTGGCGTCGCCTCCGATCACGTGGAGGCGGCGATACGCGGCCGCGTCGGCGTGGGGTTCGTCGCGCGTGTTGATGATCGGCCGGTTGAAGGTCGTTTCCAGGCCGACGTCGTTCTCCACGTAGTCGGCGCGCTGGGAGATCTGGAACCCGGGAGTCTCGCTGCGCTGGCCGATCCCGAGGCGTCCGGAGCCGCACAGGATCTGCCTGGTGACGAAGAAGGGCGTGAGGTAGCGGATGACCTCCCCGAAGCCGACCTTCCGGCTCACGAGGTAGTTCTCGTGGGAGCCGTACGCCGCCCCTTTGCCGTCGACGTTGTTCTTGTACACGACCACGTCGCGTCCTTCGGAGGCGAGCGCCTCCATGGCTCGGCGCATGACGTGCTCGCCCGCGCGGTCCCACAGGACGGCCTCGCGGGGAGTGGCGGTCTCGGGCGAGGAGTACTCGGGGTGGGCGTGGTCGACGTACAGGCGCGCTCCATTGGTCAGCACGGCGTTGGAGGCCCGGGGGCGGCGCAGGTCGAACGCCTCGCCGCGCCCCAGGCGCGCCGGGGGCCGTTCGGCCTCCGGGGCGTCCGTGAGCTGGGAGGGGTGGGCGCTGGCCCTGTCCAGACGGTATCCGCGGGCGTCGTTGAGGGGGTCCTCCCCGTGGAAGTCCCAGGCGACGCGCGCTCGGCACAGCCCCGCGTAGGCCTCCACGACGTCGGCCGACAGGGCGATGGGATTGGCCCGAGGCCGGGCCGGCTCGAGTATTCCGAACTCGGTCTCCAGTCCGGTGATCCTGCGTGCGGTCATCACATCAACTCCGTCGTCGAGGCGCCGCTCCATTCGCGCACCGGCCGGTCGCCGATCGACGGCGCGTCGACGCTCGGAGGCGGGACGCGCCCACCGGCCCCGTCGGCTTCCCCGCGGCCGGGCGGGGCGGTCCCGGCGAAGAGAGGGCGCACGTCGACGACCCGGTCGGCGCGTCCGCGGGCGTTGACCCGCGCCCACTCCTCGGGGCTGGTCGCGGTGGCGACGTCTTCGTTGGCCAGGCTCTCCTCGCGCACGGCCTCGACGACGTGCACGGGCGCCAGTCCGCGCCGCCGCGTCGCCAGAAAGTCCTTGATGGCCAGTTTCTTGGCGCGGTCGACGATCCCGGCCAGCAGCGCGCCGGAGACGATGTCGCTGACGTAGAGCCTCTCGCGCGCGCCGCTGGCGTAGGCCACCTCCACGTACTCGTTGCGCGGGACGCGGGCGAAGAGCTCCTCGACGATCGTCTCGCGCAGCATGGCGGCCGCCTCCCGCCGTCCGCCGCAGCGTTCGACGACGTCCTCGCGCAGGGGCAGCTCCGCGGTCAGGTACTTCGACAGGATGTCCAGGCTCCCCTCCCTCGTCGGGCGCTCGATCCTGATCTTCACGTCGAGTCTGCCGGGGCGCAGGATGGCCGGGTCGATCATGTCCTCCCGGTTGGAGGCGCCGATGACGATGACGTTGGTCAGGGACTCCACCCCGTCGATCTCGGCCAGGAGCTGGGGGACCACCGTCGTCTCGACGTCCGAGGAGATGCCCGACCCCCGCGTGCGGAAGAGGGCCTCCATCTCGTCGAAGAAGATGACGACGGGGATCCCGGCCGCCGCGCGGTCCCGGGCGCGGGAGAAGATGTCCCTGACCTGCCGCTCCGTCTCGCCCACGTACTTGTCCAGGAGCTGGGGGCCCTTGACGTTGAGGAAGTAGCTGTGCGATTTGGCCCCGCCGCCGCGGGCCGCGCTGTTGGCGGCGAGCGAGGTGGCGACGGCCTTGGCTATGAGGGTCTTGCCGCAGCCCGGCGGCCCGTAGAGGAGCACCCCCTTGGGCGGTTTGAGCCCGTGCTCGCGGTAGAGCCCGGGCTGCTCGAAGGGCAGTTCGACGGTGTCCTTGATCTGGCTGATCTGCTCCCCCAGGCCGCCGATGTCGGCGTAGGAGACGTCGGGGATCTCCTCGAGCAGGAGGTGTTCGACGTCCGGCCGCTCGACGACGTCCAGCACGATGCCGTCGCGCATGTCCGCCAGCACGGCGTCGCCCACGCGGAGCCCCCGCGCGCGGAGCCTCCCCGCTACGCGCATGATCCGGGACTCGTCCGGGTGGACGCGCACGAGGACGCGTCGGTCGTCGACGACCATCTCCACCGCGACGATCGTTCCCACGAGGTCGAAGCCCCCCGCCTCGACGGCGACGAGCTGTTCGTTCAGGCGCACCTCCTGGCCGAGCTCGAGGTCCTCGATCCGCAGCGTCCGCGAAGCGGCGAGGTTCATCTTCCTCCCCCCGACGAGGGCGTCGATCGAATGGTCTCCCCGGTGGGCCGCCAGGAAGACGGCGAAGGACGCCGGCGGCCGCGACAGCGTCTCGAGCTGGTCGTTCAGTTCCTTGATCCGGTCGCGGGCGGTGGCGAGCGAAGCGGACAGCCTTCCGTTCTTCTCCTCCAGGGAGACGATCTGCCTGCGCAAGGCGACGAGCTCGCTGTGGCCTGGCTCGGACATGGGTTCCTCTCTTTCGAACCCGTCAATTCTAGAGCCCTGCGCCACACGCCGAGAGTGGCTCCTCGCACAGTGAAAGCTACCCCACTCCCCCGGGCGGGCCGTCGGGC
>ERZ773070.2141-NODE-2141-length-11455-cov-9.760175_pt1 | contig 11455 bp, 11 predicted proteins | sample MGYA00580618_ERZ773070 | MGnify/ENA primary metagenome ERZ773070 (study PRJEB29015, sample SAMEA2738023) | human oral metagenome | biome: human oral; feature: human-associated habitat; material: dental | place: China | collected 2019 ...
CACCCCCGCCCGCGAGGCCGCGCCCGCGCCCGTCCCCGCCTGATCCACCCGACGACGGCGCCCACGACCGCGCCGCTCCCCCAACCACACTGAAAGGACCCATCATGCGCACCATTCTCGAGACCAACGGCCAGGTCTGCCCCTTCCCCGTCATCGAGGCGGAGGAGGCCATGGAGGACCTCGACGCCGGCGACGAGCTCGTCATCGCCTTCGACTGCACCCAGGGCACGGAGACCCTCCCCGCCTGGGCCGCCAAGAACGGCTACACCGTCACCGAGTTCGAGACCGTCGGCCCCGCCTCCTGGACCATGACCGTGCGCAAGTAGCGGAGCCAGGCCTCGGGGCAGGTACCTTTGGCGGCATGGAGTACAGGAGACTGGGCCGCACCGGCCTGCGCGTGTCCGCCGTCGGCCTCGGGACGATGACCTGGGGACGGGACACGGACGAGGTCGAGGCCAAGGACCAGCTCGGGATCTTCCTCGACGCCGGCGGCACCCTCCTGGACACCGCCGCCACCTACACCGAGGGCCTGGCCGAGCGCACCATCGGCACGCTCCTGCGCGACTACGTCAACCGCCAGGACCTCGTGCTCGTCTCCAAGGCGGGCGTGCGCACCTGGCGCACCGGCGGCAAGCCGGCCAGCGCCGACGCCTCGCGCGGCACGCTCCTCGACAGCCTCGACTCGACCCTGGAGAACCTGGGCACCGACCACCTCGACCTGTGGCTCGTCCAGGTGCCCGACCCCGCCACGCCCCTGGAGGAGACGGCCGACGCCCTGCGCCGCGCCGTCGCCTCCGGGCGCGCCCGCTACGTGGGCCTGTCCAACCATCCCGCGTGGGCGAGCGCGCGCGTCGCCAGCCTGCTCGCCGAGGGGCCCGGCGCGCCGGGCATGGCCGCCGTCGAGGTCGAGCACTCCCTGCTCAACCGCGGCATCGAGCGCGAGGTCATCCCCGCCGCCGAGGCCATGGGGTTCGGCGTCATCGGCTACGCGCCCCTGGGCCGGGGGGTCCTCAGCGGCAAGTACCGGGCCACGATCCCCGCGGACTCGCGGGCCGCCTCCCCCCATCTGCGCTCCTACGCCTCGGCGTACCTGGGTGATCAGCACCGGGGCATCGTGGAGTCGGTGGCGACGGCGGCCGCCGGCCTGGACCGCAAGCCCGTGGAGGTGGCGCTCGCCTGGGCGCGCGACGCCGAGGGCATCGCCTCCACGATCGTCGGCGCCCGCACCCCGGCGCAGCTCCAGGGGGCGCTCTCGGCGCAGGACCTCGACCTCCCGCCGCAGATCCGCCACGCCCTTGAGGAGGTCAGCGCGCCGCAGGTCGGCTACCCCGAGAGGTTCTGAGCCCCCAGCCCCGGAGTCCCCGCCCCGGCGGGAATCCGACGACGGCGCGGCTGGCGGCACCGCTCGCCGCTACAGGCGCTCAGGCCCTGCGGACGGGCGAGGGCTGGTCGTCCTCATCGTCGTCGTAGTCGTCGTCATCATCCTCATCGTCGTCATAGTCGACGTCGTCGATGTCGTCGTCATCGATCTCGACGATGTCGTCGTCATCGTCGTCCCCGTCGTAGGTGTCGAAGGGGAGCTCGATGCCGTAGGCGGTGAAGAGGACGTCGTCATAGGTGAAGAAGGCGTCCTGGAGGGCGTTCTCCGCCGCGACCACGGCCGGCGAGTTCTCGTCGCCCGTCGCGGCGGCGTCGAGGTGGGCCTCGAAGGCGGCGATGAGTCGGTTGAGCGCGGACCGCGGGTCGTTCGTCATGGCGCCAGCCTACCGGCATCCCCCGGCGGCGCGCACCACAACAGCGTCCTTGCCCCGCACGTGGCGGGACCAGGACGCTCGCTCCGGGCGCTCGCGCTCGGCCAGGGGTCAGTCGGCCAGGCCGAGCTGCTTGCGGAGGTTCTCGGTGAAGAGGTCCTCGCCCTTGATGCGGTTGGTGAACTCCGGGCCCTCGACCACGCGCATCCCGTCCTTGAGGACCTGCGAGGCGCCACCGACGGGGCCCAGCGGCAGGACGACGAGGTCCGACTGGGGCGTGTAGGAGGCGGAGGGCTCGCGGCCGGCCATGATGTCCTGGATGTTCTGGGCGACGACGACGGCGTGGGCGCGGGCGTGCTGGGCGCGGTCGGACTCGCGGGTGTCGGCGATGTCCCCGATGGCCCACACGCCGGGGTGGTCGATGACCCGCATCTTGTCATCCACGCGGATCGTGCCGTTGTAGTGGCGGATCTCGTCGTAGTCCTCACCGAGGAAGCCCGTGGCGGCCGAGGCCCCGTAGGCGCGGAACCAGATGTCCGCCTCGATGGTGCGCCCGCCGGTGGTGGTCACGCGGAAGGGGGCGAGGCCGCCGATGTCGATGGGCGGGAGGTAGGCCAGGGTGTCCCCGGTGATGATCTCGACGCCGCGCTCGGCCAGCTGGGCGGCGATCGAGTCGCGCAGCTCGGCCTTGTAGTCGCCCTGCGGGAGGATCGTGGGGCCGGCCTCGACGATCGTCACACGCAGGTCCGGGAAGGCGGAGGTGAGCTCGCCGGCGAACTCCAGGCCGACGGCGCCCGCTCCCAGGATGAGGGCGCGCTTGGCGGACTCCAAGGAGGTGCGCACGCGCTCGATGCGTGCCTTGGCGATCGCCGCCGTGGACTCCAGGTGCTTGGCGGGGAACGGGTAGTTGGTGCCGGTGGCGAGCACGAGGTGGTCGGCCTGGATGTCGCCCTCGCCGGAGACCTGGACGGTGGTGCCCTTGACCGCCATGGCGGTGCCGCGCACGACGCGGCCGTTGGTCAGGAGCTTGTCGTAGGGGAGGAAGATCCTCTCCGACCACTCCCGGTCCACCGCCGCGCGCAGGGAGGCGGCGTGGTGGACGAAGGCGTCCTTCTGCTCGACCAGGGTGACCTCGGCGACGTCGTCGAGCGCCTTGGCCAGCGTGATGCCGCCGTAGCCTCCGCCGACGATGGTGACACGTGCCATGGGAGTCCTCTCACGGGGGCCGGGCGCGGGTCCGTCCTCGGACCGGGCCGGCTGTTTCTGCTGTGGGCCGGACCAGGCTATCCCGTACCCGGTGCCCATCCCAAGAGCGGGCCCTTGGACCCGGCGCGTCTCGGCTCACGGCCGATGAGCGCTGGCGCGGGCGCCTGTCTCCCCCGCACCTGCTCCTGGGCCGTCAGTCCCGCACACGCCGAGGAGTTGTGGGGCCGGGCCCTGTCACTCGACGGGGAGCGCTGACCCGGGAGATTCCCACCGCGAATGCTCGCGCGCCCTTATGCTCGGGGCGGTCCTGTCCCCTGCCAGGAGAAGCACGAGACGATGAGCGCGCCCGAGCACCCACCTCCTAACGCCGTCGGAAAGCCACTGCCGGCCTGGCGCCTGCCGACCATCACCGTGGAGGACCACACCACGCCCCACGGCGTCATCGTCTCCGTCACCCAACGTGTCCCCGCGCGAGTCGCCGAGGTCGAAGCCCGCCAGGAGATCACCACTATGGGGCGCAAGAAGATCAGGGTGACCGAGAGCTACGAGTCCGGGCTCGGCGCGGCGAGCAGGATTCCTCTTGTTCCCGAGCGCCTCACCGTGCTGGCGCCTGATGGCGATGCCCAGGCGATCCACGATGCCGTCGAGCGGGCCCGCCGCGCCTTCAAGCCGCGCGGCCACGCGCGCAGCAGATCTATCCCGCGCCCGGCGCTGGTGGCGCTTGGCGAGTCCGTGCTGTTCTTCATCAGCGGCGCCGCGATCGTACCCGCGACCATGAGCGGCCGCGGCCCCTTCGGCGCTCCCGGGACGGATCTGAGCGACTCACCCGTGATGGCGGTGATCCTGTTGGGCTTCTTCGCGCTCGCATGCGTTGTCATGGCGGTGGCCACATCGAGGAGGGCCTGGGCGCTACGAACGCCCCCTTGGGCAGCAGAGGGCCAGTGGCTCCTTCTTCGCCAGGCGCTCACCAGAGCCACGGGCGCGGCTCCGGGAACGTCGCGCCCCAGGGAGATCGACGCCGGAATGCGCTGCGATCTTCTCCTCTACCCGCCATCGGGCGCGCCCAGGAGCAGCACGCCCTCCGACGGAATCGTCAGCGCCGAGGCTCCTGGTGCCGACGGCATCGTCGGCCCGCCCCGCATCCGCGATCGCATGAAGATCCTCGCGTTGCTTCTCGCCGTGCTCTCGGTGCCACTCGCGCTCGTCCTGTCACCTGTCCTCGAGAGGCTGGACGGCTCAGCGATATCTGGGAGCGCGCCCCTCGCCAGTCTTGCCATCGGCATCGTGTTCCTCTTCCTCAGAAAAGCGGATCCTGTCATCGCCGCTTTCCCTCGCACAGTCGTGTCGCCGAGCGGCGCCTGGCGTGTGCGGATGGAGGAGCTCGACCTAGCGGATCTTCATGGCTGGTGCGAGGCGCGGCACCGGGAGGACCTCTGGCGGGCGCCTGAGCGCGCGTTCTTCGTTGGCTTCGCCGCTGGCCTCATCTACGCGCTGTGCGGGCGCTCGCTTGGTCTTGCCACCCTCCCGCCGTCCAGTGGCGATCTGGTGCCGACCGCGGCGGAGGTGGCGCGCGCCAATCACATCAGCGTTGCCGTCATGGCCGCGGCGATCGCCCTGACGATGCTCGTCGGTCTCCTCATCACGCGCGCCCGGCACCGCTCACGGCGCGCGCACGCCGAGGAGCTGTGGGGCCGGGTCCTGTCGCTCCACGGGGAGGGCTGACCCGGGCGGCTCGCCCCATGAGTGCTCGCGCGCCCTTATGCTCGGGGAGGTCCTGTCCCCTGCCAGGAGAAACATGAGGAGCATGATGAGCGCGCCCGAGTACCCACTGCCCAGCGTCGTCGGAAAGCCCGTCCCCACCTGGCGCCTGCCGACCATCACCGTGGAGGACCACACCACGCCCCACGGCGTCATCGTCTCCGTCACCCAGCGTGTCCCCGCGCGAGTCGCCGAGGTCCACACCCATACGGAAAGGGATAAGTACGGCCATGAGACCACCAGGGTGACCCGGCGCTTCGAGTCCGGGCTCGGCGGCACAGGAGCCCTGTCCCTCATGCCCGAGCGGTTCACCGTGATCGCCCCGGGCGGCAACGCCCAGGTGATCCACGACGCCGTCGAGCGGGCCCGCTCGTCCTTCCAGCCGCGCGGGTACCGGATCACCCAGGCGATGACGCCCGGAGCCACCAACGCGGTGGTGGCGACCTGCTTCGGGCTCGTGTTCTGCTGCATGGGCGCCGGGATGCTGGGCGCCCTCATCATGGCGGCCCGCCCGGCCCTGTCGGCCCAGACGCCTTTCAGGGCCGGGATCGTCTTCATCGGCGCGATATTCGCCGTGTTCATGCTTATCGGACTGGGCGTCGCGGCCGTGTCGGCGCGCCGCTTCTGGCACCTGCGCACTCCGCCGTGGGTGGCCGAGGACCAGTGGCTCGCACTGCGTCAGGCGCTGGCCAGCGCCACCGGCGCCGACCCGGCTTCCTCGCGGCCCGTCGACGTCGAGGCCGGTATGGTCCGCGACCTCCTCATGTACCCCGCCGGTACCCGCCTCGAGCGCGGCACCACGGCTGATGGCCGCATGGGCCCCGCCTGGCCGGATGCGGGGGACATCACCCGCATGCGCCGCTCCGCCATGGGCCGCGCCATCGGAGGAGGCCTGGCCGTCTGCTTCTTCGCGGTGGTTATCTCACTGATGGCCGGTCTCATCCTCGGGGCCATGGGCTCTACCGCGCTCCCGATTCAGATAGCCGTGGCCTGCTTCGCCGTCGGCTTCCTGCTCATGCTCCTCAAGGGCACGGACCGCGTCATCCTTGCCTACCCGCGCGTCATGCCGACCGAGCGCGACCCGCACGAGCTGCGCATCGAGGAGGTGGACCTGGAGAATCTTCGGGGCTGGTGCGAGTCCCGGCGTCGGGAGGACCTCTGGGGCATTCCCACGTTCTCATTCCTCGTGGGCTTCGGCGCCGCCGTCCTCTACTCGGTACTCGGCTCCATCCTCGGCCTCCCCATCTTCCGCGTGCGCGGCCTCGATGACGGGCCGACCTCCGCGGAACTGGCGCGCGCGAGCCTCATCGGCATCGCCGTCATCGGCGGGGCGATCATCCTCACCGCGATCATCGCCGTGGCCGTGACGCGCCACAAGGACGCCTCCCGGCGCGCGCGTGCCGAGGAGCTCATGGCCGCCTCACAGGCGCCGCGGGCTGCGCAGGCGATGCCCGCCGCCGGGCCCTGGGCTCAGGCCTGATCGCCCCGCGCGGCCGCGTCCCGCTGCTCGCGCAGCACGCGCGCCACATCGGGCGGGAAGTAGCCCGGGCCCTTGAGGACCTTGCCGTCCTCGCGGTAGATCGGCTGGCCGTCCTCCCCCAGCTTGGACATGTTGGAGCGCTGGACCTCGGCGAGCACGGCGGCCAGGTCGATGCCGGTCTCCAGGGCCATGCCGTAGATGACGTAGACGAGGTCCGCCAGAGCGTCGGCTGTCTCGACGACGTCCCGGGCGCCGTCGTCGGCGGCAACGGCCCGGGCATAGGCGGCCTCGATCTCCTCCCTGGCGGCGCGGCCGTAGACGGCGCCGGTCAGCTCGGCGAACTCCTCGGCGATGAGGCTCATGCGCATGCCCAGGCTCTCGCGGTCCAGGCTCGGCCCGTCGGCGCGGATCGGCAGCCCGTAGACGTGGTGGAAGCGCCGCACGAGCGCCTCGGGGTCGTCCCCCTCGCGCTCGCCGACGCCGTCGTGCGCGACGAGCGCCGCCTCCTCGGGGGCCGCCGGGCCGTCCCAGGGGGCCACGGGGCGGCGGGGCTCACCGGCGAGCAGCGAGGCCGTCCACCCGTCGAGGAGCTCGCCCCGGCGCGGGAACGCCGCGCGGCGCAGCCCCTCGCGGGTGAAGCCGAGTGACCAGGCGATCCTCCACGACGGCCAGTTGGGCACTCCGCCGTCGATCCAGCAGCCCCAGGACACGGCGGCCAGGGCGAGGGGCCCGTCAGGATCGAGCGCCATGCCGACGACGGCGCGCGCGGCGCGGGTCGCCACGCCCCGGCCGCGGGACTCCGGCGCCACCCAGAAGCCGAACTCGCCCCTGCCGGCCGCCTCGATGCGCAGGCCGATCATCCCGACGAGCCTGGCGGCCTCGCCGTCCTCCCCGTCGTCGCCCTGCTCGCGGATGGCCCAGGTGAGCTCGCGCCTGGCCTGCCAACCGGGCCCGACGAGGTCGATCACGAAAGCGCGTGCGTCGTCGAGGCCGTAGGGCGAGGGCACCGGCATCCAGCGCTGGATCTCGGCATCCTGGCAGATCTCATGGATCCGCTCGGCGTCGTCGATCGTGGGCGCGGAGAGGAGGAGGGAGGGGCGGCCCGCCTCGGCTGGGATAGTGATCTCAAAGGGCTGCATGGCCTGATCCTAGTTGTTGCGGGTCAGGCGGCCGGTCGGCGGAGTCAGTGCCCCGGTCAGGCGGCGCCCTGGCCGGGCCGGGAGTCGTGGAGCATCGGCCAGGAGGCGACCATGATGAGCCCGCCGAGGAGCCCGTAGCCGAGGGCCACCCATGTGCCGTGGGCGTCGGCGAGCATCCCGACGATCGGCGGGGCGATCATCATGATGACCCGCGCCAGCCAGCTGACGATCGTCAGGCCCGCCCCGGGTGGAAGCCCCGGGATGTCGTCCGCGGCGGCGTAGGCGACGGGGACGGCGACGGCGCATCCCGCCCCGGCCAGGACCATGCCCGCGAGGATCCCCCAGACGGTGCCCGTGGCGAGCCCCGCGCCCATCCCCAGTGCCACGAGGGCTCCGCCCGCGCCGATGACGCGCCGGGGCCCGAGGCTGTCGATGATCCGGTCCCCGATGAGGCGGCCGACGATCATGGTGGTCTGCATCGCCACCAGCCCCATGCCGACCATTCCCGCCGGGGCGCGGAGCTCAGCGAGCAGGAGGGAGGACCAGTTAGCGCTCACATCCTCGGGGAACATGGCGGCCGCGCACATGGCGCCCAGGACCCCGATCATGGCGGCCGTCGCCAGGCGGGAGGCGCGCGCGGGCGGCGCGGAGCGGGCCGGGGCAAGCGGCCCGGTCGGCTCAGTCGATGCGGGCGCGGTGGGCGGCGCCGTCGGCGAGGCGGAGGGCTCCACCGCCTCGTCAAGGCGGTCGTCGGCGTCGGGCCCGGGGATCATCCAGCGCAGCGCCGCCAGCGACAGGGCGGTGAGGATGAGGACGACCCCGCCCAGGTGCCAGGCGATCGGCACTCCCGATGCGGCCATCCGCTGGCCCATGAGCGCGCCGCAGACGGCGCCCAGCGACCAGGCGGCGTGGAAGGAGGTGATGATCGAGGATCCCCAGCGCCTCTCGACCCTCAGCCCGTGCGCGTTCTGGGCGACGTCGATGATGGCGTCCAGTCCCCCGCCGATCGCGAGGCAGGCGGCGAGCACGAGCCAGTTCCCCGCGGTGCCAGCGCCGAGGTAGGCCAGGCCCGCCAGTGCCATGCCGAGAGTGGCCACGCGCGCGGAGGTCCACCGGGTGATGAGGGAGGAGGCGGCGAGCCCGGCGATGAGCGCGCCGATCGACCCGGCCATGATCGCCTGGCCGAAGGCGGCCTTGGTGATGGCGAGCCGCTCGACGATCTCGGGATAGCGGGGCACGAGGTTGGAGAAGGCCAGCCCGTTGCAGAAGAAGGTGAGGCACACGGCGGCGCGGGCGCGGACGACGGCATGGGGGCGGCTGCCCATCACCGCTCGGATCGGAGACACGGCAGGACGATACAAGTCCGTTACGATGTTCGCCGGTCCTCGCGATGATCCGCATGTCATCGCAGGCCAGCGATCCTTGCCCTCCACCCGCAGGAGTCATCGTGTCCGTCACCCACGGGAACAGCCAGCCTCCTCAGGGCCCCTCCTTCCAGCCCGGTTACCCGCAAGGCGCCCCCGGCTACGGCGCTGCCCCACTCATCGTGCTCCCCTCCTGAGCTCGCCGCCCTTCCCGGGGCGTCGTTTGGCCAGGCCGTGCGCCGCTTCTTCCACCGCTACGCGCAGTTCGGGGGCGCCGCCTCGGTCTCCGAGGTGATGTGGGCCTTGCTGGTGAACATCCTCGTCGGCCTCGGGTGCATCATCGTGGGCGGCATCGCGACGACCGCTGGCGCGGGGAGCAGTGCGGAGACGCGGGCCATCTTCAGCACAGTGATCTGCGTGGCGATTGGCCTTATCTACATCCTCGCCGCCTTGACCCCTACCATCGCCGTCGTGGTCCGTCGTCTCCACGACACTGGCAAGTCCGGCGGACGGTGCCTCATCAGTCTCATCCCCGGCGGTGGTCTCGTCCTGCTCATCCTGCTGCTCATGCCCCCGCGGCCAGAGCTGTTCCAGCCCGAGTGGGTCTGAGCCGCCTTGCGCTGAGCACCTTCGGCTGCGTTCCCACCGCACCCCACGGTGCTGGAGGCAACCACCGGTGCAGGAGGCACCCCGCAGCGGGCTCCGGTCGCTGCCCGACGGCGCAGCATCGCCGACGACTCCCACGCCCCACTCCAGCCGGCCTGCCTGTACGCGGGTTCGCGGATCATGCCGGGGGCTCGGGGCACTGGACGGGGGTTGCGCCCCCGTCCAGTGGGGGAAGACCCCGGCCAGAGGGGCGAACCCCCGTCCAGAGGACCACGACGGCCACCTATCGGAGGAGGCCTCTCCTGTCTCCCGGGCTCACTCTGGGCTCGCACGGGTGACACCCCGCCCCCGCGCTCGCGCAGCGGCGCGACGCTGGTGGGCCCCACCCCACGGGCGGCACGGCCAGGACCGGCAGGCGCGTGCGGGGTCCGCCCCCTGACTCCGCCACGCTGATTCCGGTGCCATCGCAAGGAAAACACGGAGCCTGACCAACACGACATGTCCGGGTCCCCACTGCCCGATCAGTGAGTCAAGACACGGGTTTTCCCTGACATTGCAACGAAAAACCCGTGTCCGACCAACACAGAATGTCCGGGGATGAACTCAGGGCGAACCGACTCAAGCCCCGAGAAAACCCCGCGATTCCAACGAAAAACAGGCCTCAAACCAACACAAAGTGTCCTATAGGCCCATGACGAAGGCCGCCGCCCTGTGGGGCGACGGCCTCGATCGTGAGCCTCGGCGGGCGGGCGCGCACTCAGACGTTGCGCGTGACCTTGCCGGCCTTGAGGCAGGACGTGCACACGTTGAGGCGCTTGGGGGCGCCCTTCACGAGCGCGCGCACACGCTGGATGTTGGGGTTCCACCGGCGGTTGGTCCGCACGTGGGAGTGCGAGACGCTCTTGCCGAAGATGGGGCCCTTGCCGCAGACGTCGCACACAGCAGCCACGGATCTCTCCTGATCTTCCTTGCTTCAACGCTGGGGCCTCCTCGGCCCCGCGCCAGGTCTTACCGCCCGAGGCCGAGCCTCAGGCAACCAGGACACAATAGCGGAACCGCGCGTCAGGCCCCAACCAGCGCCGGCGTGGGCTCAGGCACATGGCGACGGTACCCTTGCCCCAGGCACCGCACCGTGGACGGGCCGCGCTCGGCCGGGCGCACCAGGAAGAACGCAGTAGGAAGAAGGGGAAGGCATGGGACCACTCGCCACCGACCAGGGCCCCGCGCCCCGCCTGGACGCCCCCGCCCTGCGCCGCTGGCTCTCTCTCGCCACCGGCATCGCCGAGCGCTCCCGGAACCTCGTCGACTCCCTCAACGTCTTCCCCATCCCCGATGCCGACACCGGAACCAACGTCCTTCTCACCCTGCGCTCCGCCCTCGACGCCGTCGCCCTCCTGCCGCCAGGCGCCGACGCCGCCCAGACCAGCCGCGCCATCGCCGACGGCGCCATCCGCGGCGCCCGCGGCAACTCCGGGCTCCTCGTCTCCCAGGCCCTCGCCGCGCTCGCCGAGACCTGCGCGAGCGCCCCGGATCCCGCCGGGCTGCGCCCCGTCGAGCTCGTCCACGCCCTGGAGCAGATGGCCTCCAGCACCTGGTCCGCCGTCTCCCGGCCCGTCACCGGCACCCTGCTCACCGTGGCCGCCGACGCCGCCTCCTCGGCCCGCGACGCCCTCGCCTCCGCAGGGCCCCAGCAGCCCGCCACCCCCGTCCTCATCGCCATCGCCGCCGCCCTGGGCGCCCAGGAGAGCGTCGTCGAGACCGGGGGACTCGGCCACGGCCCCGTCGACGCCGGCGGCGCCGCCCTCATGCTCCTGCTCACCAGCCTCGCCGATACCCTCGACACCGTCAGCCTCCCCGTGGGCCCGGGCCCCGCCCCCAGTCCGGCCACCGACGTCGCCCTCCAGATGCTCACCGACCTCGCCGCGGGCGGCGCCACCCACCAGGGCGCGGGCGCGGACGCCGAGGGCATGTCCACCGGCGAGTTCGAGGTCATGTACCTCCTGGAGGCCACCAGCGCCCAGGCCGAGCGCCTGCGCGCCACCCTGGAGCGCATCGGCGACTCCGTGGGCGTCGTCGGCACCCCCGACGCCCTCGGCGTGGGCCTCTTCCAGGTCCACGTCCACACCGACACCCCCCGCGCCGCCCTTCCCA
>ERZ773070.2142-NODE-2142-length-11453-cov-10.168889_pt1 | contig 11453 bp, 11 predicted proteins | sample MGYA00580618_ERZ773070 | MGnify/ENA primary metagenome ERZ773070 (study PRJEB29015, sample SAMEA2738023) | human oral metagenome | biome: human oral; feature: human-associated habitat; material: dental | place: China | collected 2019 ...
AAAAAGCATGACCCAGCTCATGAAGAATAAAGATTAAATACATGCTTAGAAGAGCAAAGGCATAACCAAAAGTAAAGACTAAAACTGCGGAATACCCCAACTCTGCAAATGCGATTGTTCCACAAGCAAAAGCCAGCATAATAAAGACAAAGACCAGCACATAAACCAAATACGTCCCAATTTTTTTCATAAAATCTCCAACCAACTCCTAGTATCTCGGATACGGATAAAACTCCCCTTCTTCCAAGCCGACTTTTCCTTCTTCAAAGACCTCTTGGTTCCATTCCATGACAAATTCTTCTGCTTCTGGGTCTTCCAAAAAGTCCATGAGTACATCTAAGCCAATCTCAGCTGTATCCTTAAGAAACAGCGCAAAATAGTTTAAAAATTCACGAGAGAAGCCTTTCTTTGGTAAGTAAGGAATGACAGTCAGATAATCGTCCGCATTGACTATTGACTTGGCAGGATTGTAGAAAAGGACTGCTTCTTCAAAGAGAATGTCGTCTGATGACACCTCTCCGTCCTCGTCCAGCATCTCTACTCCCGCAGCATTTTGTGCTTCTAGCAAAAAACTCACTTCAACCGCGTGATTACGCTTGTCCCAACTAATCTCAAAGTCAAAGGGAAAGTTCTTGTCCAATTCTTCCTCTAAAACATCTAAAAATCCGTATGTTGCCATTTTGTCCTCTTTCTATGCGACTCTTTAATCGCCCCGATTGCTCGGAAATATGCTAAAATAGATACTACCATCTTACCACATATACATCAGAAAATCCATGTTAGAAAGGACTGCTATGCCTGATAATCTCGCGCTTCGCATGCGCCCAAAAACTATCGACCAGGTCATCGGTCAGGAGCATCTGGTCGGACCAGGAAAAATCATCCGCCGCATGGTGGAGGCCAACCGCCTGTCCTCCATGATTCTCTACGGACCTCCGGGTATCGGAAAGACCAGTATCGCCTCTGCCATCGCCGGAACCACCAAGTATGCCTTTCGGACCTTCAATGCCACTATTGATAGTAAAAAACGTCTCCAAGAAATCGCTGAAGAAGCTAAATTCTCTGGAGGATTAGTCCTGTTACTGGACGAGATTCATCGTCTGGATAAAACAAAGCAAGACTTTCTTCTGCCACTCTTGGAAAGTGGTCTGGTTGTCATGATTGGCGCAACGACTGAAAATCCCTTCTTTTCTGTCACTCCTGCCATTCGTAGCCGTGTTCAGATTTTTGAATTAGAACCCTTGTCCAATCAAGACGTCAAAGAGGCGATTCAAATTGCTCTAACTGACCCTGAGCGTGGTTTTGACTTCCCAGTTGAGCTAGATGGAGATGCGCTGGATTTCATCGCAACCTCTACCAATGGAGACCTCCGTTCTGCCTTTAATTCACTAGATTTGGCTGTTCTCTCTACCCCTGAGAATGACAATGGTATCCGCCATATCACGCTTGATATTATGGAAAATAGCCTCCAACGAAGCTATATTACTATGGATAAAGATGGAGACGGGCACTACGATGTTCTCTCAGCCCTGCAAAAATCCATCCGCGGATCAGATGTGGATGCCAGTCTCCACTATGCAGCCCGCTTGATTGAAGCTGGTGACCTTCCTAGCCTAGCTCGTCGCTTGACTGTGATCGCTTATGAAGATATTGGTCTGGCCAATCCTGAGGCGCAGATCCATACCGTGACTGCTCTAGATGCCGCTCAAAAGATTGGTTTCCCCGAAGCTCGCATCCTCATTGCTAATGTTGTAATAGATTTGGCACTTTCGCCCAAGTCCAACTCAGCCTATGTGGCTATGGATAAGGCTCTTGCCGACCTCAAATCATCAGGTCATTTGCCCATTCCGCGACATCTGCGTGATGGTCACTACAGTGGAAGCAAGGAACTGGGGAACGCTCAAAACTATCTCTACCCCCATAGCTATCCTGGACACTGGGTCAAACAAGATTACTTGCCAGAAAAAATTCGAGATCATCACTACTTCTCTCCAGAAGATACTGGCAAGTACGAACGGGCCTTAGCTCAACGCAAGGAAACCATTGATAAATTAAGAAACTTGTGAAATCCTTTTCAAAAAAAATAATTTTTCCTCTTGAATTTTTTTAAAAAAGTGGTATCATATAAATATAGAAACGCTGTGGTGTACGACTTCACACTTAAGTGTTGACCGACTATTTTTTGTATTATTAGGGAAACAAAAGACTTCTAACAGCGTGCAGGCCGTGTCACGCGGAAGCAGCTTCAGTTAGAGCGAGTTGCCCACCTGCTTAATTGCGCGGGTTCAATACAAATCGTGAAGGTCCGGCACCAATACAGCTTTTTCTGTTGCCTCCTTAGCTCAGTTGGTAGAGCAGTAGACTCTTAATCTATGGGTCGCAGGTTCGAGCCCTGCAGGGGGCATCTAAATCAACAGGAAAAAGCCTTGATTTACAAGGCTTTTTTGTGTAGTCATAGCACTGAAAAACGCCTTTTGGGACGTTTTTTTATCCTTGAAGCTGACTTCGATATTCTGAAATGGTCTTTCCTGTCCACTTTTTAAAGGCTCGTGAGAAAGACGATACTTCCGAATAACCTAGCAGATAGGCGACATCTTCTGTTGTCATTTCTGGATTTTTGAAATAACTAAAGGCTAGAATCTTTTGAACATTTTGTAATTCTTGATTAAATTTGGTTCCTTCTGCAGTCAGGTTTCGTTGCAAGGTGCGACTACTAATACCTAATGACGCTGCTATATCTTCAATGGTAAAGCAACCACTTGGGATAGCTTGATAGAGTTTTTGTTGGACAACACCTGTGAAACTTTCACTGGTCATAGCTTCTGCTAAGCGTTCCTTGAGCTGAGGTTCTAGGTAGTCTAACATCACATTATTGGCCGTCAGGAAAGGTTCCTCCAAGTCAGATTTTTTAAAGACGAGTTCATTCCCTTCCATTTGTTCCACTGGGCATCCAAAAATACGAGCACTCTCTTCTCCATAAGCATAAGGAGTTCCGACATGGACTGGGACAATCTCTTCACCAGTGCCCGTCCGAATCAAATCAAGCAACAACAACTGTTCATTGAGAACTGCAAAGCGAGGCAGGTCTAACCCTGGATAGTCATAACGATAGCTCACACGAACAAGCTCATCAAAAACTTCTATGTTTACGACAATCGGACCTGTAATCTTCTTGTATTTGGCAAAATGCTCTATCGCAGTCAAACCATTTTTTGAGGATAAGGTCGCGAAAAAAGGCGGCATAAACATTTGAATGTTCTTGATACGGCTCATGGCGATGATTTGCTCATCATTGGCTACCTGATCAAAAGCTGTTAAGAGATGATAATAATCCAGAGTTGAGAGGTTCATCTCCTCTTTCCAGGTGCTATCTGGTAGATTGGCCAATTGTAGGATCATTTTCAGATCCAGCCCCATAAGGCTTAAATTTTCAATATACTGTTGACTGAGACTGAGGCGCATAAGATTTCTCCATTCTATTAACGGAAAGTCATCAACATCATGCGATCAAAGAATTTATCTCCAAAGATGCGACGGATTCCTACCAAGAGCTTGGCTCCACGGCCAACAAGATAGCGAGTTTTAGGGTTACGTGCATTGATGATTTTTAGAACTGTACGTGAGATGACTTCTGGCTTAGACCCTGGTGCTGGGTTGTTCTCCATAGCTTTGATATAAGCGTTCACCAAACGACTATATGCTCCATTTTTAGATTCATGAGAGAAGTTTTGACCAACTGCTGCGTTAAAACCAGTATTGATCGCTCCAGGTTCTAAAACAACCACCTTGATGCCAAATTCCTTGACTTCCATACGGAGACAATCACTAAAACCTTCAATAGCATGTTTTGAAGCATGATACCAAGCACCCAGTGGTGTGTAGATTTTACCACCCATTGATGACGTATTGATAATCAGACCATCCTTTTGCTTACGCATATAAGGCAATACTTTCTTCGTCAAGCGGGCTACACCATAGACATTGACTTCGAACTGTTGTTGCGCTTTTTCCATTGAAAGGTCTTCGACAGGACCATAGAGTCCATAACCTGCATTGTTCCAAAGCACATCGATACGACCTTGCTCTTCAATGACTTTTGCTACAACTTTTTCAATGTCCTCTTCGTTTGTTACGTCCATTTTCATGACATGGCCACCCATTGCTTCTAAGTCTTTCATTTTATCGACACTACGAGCAACAGCGTAAACTGTGTGACCAGCTTTGATAAGGTCTTGGGCTGAAAGTTTTCCCATACCTGATGAAGCGCCTGTGACTAAGATAACTTTTTTGTTTAACATGATATTCTCCTATTTATTTCATTTGATTTATGAGACTATTTTACAAAACAGAAACCGACAAGTAAATGAAAAAAGAGGTCAAGGTTTTGACAATTCGCGTCACATGAAGTTATTTAAGCATATCCTTTTCTCTCATTACCATTTTCTGTTATAATAAATTGTACTTCTAGAATAGAAAGGACTTAAGATGACAACTCTTATTAAACATAAACGTGTAGAATTTTCAGAACTTTTTTATGACCTAGTTTTTGTTTTTGCAATTTCAAAAGTAACTACTTTAATTGAGCATCTTCATAACGGTATTTTGACTTGGAATTCTTTCCTTGATTTTTTCATGGCTGTCTTGGTTCTCACTGATTCATGGATGATTCAAACCGTTTATACCAATCGCTATGGAAAGAACTCTTTATTTAACATGGTAATCATGTTTATCAAAATGGGACTTTTACTCTTTATAGCCAATATGATTGGACCTGATTGGCAACAATATTTTCATTATCTTTGTTGGGCTGTTGGTACATTAACCTTTACCTTATTTTTACAATATTTGGTTGAATTTTTTAGAAAATCAACCGATAATGTTGAACGGGAAAGTATCAAAGGTTTTCTATGGATAACAGGTCTAGGAAGTTTAGGAGTCTATCTAGCAGCTCTTCTTCCTATTTACGTTGGAGTCTCTGTCTTATTTGCTAGTATTCTGCTAACATTTATTATGCCAATTATCTTGCTTAGTAAAGATAAGCATTACCAGGTAAATCTCCCCCATTTAATCGAGCGCATCTCCCTTCTTGTCATTATTACGTTTGGAGAGATGATTATGGAGCTAGCTAACTTCTTTACAATCGAGAATTTCTCGATTTATTCGGTTCTTTATTTCATTATTATGCTTTCTCTGTTCTTGTTTTATTTTGGTCAATTCGACCATGCTATTGATGAAAAATCTAATCAAAAGGGACTATTTCTAATTTACAGTCACTATCCTATTTTCATTGGACTTATTATGATGACTGTTTCGATGAGTTTTCTTCTGAATCCTGAAGCTAATCGTCTCTTTGCAACCAGCTTCTCTTATATCGGACTTGGCCTCTTTCAAGCTGCTGTTCTAGTAAATGGGCCCTATAACAAACACTATCTTAGCTATTCGAAAAGTTACTACTGTGTCCAAGCGATACTCTATCTGGCTGCCTTGATTCTCTCTTTAATCTTTGCTTCTAATTCTATAATAGTAGTGAGTATAACAACCATTTTTGCTCTAGCTATAGCCAGTCATTTTATTTATTTTTATGTGACACAGAATAAAAAATATTCCAAATCTAACTGGGGGTTCTTTTAATGAGTTTATAACATAAAAAAGCTTTGGGAACCAAGGCTTTATATGATATCAATCACCGACCACGAAAATGTTTAGCTTACAGAACTGCTAGTGAAGCTCTAGAGGATGAGTTCGAGTAAATGTTGCACTTATTCTTGCAATTTATCATTTACTTGATGCACGAACTCGATATTTTTTTCGTTAATTTGTTTTTGCCCCACTTTTGCCCCATTTTTAAATCCTGATATTGAAAATACCTAAAAGTATTTCCCTAAAATCAGCTATATTTCAACATTTTTGTTTATTTTCAATATGAAAAGTTCTTACAAATTCATGCAGGGGGCATCTAAATCAACAGGAAAAAGCCTTAAAATTAAGGCTTTTTTGTTGTTCTAAAGTAGATTTGTCCCACTTTTTTTATGATCAATCTTTCCAAACACCTCTGATTTGATTAAATTCTTCAAAAAATTTAAAACAAAAGTCTTGCTTTTCTTTTTATTTGTGATATACTTGTTATTGTATTAGATACAGGTTGACTAAAGGAGTTTATATGGATACAAAATTCTCAGTTGCTTTGCATATCCTAACAATGATTAGCGAGAGCAAGGAAACCCTAAGTTCTCAAGCATTAGCTACTAGTGTTGGGACTAACGCTAGTTACATTCGAAAAGTGATTGCCTTATTGAAAAATGCAGGCTTGATTAGTTCCCAGCAAGGAAAAACGGGCTATCAACTCAGTAAATCTCCTAAGGAAATGACTTTACTAGAAATCTACTATGCTACTCAAGAAATCAAGCATATCAGTTTATTTCCTGTTCACCAAAATAGTAATCCTGATTGTCCCGTTGGAAAACATATCCAAGGAGCGGTTTCACCACTTTTCACTAGTGCTGAATCTCAACTAGAGAAGGAATTAGCAAATCAAACTTTAGAAGATGTCATTGAGAATTTATATAAACAAGCCAAACAAGTCCGGAACTGATTTGATAGCAAGTCAGTTTTTACCAGAAGTAACATATACTTGTATTAGATACAGGTATATAAAGTCGAATTAAATAAGAAAAGAGAAAACACATGAAAGTCGCACAACATACTACTTATAACAAAAATAATATCACTCTTAACATCACAGAAATCGCCACACCAAGTATTACAGAAAAACAAGTCTTGGTCAAAGTCACCGCAGCTGGCGTTAATCCTCTGGATAACATGATTTCTCGTGGTGAAGTTAAGATGATTGTTCCTTACAAACTTCCTCAAACTGCGGGGAATGAGGTCGTTGGTATCGTTGAAAGCATTGGTAACAAGGTTGAAAACTTTCAAGTAGGAGACCGTGTCTTTGGCCGTTTACCACTTGATCATATCGGCGCCTTTGCAGAATACCTAGCTGTCGATAGCCAAGCCTTAGCCAAGGTTCCAGACTATCTATCAGACGAAGAAGCTGCTGCTGTTCCGCTTACTGCCTTGACTATCATGCAGGCTCTTGACCTCATGGGCGCTCAAGCTGGGAAAACGATCTTTATTTCTGGTGGTACTGGAGGTGTCGGTGGAATGGCCATTCCGATTGCCAAAGCCAAAGGTTTGAAGGTCATTACCAATGGAGCTGGAGATAGTGCTGAGCGTGTATTGAACCTCGGAACAGATAGATTTATCGATTACAAAACAGAGGATTATACAAAAACTGTTAGCCAAGTGGATTATGTTATAGATACTCTTGGTGGGGCTGAAACTGAAAAACAAATGTCTATCATTAAAAAAGGTGGTCATCTTGTTTCACTTCGGGCTATGCCAAATGGTGACTTTGCCAAACGGATGAACCTGCCAAAATGGAAACAGATTATTCTTGGCTTAGCAGGTCGCAAATTCGATAAGATGGCGGAAAAACATAGCGTCCACTACCACTTTATCTTTGTAGAAAGTAATGGCGCTCAATTACAAGAGGTAGCTGACCTCTTTAGTAAATTAGAAATCAAACCCTCTATCGATACAGTTTATCCATTTGAAGAAGTGAATAGCGCCTTAGACAAAGTTGCTAACGGTCGCTCGCGTGGAAAAACAGTACTCAGCTTTAAGAAATAAAAAGGAAAGCACAATATCATATCTTACAACTAAAAATCAATACATCACTGTCCAAGAAAACCAAATCGCCTATCGCGAACTCAGCAAAGGCAAATCAAAACTACCTCTTCTGATGCTGGTCCATTTGGCTGCAACTCTCGATAACTGGGATCCAAGACTATTAGACTTGATTGCTGAAAAGCATCATGTCATTGTAGTCGATCTTCCTGGTGTTGGAGCCAGTCAAGGCAAAGTTGCTTCGACTATTCCTGGAATGGCTGAGCAGACGATTGCCTTTATCCAAGCACTTGGTTACGATAAAATCAATCTCCTTGGCCTTTCCATGGGAGGTATGATTGCCCAAGAAATGGTCCGAATCAAGCCTGATTTGATCAATCGTCTCATCTTGGCAGGAACAGGACCTCGAGGTGGAAAAGAGGTCGATAAGGTCACAGGGAAAACATCTAGTTTTATGTTTAAAGCGGGACTTGAGCGCATCGATCCTAAACGCTACATCTTCTATAATCATGATGAACAAGGAAAAATCGAAGCCTTGAAAGTTCTAGGACGAATGGGAATGCGAACCAAGGAATTTGCGGATAAAGACATGAATGTTCCAGGCTTCCTAACTCAACTCAAAGCTATTAAACGTTGGGGGAAAGATCCGCAAGACGACCTAACATTTATCACTCAACCAACCTTAATCGTCAACGGGGACAAGGATATGCAAGTTCCAACGGAAAATTCTTATGATATGCATGAGAAAATAAAAGATAGTAAGCTCATCATCTATCTAAATGCAGGCCACGGTTCGATCTTCCAATATGCAGACGAATTTTCAAAAGAACTAATGGCTTTCTTGGAGGACTAATATGGTCAAAACGATTCTAATAACAGGTGCCACTGACGGTATCGGTAAGCACCTAGCTAAAAAATTAGCATCTGAAGGTCATCATGTCATCCTTCATGGTCGAAATCCTCAAAAACTTGAGCTGGCGCTTCAAGAGGTTCGGGCAGTTTCCTTGAGAGGCAGAGTTTCTAGCTATCTTGCAGATTTTTCAAAATTAGACGATGTTTATCGATTTGTAGAGGAAATCAAGCGAGACTTTCAAAACATCGAAGTCTTGTTTAACAATGCAGGCCTTTATGCTGGGAAAGAACGAAAAGCGAGTGCTGAAAATGTCGAGTTGACTTTTATCTTATCCGTTCTCGTTCCCTATATTTTAACAATCGAACTGAGTCCCTTGTTAGAAAAAGCGCCTGATGGTCGTGTTATTAATACCTCTTCCTATATGCACCATTTTGCCAAGGTTAAAGATTTGGACTTTGGATTTGAGAGAAATTACAATCCTAGTTTAGCCTATAACAATTCTAAACTATACACCATTTGGATGACACGCTATCTAGCAAGAGAGTTCTTTCTAAAAGGTTCAAACATCACTGTAAATTCCTATCATCCGGGCTTGATTTCAACCAACTTGGGGAATGATTCTAGTGATGGAAAGACGAAAAAGTCTCTCTTTGGGCGTTTAATGAAGTCTTTGTCAAAAGATCTAGATCAGGGGATTGAAATAGGCTACTATCTCATCTTATCAGAAGATGTCACTGGTTTGACTGGCCACTATTTTGATGATAAGAAAGTAAAGTCTGTATCTGAAAAAGGATATACTTTTGAAAAGGCTCAGGATTTAATCGCTTATTGCGATGATAAAATTGAGATATTTCAAAATAAGTCCACAATATCTTAACTTTATTATGACTGGACTATCAAGCAAAGATAATATCAAAACTTATCTATTTTCTATATCCTAAATAATTTGCCCCACTTTTGCCCCATTTTGAAATAATTATATTTAAAAATGCTCCAAGTATCTTCTAAAAATCACTTATATTTCAACTTTTTTTATTATTTTAAATAAGTAAAATCCTTACAAATTCATGTAGGAGGCATCTACATACAACAGGAAAAGCCTCGAGTTCCAAGGCTTTTTTGCTTTCTATCTAAACTTTTTCATAACGTATTTTCGTATAGGTTCTTCAACCATTTGAACGATTTCAAATCCTTCTTTTTGGTAAAGATTCTGAGCTCTTTGATTTGCCTCGTAGACATTTAGAGAAACACTATCTATATCTCCATTTTCAAAGGCCAAACTAACAAATTTCCTTAAAGCCTGGCTACCTAATCCTTTCCCCTGTTTCTGGGGATTGATAAAAAATCTCCCGATATGAAGATTTCTGTCTTCTAGCCTGATTTTCTGGATAAGCCCCACAAACTCTTGTCCATCAAAGATTGAAAAGATTCCTTCCAAATCTTGCAAGACTTGAATTGTCAAGGGAAAAGGAATCATTGTTCCCATCCATTGTTCTTGAAAGGGTTTGCCGAGGGAGTTGGACCATTGGCATACAAATTGAGCGTTTTCTGTACTCACATTTTCTTCAAAACGAATTGTCATCTTGACCTCACCACCTTATCTATGTTTCTCCATTATACTACTTCTTCCATTTTTTACGAATAGATAAGTATGATTCATTTTTATTTTTTTCTTGTCGGGAGCATTCTTGCTTCCTTTCTAGGTTTGGTCATTGACCGTTTTCCAGAGCAATCCATTATCAGTCCAGCCAGTCACTGCGATTCCTGTCAGACTCGCTTACGTCCGTTAGATTTGATTCCTATCCTCTCGCAGGTCTTCAATCGCTTTCGCTGTCGCTACTGCAAGGCGCGTTATCCAGTCTGGTATGCCTTCTTTGAACTAGGCTTAGGACTCATCTTTCTGTCTTGGACTTGGGGCTTTATTTCTTTGGGGCAAGTAATTCTAATCACTGCTGGTTTGACCTTGGGTATCTACGACTTTCGCCATCAGGAATATCCCTTACTAGTCTGGCTGATTTTCCACCTAATCCTCATGGCTTTCTCTGGTTGGAATCTGGTCATGATTTTCTTCCTTGTTCTCGGAATCATGGCCCATTTTATCGATATCCGCATGGGAGCAGGGGATTTTCTCTTTCTAGCATCTTGTGCGCTCGTCTTTAGCGCGACAGAGTTGCTGATCTTGATTCAGTTTGCTTCGGCGACGGGGATTCTAGCCTTTCTCCTACAAAAGAAAAAGGAAAGACTTCCTTTTGTGCCTTTCCTCTTACTTGCTACTTGTATGATTATTTTTGGTAAGCTACTGCTTGTTTGATAAAGTCCTGAATCGACTCTCCTTGGTGGAGAGCTTTTACAATTTTCGAACCAACGATAACACCATCTGACACCGCATTGAAGCGTTCTACATCAGCTTGAGTAGATACACCAAATCCTGTCAATACTGGAATATCGGCAACTTGATGCAATTGTGCTAAGTGCTTGTCCAAGTCTGCTCGGTAATTTCCTGATTTCCCTGTCACCCCATTGATAGCAACGGCATAGACGAAGCCTTCTGCCCCTTTAATCAATTCTTTCTGACGCTCCAGTCCTGTTGTCAAACTAACTAGGGGAATCAAGGCGATGTCTGTATCTGCCAAAAATGGCTCTACAAAGTTAGCATGTTCATGAGGCAGGTCTGGGATAATCAAGCCCTTAACCGCTGTATCTGCCAAATCTTTGATAAATTTCTCCACACCGTACTGAAAGAGGGGGTTGAAGTAGGTCATAATGACCAGTGGAATCTCTGTTTGAATGATTTTCAAGGTTTCAACCAAAGCCTGGGTAGAGGTCCCGTGGGCTAAACTGCGCAAGCCAGCTTCTTCTATAACAGGCCCATCTGCAACAGGGTCTGAAAAGGGAATGCCCACTTCAATTGCGG
>ERZ773070.2144-NODE-2144-length-11451-cov-3.413829_pt1 | contig 11451 bp, 12 predicted proteins | sample MGYA00580618_ERZ773070 | MGnify/ENA primary metagenome ERZ773070 (study PRJEB29015, sample SAMEA2738023) | human oral metagenome | biome: human oral; feature: human-associated habitat; material: dental | place: China | collected 2019 ...
TGCTAATTCTTATAGTTAAGATTATATAAATATATTTGATTGTGGATTCTTAAAATCGTTTTTAAGACTTTTTTGTATTAAAGTGGTCATATTATATATCTAATTATTTATGCTTGTATTTTTATCTTTAGAAAATTATATAAAAAGGCTGAAAAACAATGATTGTTGCTGATATTTAAAAAGTGTAAAAATAAGCTAAAAAACGACGCGCGAGAATCGTTTTTAAGGCGTTTTTATAAAAAAGACATATAGTATGTTGTCTCGAAAAACAAGTAAAATAAGGCTTTCGACGATTTTTGATGAATTTTATAAAATTTTATAAATATGAGTTGATTTAAGTTTGAAATGTAAGTTTTTTATTTTGAAATGATAAATTACATTATTAAAATAGGAAAATGTCTTAAAAACGATTTTGATAGGTTGTAGATACAATGTATAGGAGTAATATAATAGTTATTGATATATTAGTATTAGCTTGTAGCTCTATCTAAAAAGCATTTATGAGTAGAAAATATAAATTTCACGAAGAGCAAGGAGCTTATTTTATTAGTTTCAATTTATATATTGTTTTATTTTCATAAAACTTTGATTTTACGCAACTTTTGAAATAAGAAAAATTTGAGGGTTGGGACTAATTTTGGTCCCTCCCTCTTTATTATATTTGTAGAAATTTATTTTAAAATGTCTTTTAATTTTTTTATTAAATCATTATTATTTTTTGTAACTTGCATTTGTGAAATTAAGTTTTCAATGAACTCTGGTTGGCTGATTTGTGTAATTGATTTACGAAGTGCAAAAATCGTTTCAAGTTCAGATTTTGAATATAATAAATCTTCACGTCGAGTTCCGGATTTTGCTATATCAATTGCTGGAAATATGCGTTTTTCTGATAATGTTCTATTTAGGACTATTTCCATGTTTCCTGTGCCTTTGAATTCTTCAAATATTACTTCATCCATACGACTTCCAGTGTCTATTAGGGCAGTTGCTAAAATTGTTAAACTTCCCCCATTTTCTATGTTACGAGCTGCTCCAAAGAATTTTTTTGGATAGTGCAGAGCTGCTGGGTCTAAACCACCTGATAATGTTCTTCCTGAGGTTGGTATTGTTAGATTGTAGGCTCTTGCTAGTCTGGTTATACTGTCTAGTAGTATTACTACATCTTTGTCTTGTTCGGCTAATCTTTTAGCTCTTTCTAGTACCATTTCTGCTACTTTTACATGGTGTTCTGAGAATTCATCAAATGTTGAGTAAATTACATCTCCTTTGATTGAACGGCGCATGTCTGTAACTTCTTCTGGTCTTTCATCGATTAATAGTACAATTAATTCGACTTCTGGGTTGTTTGTTGTTATGCTGTTTGCAATTTTCTTTAATAGGGTTGTTTTTCCTACTTTTGGTGGGGCTACAATCATTCCTCTTTGCCCTTTTCCGATTGGACAGATTAAATCAATCATTCTTGTTGCATAATCATCTTGTTTTGTTTCCATTTTTAGGCGTTCGTTTGGGTAGATTGGAATTAAATCGTCAAAATGTTTTCTTTTATAGGCGTTTTCAGGTGTATCGTCATTGATTTTGGCTACATATATTAATGCTGGGTATCTTTCCCCTTCTTTTGGATTTCTTGCAATTCCTCTGACTTTGTCACCATTGTCTAAATGAAATCTTTTGATTTGTGTTGGTGATATGTATATGTCATCAGGTGTTGATAGATAATTTTGGCCTCTTAAAAAGCCATATCCATCCGGTAATATTTCTAGTACACCTTCACCTATACGGTCGTTTATATCTAATTCTAATCCTTCTTCCACCCTTTTTTGCGTTTGTTCTTGAGGTGAAGAAGGAGATGATATTATTTCTTCTTCAAAAGAATTGTTTTCCATAAAATCTCCTTGCTTGTTTATTTAATTGTCTATATCTACATATACTCGTTCGTTTGGTAAGTACATATCAAGTTTGTTTCTTGCGGTGTCTTCAATGTAGTTTATTGTGTTTAAGTTTGATGATGTTGATTTTAGTTTGTTTTGTGTTGTTCTTGCATTTTCTATTTGTTGAGTATATTGTAAGCTTTCTTCATCATATTTTTTTGACATTTTTTCTTGACTGATAAATGTTAAAGAAAATAGTATGATTGATGCTATAACTATTATTAAAGTTATTAATTTTTTATTCATTAATTATTTCCTCTTAAGCATTACTGCAATTCCTGTAATTATTGATATAATTAGTATTATTATAACTATTGCTATGAAGATTCTTAGAATTCTTTTTTCTCTTTTACTTAATTCTTCCTGTGTTTTTTCTTCTTCTTTTTCGTCTATTTCAAACTCAAATGAATTCATAAAATCTCTTAATTGTTTTGCTCTTAGCATTATTATTGGTAATTCAATAGTTCTTATTGCTTCATCTTTTGTGGTTACTATTATCATTTTGTATATATTGATGGGGATTAAAAATAATCTTGTTTTGTCACGCATTAATGTAATTGTGAATAGTTCTTCATAGGGTATTAATTCTTTGGTGGCTAATTGTGTTAAGTTCAATCCTTTATCCAATAGTTCTAGTTTGTAAGTTGAATTGATTGTCATTAAAACTATTAAGAAAACTGCTAATAGTATTGAGTATAAAATTAATTTTGGTGATTGATGAAATGCTAATAGTACTAAAGCTATATAGATTATTGCTATGATTATCGCGATAGTTTTGTACTTCATTAAAAAATTACCTATATTTGATGTCATTTTTGTTTTTTGAATTACATCAATTATTTGGCTATTGTATGAATGATTTAGGTCATTGTATAAGCTTTTTAATGAATTTTTATTGATTTGTTTAGTTTTTTTCATCTTTACCTCTTATTTTGTAACTAATCTTAAAGTATCTCTTGCTATTACTAATTCTTCGTTTGTTGGTACAACCCATACTGTAATACTTGAATCATCTGCTGAAATGATTGCTTCTTCACGTGTTTCATTTCTTGCTTTGTCTACTTTAATTCCCATGAATTCTAAATATTTTAAAATACCTGCTCTGATGCGTTTTTGATTTTCTCCAACACCTGCTGTGAATGTGATTACATCGATTCCTTGCATCGATACTGCATATTTTGCAATAAATTGTGCTATTTTGTATTTATAATGTTCTAGTGCTAAATCTGCTTGTTTATTTCCTTCATCAACTGCTGCTTCGATATCTCTGATGTCATTTGATACTCCACAGATTCCTAAGATTCCTGATTCGTTGTTTAGGATCTTATCCATTTGGTCAGCTGTTAAATTTTCTTTTTTCATTAGGAATGTTACTATTGAAGGATCTAAATCACCTGATCTTGAGCACATTGGAATTCCAGCTACTGGTGTTAATCCCATTGATGTGTCGACTGATTCACCGTTTTGGATTGCACAAATACTTGCACCTTGTCCAATATGGCAGTTTACTATTTTTAAGTCTTCTACTGGTTTTCTTAGGATTTCAGCGATTCTTCTTGATACGAAGTAATGTGATGTTCCGTGGAATCCATATCTTCTGATTTTGTATTTTTCAAAGTATTTATATGGTATTGGGTAGATGTATCTTTCTTCTGGGATTGTTTGATGGAATGCTGTGTCAAATGTTATTGTGTTTGGCTTCCCTGGCATTAAGTTTTGACATGCATTGATTCCCATTAAAGCTGCTGGGTTATGTGATGGAGCTAATTCTAATGTTGATTGTAATTCTTCAATTACTTTGTCTGTTACTATTACTGATTCCTTGAAATTTCCTCCATGTGCCATTCTGTGTCCGATTGCATTGATTTCTTCTAATGAAGAGATTGCTGGATATTCTGGATTGAATAATTGTTTAATTGAAAAATCTAGAGCTTCTTTATGGTTTGATACTGGATGTTCTAATACTATTTTTTCTCCATTTATTTTATGTGTTAAGAATGATGCTTCTCCTATTCTTTCATATCTTCCTGAGCATATTACTGATTCATCTTCCATGTTTATTAATTGATATTTTAGTGATGAACTTCCACAATTAATTACTAATACTTTCATTTTTAACTCCTTTTTTATATTGTTTTTGATTCATTAACGATTTTTTCTGTGTCTCTTGCAATCATTAATTCTTCATTTGTTGGTACTACCCATACATCTATTTTTGAATCTTCTAATGATATTCTGTCTTCTATATTTTTACTTTTATTTTTCTCAATATCTAATTTTAAACCTAGGAATGCTAGTTTTTTGCATATTTCTTCACGGTCTTCAAAACCTTTTTCACCTACTCCTGCTGTGAATGTAAGCACATCAATACCATCCATTGTTACGATATATGATGCAATTGTTTGTGCTACTTGTGTTAAGAAAATATTCATTGCTAATTGTGATCTATGATCTCCTAGTAATGCTTCATTTTCAACATCTCTGAAGTCTACTGATGCTCCTGATACTCCGAATATTCCTGATTCATAGTTTAGAATTCTTTCGATTTCGTCAGGTGAGATATTTTCTTTTTTATTTAAGAAAGTTACTATTGATGGGTCTAAATCTCCTGATCTTGTGCCCATGCAAAATCCTGCTACTGGTGTGAATCCCATTGATGTATCAACTGATTCACCATTTTTTATAGCACAGATGCTTGCACCTTGTCCTAAGTGGCAGTTTACTATTCTTAATTTATCCCTTGTTGTGCCTTTTAATGACGCAACACGTTCTGATACATAATCGTGTGAGATTCCGTGGAATCCATATTTTCTGATTTTGTATTTTTCGTAATATTTATATGGGATTGGATATAAATATTGTTCTGGTTTCATTGTTTGGTGGAACGCTGTATCAAATGCTGCTACATTTGGCTTTCCTACTAAAATATCTTGGCATGCTCTTATTCCTGCAACAGCTGCTGGGTTATGCAAAGGTGCAAGTGGTATACAATCTTCTATTTCTTTGATTACTTCTTCGGTAATTAGGCATGATGATACGAATTTATCACCTCCGTGAACAATACGGTGTCCGATAGCATCGATTTTATCGATTCCTGATATTACTCCATAAGTTCTTGATGTTAGTTTTCCTAAAATGATATTTAATGCCATTTCGTGGTTTGGTGCTGGTAATTCAAATTTATGTTTTTCTGATCCTAATTTATGTGTTAAAAATGAATCTTGTTGTCCAATTCTTTCGAAATTTCCTTTTGCTAATATCATGTCTGTTTGAGTGTTAATCAATTGATACTTCAATGATGAACTTCCTGAATTTAAAATTAAAATGTTCATACATAAGTTCCTTTCTATAAAAAATTATATATTTATGGCTTGCACACATGTTATTGCTACAACACCAACAATATCGTCTACAGAGCATCCTCTTGATAAATCGTTTACTGGTCTTGCTAAACCTTGGCATAATGGTCCATAGGCTTTTGCATGTCCTAAACGTTGTACTAATTTATATGCTATATTTCCTGAATTTAAATCTGGGAATATTAATACATTTGCTTTTCCTGCTACTGGGCTTGATGGTGCTTTCATTGCTGCTACTTCTGGTACGATTGCAGCATCTAATTGCATTTCTCCATCACATAATAGCTGTGGATTTTTTTCATTAACCAATTTTGTTGCTTGTACTACTTTATCTGTTAGTTCTGATTTGGCACTTCCTTTTGTTGAATATGATAACATTGCAACTCTTGGTTCTTTGTTAATTAATTCTTTAAAAGAGTTTCCAGATGCTCTTGCTATGTCTGCTAATGCTTCTGCTGTTGGGTTTTCATTCATTCCACTGTCTGAGAATATGAATATGCCATCTTCTCCAAAGTTTTTATCTGGACAATCCATTACAAAGAATGATGAAATTGTTTTGATATCCCCTGCTCCTTTAATAATCCTTAATACTGGTTTAAATGTATCCGATGTTGAATGACTTGCTCCTGAAACATATCCATCTACATCCCCTAGTTTAACCATCATTGTTGCTAAATATCTAGAGTTTGTTTTTATTAATTCTTCCGCTTCTTCTAAAGTCATTCCCTTGTCTTTACGTAATTTATATAATTTTTCAATATAGTATTTGGCATTATCCGCTTCATTTATATCATAAAATTCTGCATTTTTGATATCTATATTGTTGTCTTCGGCTCTTTTTAATAACTCTTCCCTATTTCCTAAAAGCATGACTTTTGCAAATCCTTCTTTTAAGATTTTATCCGTTGCTTGCAATATTCTTATATCTTCTACTTCTGGTAGAATTATTGTTTTTATATTTTGGCGAGCTTGTGCTTTCATTTTATCAATGAATTCCATATAGTTCTCCTCTACATTTTAATATAAAATTGATTTGAAATTTATGTTTTATTTCATACAAAAATTATTAGCTTCATTATATCTAATTAGTCGTAAAAGTACAAGAATTTTGTTATAATATTTATACATTGGAGGTTTTTTATAATGTTGTTAAAATACATAGTTGAAGATAATAAAAACTTGCGTTCGATTTTGAAAGATGAATTGAATATTTCTTCGAGATTGTTTAATAAGATTAAAAATGAATATGTTTTTGTTAATGGCGAACATGCTATTTATTATAGAGATTTAAATGTGAATGATGTTGTTGAAGTTGATTTTAGCTATGATGATGGTAATTATAATAATATTGTTTCTAATCCTGATATTAAATTTGAAATTGTTTATGAGGATGATTGGTTATTGATTGTTAATAAAGGTGCGAATTTGCCCGTCCACCCTTCTCTTAATCATTATGATATTAGTTTATCTAATGGTATTAGGGCTTATTTTGATAAGATTGGTTTGAATAAAATGGCTAGACTTGTAAATAGAATTGATAAGGATACCACTGGTTTAGTTGTGATTGCTAAATGTGAGTATATTCAGGAGTCTTTGATTAAGCAGATGAGTGATAATTCTTTTATTAAAGAGTATATTGCTATTGCTCGAGGATTGGTTGATTCTTCTGGAGTGATTGACTTCCCTATTGCTCGTAAGGACGGTAGCATTATCGAAAGATGTGTTGATTTGGTCCGTGGTGAGAATGCTATTACTAACTATGTGAGATTGAACTATAATCCTGAACTTGATATTAGTTTGGTTAAGTGTAGATTGCTTACTGGTAGAACTCATCAAATTAGAGTGCATTTTGCTTATATTGGGCACCCTCTTCTTGGAGATAGTTTATATGGTTTTGAGAGTGGTAGTTCTTGTAATGCGTTATGTGGTGGATTTGGTGATAATGGGTTATGTGGTGGTGCTGGTGATTTGTATGGTGTTATAACTGGCGTGGAAAGTGTTGGTTTTAGCGATTCGGATGATGTAACAAATGGATTGGTAAGTGTGGATTTTAGTGACTCGGATGATATTAGTAATTTGCACGATGTGATACATGGAGAAGTAAGTACAGGTGTTGATTTGAATGGTGTTATGCCTGGAGCGCTAAGTGTTGGTGTTAATAAGTGTGATGTTGAGAAGTCTAGAGCAGATTTGATAAATCATCAAGCTCTACAGTCAAATCGTGTATGTTTTATACATCCTATTAGTAAGAAAGTGATTGATATTTGTTTAAAGATTGATGGAATTTATAAAGAGTTGTTTGAATAACTATTTATTGCATTGTAATGTTTATGTAGATAAAAAGAAAGTCCCAGTTGGGACTTTTTAAAAGATTGATAAGACTATACACCCAACAAGTGTATAAAAGAAGAAGACTATGCAAAAAATTATGCCGAAAAGCAGCGAGACAATAATGATTTTTTTCAAATCAAAGTTATCTTCTTTTAGGAAGATGTTTCCCATTAGAGATTCTAATGAGTCATTAATATCTTCTTTTTTGTCCATTTCATCGACAATCTTTAGAGCTTCCTCAAAAGTGCTTAAGCACTTGTTGAAAAGACTGTAATTGTCTTTTTCAAAAAAATCTTTCATATTTTCTCCTTGCCTATTAAGGCGAAACTAAGGAGGCATTGATAGCCTCCAGTTAATTAGTAACTGTAAGCTATAATTTTTCTAAGACTTACTGATGTAATTATACTATAATTTGGGAGGGGTGTAAATAAGTAATAATTGAAGGCGAGAAATAATCTCGCCTTTTTATAATATTATATGATTATACATTTACTTTCCATTCTCCATTTTTCTTGCTGTTTTTTCTTTCTATTAAACCCTTTTCTTGCATTGCTGACATATATGTTTTAATAGTTCTTATAGATTTATTAATTTGCACTGCTATTTCTTCTTGTGTTGTTGCTGGATTTACTTTTAATATGTTTATGATTGCTTGTTCTTCTAAAGTGCAATTATTGCCATTTAAATTATTTTCATTTGCACTTTGAATATTATCTATATGTGTATATCTATTCTTTAATTCATATTTACTATTTGTTAGTAAATTATAAAAGAACTTCTCTAAAAATGAAGTATCTTCAAATATATTCTTTTGGAAATTTGTATAATTAGCTCTTACTAATGAATTTCTAAAATACCATGAATTATCAGCAAATACTTCGTCATTAATATCAAATCCAAAAGTTCTTAAATATTTAATCATGAACACAGCTGTTGTTCTTGTATTTCCCTCACAAAAGGGATGTATCTGCCATATATTTGCAGTAAAAGAACATAAATGTTTTATAGATTCATCTAAGCTTAATCCTTTATATGAAAAATTTTTTTCTTGTTCAAAATCATATTCTAATGTTTCTTTTATATTTTGAAATGATGCATATGTTACTGTATCTCCATTTAATACCCATTCTTTTTTCGTAATATTATAATCTCTATACGCTCCCGCTCCATCGAATATGTCTTGAAATAGTCTCTTATGAATATTTAATAACTCTGTTGGAGAAAAATTAAATGCTTTTTCACTTAAAATTTCTGTGATTCTTACAGCAACTTTATCTGCTTCTTCGTTTCCTTTTTCAAAGTTTATTCTGCTATTTTGGATTTCATAATATTCATCTATTCTTGTTTTTACTTCTTTAATATTTATATTTCCTTCAATATGTTCTTTAGCAGTTTTTATTAAGTATTTTGAAGGCTTCAATCCATCTACATCTTGTAATCCTATTGCTGTTTCCCATGTTTTTGTTTTTTCTACTTTGTTAGGTTCACCTTGTTTAATATATTCTGATAATTCTAAATTCCAATCTTCTTTTTTATCCATTAGAAATACCTCCTACATGTATATTATATCAGTTATTGAATCTAATATCAACGCTTAAAGTGCAATTTTTGCACTTTAAGACATAAAAATTGCACTTTGTTTTGTACTTCTATTTCCATTAACATAACCTTTTTCAAATCTATCATATTCTTTTATTATCCCAATGTTGTAGTGAAACTAATGTATCTTCACATGCTATATCATGTAAAAAGATATTAATCTACATAGGTTGTATGTTGTTAAATTTATTTCTTGTCCGTAGAAACCATTTCTCACATTATCTTTGCCTAAAATTTTGAGGCTTTTAATAAAAGTGAAACTGAACAACATGCTGGATCTATAACAACACTATTCTTAATACAACAAACTTTTTAGAGTGAAGAGGATTTAATATAATTATTTTTATTTTTTATAATTCTTTGGGAAATACTCCTTTCCAGCAATCCATAAATATTTATCAATATCTCTCAAAGTAAATTCTTCAATATCATAAAACTTCTGAAAATCATATAAAACCTTTTTAAAAAATGTATAGTCTCTTAGATTGTTTCTTTTAAAATTTGAAAATTTATCTGTTTCTTGAAAATGCCATAGCATAGTTTCAACAAAATAGTCATAAATAGGAAATTTCAAAGCATTGTGATGGCTACAAAATTTTGATGCAAATGAATAAAAATATTTCTTTTTTCCTGCTATTTCGATATCTGCTATATCATTTACAAGTGAAGGGTCTCCATCTTTTAATCTTTTATCTATTTGCAAATCAAATATTTTTTTAGCAACGGGGTATATTAAAAAGATATTTGTACTATAAAAATCATTTAGACAACTACATTTAATTAATATTTCATTTAAATCCGTATTATATTTATAATCTTCATGAAATAATTTATCTAAACTACTTTCTTGCCATATATAATGTTCTTCTAAATGATCCCATTTATATAAATATTCTTTTATTGCTTTTTTATTTGGTTTTTGTATATTCTTCATTTATTTCACCTCTTGCTTTATCATATTCTTCTTTAGAAAAAGCACATAATAATACATCAATATCATAATCAGAAAAATCATTTATAAATTTATCGTATGCTTTCTTACATTGTTTAGTTGACATTTCCACTGGATTTTCTAGATTACCACCAAATATTCCAGAACTAATTAGTGGAAAAGATATGCTATGTAGGTTATTTTCTTTTAATACAATTAAAGAATTATGATAAGCATTGAATGAATCATCAAAAGCATCTTTTTTCTGTCCAAAATCTGGTCCTACGGCATGAATAATATATTTACAATTATTTATATTAAATGCAGGAGTAATAATAGCATCTCCATCATTTAGAGGTATTTTTATTTTTTGGCAAACTTCACCTAATTCAACATAACCTGCTTTTCTAAAAATAGCACCACATACTCCACCACCTGACATTAAATATTTATTAGCAGCATTTACGATTGCATCTACTTCTTGATTAACAGATGATGCATTTATTAAATTAAATGTACTCATAAACTTATCCTCTTCCCCATATATAATTCCTTTATTAGTCAATTCTAATAACTTTGGATTATTTTCATCAATTTTTTAGTCACGTAACATAAGTATATATAAAGCATTCTATATCTTTTCTATCTAATATCATTGAGAAATAGTTACTTGTCAATCCCCCATCCCATAAATTAACTCGTAGCTCTATATCTATATCTTGAATTTCAGATCCTAGTTTTATGTAAGTTACATTTAGATTATTTCTAATATCATATTTAGGATTAAAAATAAAAGTTGAGTCAAGTCTTCAAGTTTCGTATTCTTCAGTTTTTTCTAACTTATCATAAAGAATGTCTTTTATATAATCTCTTGTACTATTCACTTCACAACAAAGCAATATTTCCTTATTATCTATTTTATTCTTCAAGAATTAAATGTTCTAATTTATTAATTTCATCTTTGCTATAGTCCTTATCTTCAATAGGTTTGATAGCATTTATTTTTCCGATTTCTTTACTATTGAATATCTTATAAAGTTCTATTTTTACTAACAATTTCTATACTTTTATGTCTTCTAAATCTTGACTAAATCTTAATAAATATCCATTTGGATCTTATACTAAAAACTCTCTACATCCCATCAAAATATTTTATTTTCTATATCAATGTTCTTCCATCTCTACAAATATTTTGTAATTTGTTTTTTTTAGTCTATTATATATTTTATCTATATTAGTTACATTTATTTAAAAATTAATTCCTACTCCTAGTGGATATTCCAATTTTCCAGTTTTCCATTTA
>ERZ773070.2145-NODE-2145-length-11450-cov-68.961036_pt1 | contig 11450 bp, 10 predicted proteins | sample MGYA00580618_ERZ773070 | MGnify/ENA primary metagenome ERZ773070 (study PRJEB29015, sample SAMEA2738023) | human oral metagenome | biome: human oral; feature: human-associated habitat; material: dental | place: China | collected 2019 ...
AGCATCAGTAGACACCAGTGGTCTATGGTACTTCTCTAAATAAGGACTAGCCCCATGCGCATCACTATGCGGTAATGCATAGATTTCAAATACTTCAGATTCAAACTCTGCTTCATATTCTGGCAAACGTACAATACTCATATGACTCTCTCCTATTCATAACATTTATACCGTGCAAACGGTCGATTGTTAAGATTTGCTATTTCATCACAAGCGTTCAGCTACATCGATTCTATGTAACAGCTCTTTTGCTAGTTCTTGGGCTGTTTTGAATTCCTCATTTGAAAGTACCATAAGCACAAAACTATCTGTACCGATGTCCATGCCTACTAACTTATGGTTTTTCCAAGTGGAATTAAGTTGAGCACTCCAATCCATAATACATTGACTGTCATCGAATGCAGCTGTATCAAAAGTCAGGTCTTCCCTAGTATCTAAAGCCTTACTACGTATTAACTTCTGCACATTATGAAAAAAATCCTCTAATTCACTTTTACAGCTTAGCTCTACGGCATATCCTTTAAATAGCAATTTCTCATAGAGGTTCCACCAGTTATCTTCTAAGTTCTCCATAGAATGTAATTTTGCCTTGGACATAAAAGATTTAGCTTGTTTTACATCGCCTAGTAATAATATTGCTAGCTCTGTAAATGTCGATCGCATCTGTTCTAAATCTAGACTCTCTACTTCTACATATAAACTACGATCAGGCAATCTCCGCTTTTTCACAAAAGCCCGCATCATCTGCACCGCATCTGGATAACTTACATCAGCCATACGATAAGTTTTACTATCGATGTCCAGGAATATATCTACTGCATCTTGCGTTTTCCCTACACGAGCCTTCATCGCAGTGCAACCATCGATAGCATGAGGCGGATATAGCTCCATGTACATGAAAAATCCATCATGCATGGCCTTTAATGTATTATCTATGCCAACTATGTTAAAACCGTTTCGATTATAATCGGGACTTTTCATACGCCACTCTTCGTAATTGTCAAAAAGCTTTTCTTGAATCCAATTGTAAATGCTCATATATACTCACTCTATTTACTATATTTTAAAATTCAACTTATTTACTAAAAAATAAATCACTAATCTCTTTATAATCTGTTTCAAATAGACTACGATTAAACAAGCTTTTTATAAACCGACGCTCTTTCTCCAATAAATTTATAGATTCACTATCCTCTAGCAATAAAACTTCAATTTCATCGTAATCATCCATTCCCCATATTTGATTATCTTTAACTATATGATAGCACAAAGGCTTCTCATATATATTAGTAATAGCACTAGATTGTGTATAAACTATAGCATTATCAATATTTAAACATTTTTTATTAAGATAGCCTAACAAAGAGTGAAATTCTTCTGTTGATAAGCCTTGTTCAGGTAAATCTAATAGGAGTAGCTTCTTCTTTCCTATATCTAGCTCAGCAAATAAATCTACTAGCATATATTTCAAGTCATACTGCGATCGTTCATCAAACGTACCATATAGTTCCATATTATTAGATAGTACATTTATAATCTTACTAAAGCTCCAAAAATCATTCATATTACTCTCGCATATTAAATTATAACGAGATAACAATTCATTAATTGGCGAAAGTATTACAGAATTCAACTGATTAAAGCATTTTTCCCGTTCAGATATTGAAACTTCTTTATAGATTTTCTCAGTTATCTTACCTAACAAACTCTTTTTTGCAATCTTAAAAAGCTCTGTTGAATCTACTCTTGAAGGAATATACAAAATTTCAAACTCATCATCTCTACATACACTATTATTAAGATTCAATGTATTAAATGGGTATTGTTGGGAGAATCTCCTTTTATCAAAATATCGTTCTATAAAATCAAATATAACCGGTACGGTCCTGAAATCATCTTGTGGTACCACAATTGTTATAGTCTGTAAGTTAATATGGACTGGTTCAAAAAGTCTATACCCTGATAATACCAATTCACCATTCATAGACACCTCCTAGAAAATGATAGTTTTATCAATCGTTAACTTCTCTTCGATAATTTGTTTCTTCCCAGTTAATAGTTTCATACCTTGATACTGCTTCTCTGTAACTTGCAAAACATATACAGCCCCATCTGGAGGCAAATAGCGCTTAATATATTCAATATGAGCCTTTACACCATCCCGATTAGGCATAATCTTACAATAAATAGAATACTGAATCATAAAATACCCTTGCCGTATCAAAAACTTCCTAAACTGGGTATAATGACGAACTGCAATAGTATCATCCATAGGCAAATCAAACATTATTAATACTCTCACCATTCTGTACCTATTCATTTCACACACCAATATCATATATCTAATAATGGTAAATCTAATACTTCATTATCATCAGTCATACATCGAACGAAGCTATCTGCAAATCTATTCATTGAATCTGCTATTGAATAAGATATATTTTGATGACGTACCGTACGCTCAGAAAGCATAGTAATTAAATTAAGTTTTATATCTCTTGAAAATAGAACTTCAGGCAGATAAATACAAGAATAGACCCAATCATCTATGATGGGCCTATATATTTCCATGCAATCATCAACGAGATTAAAGTGATTATATATATTATGATGTTTTATCCCTATTGATAATATAAGACCTTTAGCAGCTAATGCTCTTGCCATAAGGGCTCTAATAATAGAGTATCCATAATTCAAAGCATTATTGATAGAATCTCCCTCTTCTCGATCACGAATAAAACCAATACCAAATAAAGCTTTAAAATAAACTTTTGCAGCAATACCTTCATGATTTTCCGCATCAAACGGCTGAATTGTATCTCTTAAAGATTCCATTATCTCAATTGTATCTAATGACAATGAATAATGATCCAAAACAAACATTTGATTATTAATCTTGCGTTCAATAATTGCTTTCCATAAATCACCTGGTCTAGATGGATTCATATTCAGTTGTGTTTCTTGATTTTTAAATGTCACATAATTTCCTGCTATAGGGTTCATGACAACAGATGGTAATCCATTCTTTTCACAAATGATTACACAAATTTGATACCGACTCATCTTACATAATAATTGCGTTGTAACATTTAATTTATAGTTATTAAAAATAACTACACTAATATCTTGTAAGGGGACTAAATAGTCCCCTTCAAGCATTCTAATTTTTAAATTATCTAAATGTAATGAGACCTGTTGGCTCTGTTCAATAATAATTGTTCGCCACCCCATAATGTGCTCTCCCTGCAACATTAAATCGTAACATCAAACTCTAATTTCTCATTTGTAACTTTATATTTATTACCCAATACATCAACGTTATATTTGATCAAATTCCTAATACTTGTCTTTATCCCCTTCATAACCTGCTTATCAGTTGGTCGATTCACATAAGAAATCTCTATTCTATGCATCTTCTCATTATTAATGCATTTAAAAATACATTCTACTATTTCACCATGCTCTTCATAGGTTATATAGTCACCTCGATATAAAGACATTACAAACTTAGCAGAATCAGAGATTTTTTGAGCTTGTTTTGACTTATAATATTTGTCTTGATTAATTATATATCTACCATTTATAAAACAAACCATATCATAAGGAACATTAAGCACAAGATAATTATCTCCATCTTGATACACATCTGTCCGCAAGCTCTTTATCTTCAAAAATACTGATTTATTATGTCCATCTTGTTTCTTGTTGACACGATGAGAACCTAATTGCTTATCTCGGAACTTAACAGATTCAATAATTGGCCCATTGCCTTTTTTAGAATATTTACGAATCGGTCCATGGTCCTCTTTATACGCAGCAAATGGATTGGATTCTTCTCCATATTGTTCTACAATCTTTAGAAAAATATCAAAAGTTTTAGTATCATGATGATACATTAATAAATCCTCTGGAGATTCTAAGATCCGTTTTTTTAGCTTAGCCCCAGAATTCCCTGTTCCGGTATTATAAATATCACTATATTTAGTAATAACATAGGTCGTTTCTTTATTCCCCTCTACGAAACTTCGTGTAGCTTTTATTTGTTGATCATATAAAGCTCTATTAGGTTTACGATCTACCTTATGAGAATATAACGGTTCTATACTTTCAATACGTTTTAAGAATTTAATATAGTTAGACACATTCTCTGATTTATCAAATAACTCTTGTTCTAGCACCTCACCGGTCTCAGAGTTAATAATGTTGCCATCTACCTCTGCAATAGAGTCCTTATTATTTAAACTCTCAGAAAATGCACCTATTTTGGAGAAAAACTTCATTAGTTTCGTATTAGCAAATCCAGCAATAATCATAGCATCTTGAGCATGGTGAGCATATGTTTCATCTCTATTTTTAGGTAAGTACGCTCTTTTTCTAAAATAACTTGTAGCAGAACCATTTATAACTTTAACCTTAGTATTTATCTGGTGATAATCAAAAAAGGATTTTAATAAATTATATGTTTCACGAGACGCATAACGTGTATCTACTAAATTGCGGTCAATAAAGCCTTTCACATCTTCAATTGGATTTCCAAGATATAATAAATTCCGCTTTTTAGCATTACTAAAATTCAAGTTTTTAGTAACATATTCTTTAAAGCTTTCAAAAGTTATTTTTGCCTTACCACTACTGAAGTATTGAAATGGTGAACGTTGTCCTTTCGCTTGATTTTCTCTTTGATAGACAAGCACCTTATTAGATTGAGCATCACTTAGAGATATAGATAAAGGGATAATATGATCAACTTCTAAAAGACCCACTTTAAACACATCAGATAACTCTATAGGCTCTAAAGAATATGCACATTTAAAATCCTGCTCTAACAGCAAACTAATACGCTCAAACTCTGCACTCGTTAGCTTCCTGTTTTCAACAAGCTCCATGATTTTATAACGTTTTTCCTCATTAGCCTTCTGAATTTTCTTAATCAAGTCTTTCTTCTCTTGACTATTCTTTTCTCGTGCCAACTCTACTACTACATCACTAAACTCAGCATCATCACCATATCTAACTTTAAGATATTTACGTAATGCATTAAATACCTTAATCGTTTCATTAATAGAGCGTTTAACAACAGGTGAAACAATCCAATCAGATAAATTAGCACTTAACTGATGGCCCTTATTAAAATTATGATTATAAGGTTTTATACCAGCACCAGTAAATAACTCCATTTGGTTCTTACTAGTTTTTAATAAATCCTCTAGAATCAAATTAATAGCCTTAAATGACAAAGAATGATATGTAGTAAACCCTCCTGATTTTGCAATTTCTTTTGCTAAACTAGTAGACAGTTTTAAATCATCTATTAATTTCTTTACTCTAGTATCTATACTTTTTTCTTTAGTTAAGATTTCAGAAATATCATCTACTAATTGCTTCTTCCCTTCAATAGTAGTTTCTTCATTAACAGATTTTGCAATTTTTAATAATTCATTATAGCCTTCGAATTTTGTAAAGATCGGTTTTTCTGATTTATCTATACGAAAGCCAAAAATATCTTCCTTCTTAACACCGCAAATCTTTGCAATGGCAGGAAGCGTTACTGATTTACCTTTATTTACATAATCTCTAATCAACTCTTGTTTCTGAAGTTCAGTTATCTTTACACCTTGAATCGTTAAATTATTTAAATCATTTAACAAATTAAATAAACATGCACTATAACTCCATTTAGGAGCTCTCAATTCATCAGTAAAATACGTACACTTACCACGCATTTTATCAATTAGGTTAATCTTAATAACATTACCGCTTTCATCTAATTGATAACTTCCATAAGGTGTGGGGCTTTTATAACTACCTGGACCCTCATAATATTCACGTTTAGAGTCATATATACATAAAACATCATCTATTATCTCTTCTAATTTGGGATAAAATGCCGATTGAACTTCAAGAAGCTTGATTAATTCATTCCGGTACGATTCATGAGTAAACTTATTTTCAATGCCTCGTACAGTTCCAGTAGTATTCAACTTCTCTAACTGAACATGACAAGGATATATTCCCTCTTTAAGTTTACTCTCATTAACACGGATAATATCCGCTGAACTCTGATTACTACCATCCTCAGTGACAAGATCCTCTGGACTTAGATAGAATATCCCCCTATGTTTTGCTAGTTGAATAATTGCGGCAAACAACTCATCCGGCGAAAGCTTATTGCTGAGACCTCTAACCCTAACTTCATAGAGATTTGTATAAGATTGAACTCCACTTACACCTAGTACACTTGATAAAAGTTCTGTTAATCGATCCAATCTATGCCGACTACGTCTCACACTTCTACGACTACTTCTAAATCCCCTGCGTGCTACATTATCTTCTGCCGTACCCTCACGAAATAGTCTTACCCCACTAATTAGGACATTATAATTTTCATCAATAATTGCATAACCAACAGAAGCAACCCCGATATCTAACCCTAGTATATATCCCATATGTACCCTCCCCTAAGAATTAAGACTCTAATTAAATACACAAAATTATCGTAACTAGAAAAAATTTATGCTTTATTATTACTCTAGATTTATCATAAGTAAAAATCATAAAGTACTAAAACCTTGTACAAGTGGATATTCTTAATTTGAAATTTCTATAGCAAAAAATTACAGAGTACTAAAACCGTTCCGTGCTTAGAGAAACTCTATGGAGTGTTTTATCATAGCGAAAATTACAGAGTACTAAAACAAGGTATTAGCGCTTTGATTGGTTCTATTTGTTTTATCATAGCGAAAAATTACAGAGTACTAAAAGTATGGATATAGTTAAGGTTGTAGATAATCTGTTTTATCATAGCGAAAAATTACAGAGTACTAAAACATGATTGCTGGTCCTCCAGCATATTCTGCCGTTTTATCATAGCGAAAAATTACAGAGTACTAAAACATCGCCAGTCCAATTTGTTGCGACCTCAATGTTTTATCATAGCGAAAAATTACAGAGTACTAAAACTCTACGTTGTTATGCTGCTGGCTAAGATCTGTTTTATCATAGCGAAAAATTACAGAGTACTAAAACAGGCCTGCTCAAGACTAGTACACCCCATGAGTTTTATCATAGCGAAAAATTACAGAGTACTAAAACTGATGTTAGTATCATCTGGAGTGAAAGCGTGTTTTATCATAGCGAAAAATTACAGAGTACTAAAACGGGCCAAATCGATAAGCTCATTAACGAGATGTTTTATCATAGCGAAAAATTACAGAGTACTAAAACATTCGGTAAAAGATAGACTAATAGTAATATGTTTTATCATAGCGAAAAATTACAGAGTACTAAAACTGAAATTAAACGAATTGAAGCTCGTGTGTCGTTTTATCATAGCGAAAAATTACAGAGTACTAAAACTGCAGGCGAAGTTATTTGCTAATGAAAAGCGTTTTATCATAGCGAAAAATTACAGAGTACTAAAACAATCAACGATGTGCAAGGTGTCGCCAGATAGTTTTATCATAGCGAAAAATTACAGAGTACTAAAACAGTTAAATTGATTATGACGTTGTGCAGCCTGTTTTATCATAGCGAAAAATTACAGAGTACTAAAACAATTATTTACGCAGTAGGTTGTAACAACATGTTTTATCATAGCGAAAAATTACAGAGTACTAAAACATGTAGCAGGCACTACACCTTTAGGAATGCGTTTTATCATAGCGAAAAATTACAGAGTACTAAAACTGCTGATGCAGAGCTTAGAGGGGATAGTAAGTTTTATCATAGCGAAAAATTACAGAGTACTAAAACGAACAACAATTTCTTGATCCATTAGTATACGTTTTATCATAGCGAAAAATTACAGAATACTAAAACGACTTTTCTAAATCTGTAAAGTATCTGGCGCGTTTTATCATAGCGAAAAATTACAGAGTACTAAAACTGGTGTGAGGATGAAGTAGCTGGTGAACCGGTTTTATCATAGCGAAAAATTACAGAGTACTAAAACAACATCTAAATTATGCAAAATCTCAATCAAGTTTTATCATAGCGAAAAATTACAGAGTACTAAAACCAATCGCAGAAATCGCAGAAAAGCATAACAGTTTTATCATAGCGAAAAATTACAGAGTACTAAAACAAGCAAAAGAGGAATTAACACTCAAACAAAGTTTTATCATAGCGAAAAATTACAGAGTACTAAAACTGCGGATGTAGATTATTACGAGCTACGTACGTTTTATCATAGCGAAAAATTACAGAGTACTAAAACACAGTAGGTGATATTATCCTCGTGCAGCACGTTTTATCATAGCGAAAAATTACAGAGTACTAAAACCTTGCAAAGCTTACAAATTGACGGCAGTCAGTTTTATCATAGCGAAAAATTACAGAGTACTAAAACGCGGCCACAGCTAGTGGTGCTAATATGAGTGTTTTATCATAGCGAAAAATTACAGAGTACTAAAACGTTCATGTTCATATGTATAAATTAAATGTAGTTTTATCATAGCGAAAAATTACAGAGTACTAAAACGGAGTAATTCCACAAACAGGTGGACTATTAGTTTTATCATAGCGAAAAATTACAGAGTACTAAAACCAGTGAAAGGAGGTGAGGGGAATGGACAAGGTTTTATCATAGCAAAAAATTACAGAGTACTAAAACTACAAATACTTCTACATCTTTATCTTGAATGTTTTATCATAGCGAAAAATTACAGAGTACTAAAACTTGCACCTTCAATCGTTGGACGAACCTTATGTTTTATCATAGCGAAAAATTACAGAGTACTAAAACAGTGCCGAACCCTTTACCTACGATTAGTGAGTTTTATCATAGCGAAAAATTACAGAGTACTAAAACACATGAAACTGATGCGGCAGCTGGCACTAAGTTTTATCATAGCGAAAAATTACAGAGTACTAAAACAATTTCAAGTGTTCTATTAATAACTAAGTCGTTTTATCATAGCGAAAAATTACAGAGTACTAAAACTATCTTTGTTGTAAAGAGAAAGTTTTTATCGTTTTATCATAGCGAAAAATTACAGAGTACTAAAACATGATGTTAGGTTTGAATGATTTAGATAAGTTTTATCATAGCGAAAAATTACAGAGTACTAAAACAGATGATTTTGATGTTAGGTTCAATACAGCGTTTTATCATAGCGAAAAATTACAGAGTACTAAAACAGAGTATTCAAAAAATGCGATAGCCTTTATGTTTTATCATAGCGAAAAATTACAGAGTACTAAAACCTCAACAACGGAGTTAAGCACTTTTGTAGCTTTTCGCTATAATAAATCAATAACAAAAAGAGCACAGATCATAAGACCTGTGCTCAAAATTCCACACAAAAAACATTAGTAATATGTACTACTAACAAAATTTACATATACTATTGTTAATAACTACTTTATAGTAGTGATTTCGACATAAAGTCTTATTTTAGTAGATTCTGTAACCTTTCGCTATGGTAAAATCTAATTACATAATATATCAGTATTACTTATATGTCAATACTTTCTAATTTTTATTCATCAATTTGTTTTATCTTTAATCAAACAACTATAATAACCCTATTATTTTTCTATTAATAGTAGAATTCTAATAAGAATAAAGAGGAAAAGGACACAAATAAATTGTGTCCTTTGATTTCGGCACAAGGCCCTACCTTAATAGATTCTTACGAGTATTAAGGCGAAACTGCAGCTCTATCCTACTGGTGCGCCTAGAGGGAATCGAACCCCCAACCTACAGTTTAGGAAACTGACGCTCTGTCCGGTTGAGCTATAGACGCATGTACACTTTATTATATCGTTTTTAATAAAGTATACGCAAGGAGTCCTTACAGCTTAGAGTTCGGTTTTTAACGCACGCAGCCATCATTATTTATCAATTCATTGTGATAGTCATCTCGTACGAACTTATTGTTGTAGGTATTGGTTATTTATTTGTTTTTGTTCTTCTGGGCTTAGGTTTTGGTAGCCTTTAGCTAATGCACTTACCCAAGATCCATAGGCAGGGTTTGGAAATACGACAAAGGTAGTACCAAAGTCTTCTTTATGAGCATCGATGATGCCATTTCTTTCAGCTAAAGTCTTGCCTTTTGTACCGATTGGAAAATCACCGGCGTTATCGCCCATGTATACAACGACATAATATTTTTTGGCAATCATATCAAAGCGAGGTTGTTTGTCAGAGTCTTTTTCGAATAGTAGTACATGGTCTTTATCAACAGATGGGAATCCTAGTTCTTTAAAGTTCTGTATCGTTACATCAAGGTTTACAGGTGCGTAGCGGTTTGAAACATAAAAGATTTCTACCCCTTGTTTATGTACTTCATTTAGAAAATCAACGGCCCCAGGCATGGCTTGCGATTTTCCTTGATGCACCGCTTGACGCCACCAAGGAGCATCAAAACGACCATTGCCATTGGCGATGCTTTCACCCATCAGTTTTGTATTATCTACTACTGTTTCGTCCGCATCAAGAACAATAGCTAAAGGTTTTCTTTGATGAGATGGATCAACAACGGCCATTTTGACGGCATTCATCGCCACATTGTACCCTTGATACGCTAGTGCTCTATACTCCGCAGAGGTGCGCATCCATAACAGCCCCATCGTCTCTGTGTCAGCTTGGTACTGCTGCTTTTGCTTGAGTGCTGCCTGTTCAACCTGTGTTGCCGCATCATTCGCCGATTCACTGTTAGCTACTGCATTATTAGCTACTGTATTATTTGCTGCAGCACTAGCTGCATCATTCTTAGCTACTGTAACAGTAACAGGTTGAGCTAGTTGAGCCTGCGTTACAACAGCAGCAGAAACAGGGCTATTTACTTTCACCGTCTTTGGAGAATTCGCCTGTACTACAGAACCCACACAAAGGCTTCCTCCAATGCAAGCCACCGCCACATACCATGACAAACTACTAGATTTCATAATTTCCTCCTATTCACATATAACATTACGTGCAACTTTAATACATCATATAACTCTACATAATTATACTAAAATTCTTTTGAAATTTGTATATTTTCAACACAGCAAAAGGGCCCTTACTACACATCTTTGATGATTCTTAACTTAGATGTGATTAGCAAAGGCCCTTTAAAGGGTTTTATTTGTTTATAAGATAATTGGTATCAGTGTATAAAACTTTTGTGTGAATTTAGATTTTTTATAGATTTGTTTTTATATAAATGTAAGAGAGTTATTAGTTAAGAAAGTTCTTTTCAATCGTTAGTATTGTTTAGATTAACTGTCTTTTCTGTTGTTTAAATAGGATGTATTCCCTTATTTTACATCACTAAAGTCAATGTCCATACCCAATGCTTTAGCAACGCCTTCACCATAAGCTGGATCGCATTGGTAGCAATGTTTTGCATGACGTTCTTTAATAAAATCAGGTACACCATTCATAGCCGCTGCGGTGTTATCAAACAAGGCTTGTTGTTGTTCAGGGCTCATGAGGCGGAACAATTTACCTGGTTGTGTAAAGA
>ERZ773070.2152-NODE-2152-length-11413-cov-21.350678_pt1 | contig 11413 bp, 8 predicted proteins | sample MGYA00580618_ERZ773070 | MGnify/ENA primary metagenome ERZ773070 (study PRJEB29015, sample SAMEA2738023) | human oral metagenome | biome: human oral; feature: human-associated habitat; material: dental | place: China | collected 2019 ...
CGGCGGCCCCGGCCGCGAGGTCGAGGATGCGGTCGCGCAGCTCCTCGAGCCGGACGGTGCTCAGGTAGCCGATGACGACGCGCGAGTCCGACCCGCCCGCGACCTCCACCGTCAGCTGCCCCAGGCCGAGCACCCGCCCCAGCAGCGGGTGGACGACGTCGACGGACTGGATGCGCGGCAGGCGGGCGACCCGCAGCTGCTTGACCAGGATGCCGCTGCGCAGGTAGACGCCGTCGCGGTCCACGGCGTAGGTCTTGGCCCACCACCGCAGGAGGAGGAAGGCGATCACCGCCGCAACCGCGGCCAGAGCGCCCGCCGCGACCCAGCGCACGACGCCGTGGGCCAGGTCGATCCCGTGAGCCGTGGCGTACCGGTAGGCCTCGACCAGGTTGTCGGCGTTGCGGACGGTGAGGACCGCGACGACCGCGGTGACGACCTTCCACCCCTCCAGGAGCGGGGAGACGGGGTGCATGCGCCGCCAGTGGACGTCGTCCGGCACGGCGATGCGGCGCCCGGCGCTCACAGCCCGGCCATTCTCTGCTCGCCGCGGTCGGCGAGCAGGCGCCGCAGGTGCTCGGCCTCCCTGACCGGCAGCCCGTTGATGGTGGCGTCCGTGGTCGCCGCGGCCGTGTGGAGGCGCACCTCGGCGATCCCCAGCCGGGCGGCGAGCGGCCCCTGGGAGGTGTCGACGTACTGCATCCGCCCGTAGGGCACCACGCAGATGCGCCGGAACATAATGCCCTTGCGCCACAGGAGGTGGTCGTCGGTCAGGGCGTAGCCCATGGCGCGCACCTGGCGCGGGATGAGCCAGGCGGCCCAGGCGGCGACGACCACCATGGCCGCGACGCCGGCCCACAGCCACGGGCTGCCCGTGAGCGCGCCGACGGCGAGGGCGACGGCCGGCACCCCGAGGCCGGCCAGGGCGCCCATGAGGCGGACGGTGATGAGCCTGGACGAGACGGGTCGGAAGACGACGCCCGGCGGGCTGAAGGGGTCGCCGTCGGGGGCCGGCTCGTTGGGGACGCTCATCCGTGCTCCTTGATCAGACTGTGGTGCCGTCCGGCGGCGGGGCCGCCCGCAGGCCCGCTCGGCAGAATTCTCTCAGGCGGGGGCGCCGCCGTCGGGAACGGAGGAGGACTCCGAGCCGCGCCCGCCGTGATCGTCGTCGTCATCGCAGTCGATGGCGCACCAGTGCTCCACGAGCAGGCCGATGCCGCACCACAGGAGGCAGGAGGCCAGGCAGGCGCCCGCGGACCACGCCAGCGCGGTCATGTCGGGAGAGGGAGGGGAGAGCAGGGCGGTGGCGAGCTCGCCGGCGTAGATCCCGCCGATGAAGGCCCCGACGATCGCCGAGGCCTGGGCGGCGACTGCGGTCGTGGCCGCGCCGGTCGGCGTGATCCAGGTGGGCTCGTGGGCGCGCAGGCGCCGCACGGCGAGCCCGGCGATGAGCACGATCACGGCGATCACCATGGCGACCGCGGCCCCCCAGGTGGTCAGAGACGGCACCCAGCCGCGATGGCGCAGTGTGAGGTCGGAGGCGACCCAGGTGACGACGGCGGGCGCGATAAGGCACGCGAGGACCGTGGCCCAGCGCGTGCGGAACATCAGAGGCCCTGCCCTGGCCCACCGCCCCTGCCGAGGACGTCGCCCCAGCCCGGGGGCGTGGTCCAGGGCTCGTCCTGCGAGCCGTCCTGGGGCGCGGAGCCCGCCTGCGGGGCGGACCCGGCCCGGGGCGCGGAGCCGACTCCGGGCGCCTGCGAGTAGGACGGGTCCTGCGGCAGCTGCGGATCGCCGAGCGCCGCGTTGGCGATCGGCTCGTCGGAGAAGCCCCCGGCCCCGGCGTCCTCGGGCAGGCCGCCCACCGGGGCGGCGGACGCGTCCGGGCCCCCGGCCTCGGACGCCCCGGGCAGCCCGACCTGGTCGTCGCCGGACTCGGGCGGCGCCACGTACTGGCCGGTCGGCAGCGCGGGCAGGTGGTCGGACTCCAGCCAGTCGAGGGCGAGCCAGCGCACGCCGTCGCGGTCGGGGGCGGCCTCTGCGAGAGAGGCGACGTACTGGTTGCCGATCTCGGCGAAGGGGTCCGCCTGCGCCCAGGGGACCAGGACGAAGGCGCGCTGGGCCGCACGCGGGTGCGGCAGGATCAGCTCGGGATCGTCGGAGGTGACGCCCTCGTAGGTGATCACGTCCACGTCCAGGGTGCGCGGGCCCTGGGGCTCGGTGCGCACGCGCCCGGCGTCGTCCTCCATGTCCTGGCAGACGGCGAGGACCTCGCGGGGCGAGAGGGTCGTGGACGCCAGGACGACGGTGTTGAGGTAGTCGGGCTGCTCCGGGCTACCGGGCTCGACGATGGCGGCAGTGCGGGCCAGCGGCGCGACGCTGGTGACCTCGATGCCCTCGGTGCTCCGCAGGGTGCGCACGGCGGTGCGCAGAGCCGGCACCACCCCGCCGACGTTGCCGCCCAGCGCGAGGACCACATCGACCGGCTGAGCCGGGTGCTGCTCCAGGACGTCGACCGGGGCCGCCATGGGGGCGGCGGGCGCGGCGATCTCCTCGGCGGGCCCGCCCTGCCACGGCTGGGTGGACTCGGGGACGCCGCCGATCCCGGGGATGCCGGCGTCGTCCGTCTGCGCGTTCTGCCATGGCCGCGCCTCGTCGGAGGCAGAGGCGAAGGTATCGGCCGGCGCGCTCTCCCACGGCGCGCCCGCACCGAGGGGGTCGCCGGGGGCGGCGTCCGCAGACGATCCCGCCCACGGCTCGGAGCCGCCCAGGGCCGAGGCGCTGTCGGCCGCCCAGCTCTCGCCGGCGTCCTGGGCCGCCTCGGCCCCGGCGTCCATTCCGGCGCCCGCCCCGGCGTTCACGGCGGCGGGAGCGCCGAGGGCGGCCTCGGGGGACTGAGCGGCCCACTGGTCGCGGCCGGGTGCGGGCTCGGGCGCGGCGCTCTGAGCCGGCGAGCGGCCGGACAGCGGGTTGTGGCCCTCTCCGCCGGTGCGGTGGATCGTCACCGAGATGTCCTCGAAGGCGACGTCCAGGGGCGCCTGCGGCTTATGGATGGTGACCTCGACGGCGGTCACGCGCGGGAAGCCCAGCACGGCCTCGCTGACGCGCGCTGCCAGGGTCTCGATGAGGCTCACCGGCTCGCCCTCGATGACGGCGATAACCGCCCGGGCGACCTCCGAGTAGTCGATGGCGTCCTTGATCTCGTCGGTGACGGAGGCGATCGCGGTGCCGCGCTTTCCCAGGTCGAGGGTGACGTCGGCGGTGAAGAGCTGGCCCTCGGTGCGTTCGAAGGGGAGGACGCCGTGGTACCCGCGGGCGGACAGGCCCGACAACCGGATCCGGTCGGGTGTGGTGGTGCTCATCGGTGTTCCTTCCAGAGGGAGGCGGTTCGGACGGCGTCCCGGCTGGCCGGGACCTCATGGACTCTCACGGCCCAGGCGCCGGCGAGTGCGGCGAGGGCCGAGGTGGCTGCGGTGGCAGCGTCGCGGGCGATCGGGTCGGCCGCGGTGGAGTCGGGCAGGCTCAGGGACAGGAAGCGCTTGCGCGAGGAGCCGATGAGGACGGGCAGCCCCAGGTCCCGGCGCAGGCGCTCGGTGGCGGCCAGGAGCCGCCATGACTGCGGGTGGGTCTTGGCGAAGCCGAGGCCGGGGTCGACCACGATCTGACGGCGGTCGGCCCCGGCCGCCTCGAGCGCGTCCAGGCGCCCGCGCAGCTCGGCCTCGACACCGTCCACGACGCCGCCCAGGGCGCTGTAGTCGGTCAGGCGGTCCATGGTCTCGGGGTCGCCGCGCCAGTGCTGGCAGACGTAGACGACGCCGCAGGCGGCCACCGCCCGGTGCATGTGGGGATCGGCCAGGCCGCCGGAGACGTCGTTGACGACGACGGCGCCGGCCTCGACGGCGGCCTCGGCGGTGGCGGAGTGGATCGTGTCGATGGAGACGGCGGCGCCGTCGGCCGCGAGCGCCCGCACGACGGGGATGACGCGCGCCTGCTCGTCCTCGGGGGCGACGCGGGCGGCGCCCGGGCGGGTGGACTCGCCGCCGACATCGACAATATCGGCGCCCTGGGCGAGAAGCTGGCGGCCGTGGGCCACCGCGAGCTCTGCGGTATCCCAGCGGCCGCCGTCGGAGAAGGAGTCGGGGGTGACGTTGATAATGCCCATAACAAGGGTCCGTCCGGCCGCGGAGGCCTCTGCGAGTGGGGTCGGCAGAGGCGCCGGTGCGGGGCGGAGGACATCAGTCACCCTCCCAGCGTAACGGTGCGCGCGAATTTCTTCGGGATCAGCGGGGCTCAATAAGTCGAGTCGTGAGTCCTTCCTCTGCCAGCCGAATAGCGCGGGCGGCGCCGCCGGCCCTGCCGGCAGGCCGCACCCACCTCGCCGAGATCGGTCGTATTCCGCACCGAGATCGGTCCGGTTCCGCACCGAGATCGGTCCGGTTCCGCGTCGAGATCGGTCCGGGCCGACGACGCAGCCCGCGTCTCCTCCTTTTGGCGGAGGCCTCGCGCGCGTCGGCTCTTTCGCCGTATTCCTGCGTCATGGCGCCGATTTCTAGCCTTGGATCATCACTCCGGGACCCGCCCGGTCGCCCCGTAAGGAGACGGTCATGCCTCATTTCCCAGCCCGTCCGCGCCAGGCCCCTCAGCCGGCAGCGGCCCCAGCCGCCGCGAGTCTGGCTGTCGCGGCCCCGCCGGCCGGCGCCGTCGTCGAGGCCCGAAACCTCACCAAGGTCTATGGCACCGGCCAGGCCCGGGTCGCCGCCCTGAACGGCGTGAGCCTCGCGGTAGCCCGCGGCCAGCTCGCCGCCGTCATGGGCCCCTCCGGAAGCGGCAAGTCCACCCTCCTGCACTGCCTGGCCGGCCTGGACACCCCCACATCCGGCGACGTCCTCATCGCCGGCCGCAGCCTGACCGGCATGAACGACAGGCAGCTCACCGACGTGCGCCGCGACCAGGTCGGCTTCGTCTTCCAGTCCTTCAACCTCCTGCCCACCCTCACCGCCGCCGAGAACATCCTCCTGCCCACCCGTCTGGCCCACCGCAGGCCCGACCCCGCCTGGCACGACGCCGTCATCACCGCCCTGGGCATCGGCGACCGGCTGACCCACCGCCCCACCGAGCTCTCCGGCGGACAGCAGCAGCGCGTCGCCGTCGCCCGCGCCCTCATCGGCCGCCCCCAGGTCGTCTTCGCCGACGAGCCCACCGGCGCCCTCGACACCGCCTCGGCCGCCTCCCTGCTGGAGACGCTGGCCCGCATGTGCACCGAGCTCGGCCAGACCGTCGTCATGGTCACCCACGACAACAACGCCGCGGCCGCCACCAACCGCATCATCCGTCTGCGCGACGGACGCATTGTCGGCGACGACGCCGTGCAGCACACCCACCGCGCAGCCGGCACCCACGCCGCCCCGTTCCGGACGGAGGCCCGCTGATGCCCGCCCTGCTCGATACGCGCCGCACCGCCGCCGCCCTGGTGGCCGTGGCCATGAGCGCCGCCCTCATCACCCTCGCCCTGGTGGTCTCCGGCTCGATGCGCACCCAGATGCAGGCCGGCGCCCGCCTGTCCGTGGGCGGGGCCGACGTCGTGGTCGCCAGCCACCGCGGGTCGGACCCGGCCCAGGGCCCGCTCGACGACGCCCTGGTGGCGAGGATCTCCGCCCTGGACGGCGTCGCCTCCGTGCGCGGCACCCACTGGGAGGTCATTGAGCTGGACCTGCCCAGCCAGCTCAAGGGCGCCGTGGGGGCGACGTTGGCCGCCCAGGACGTGCCCGCCCTCAGCGCCTACACCACCCTGACCGCCGGCCGCCTGCCCGCTGCCGCCGGCGAGGTCGCCATCGACGCCACCCTGGCCGAGCAGCAGGGGCTCGGCGTGGGGGACACCATCCGCCTCAGGAGCAGGTCCGCGGACCGCCACGACAGCAGCAGCGCCGAGAGTGCCGATGGCGCCGAGAGCGGCGCCGACGGTACCGGCAGCACCGACGGCGTCGTCCACTCCAGCCCGACCGTCGTCGGCGTCATCTCCCCCGGGGCCGACACGGGCCTGGAGGGCATCTCCAAAGTCTACGCCACCGCCGACCAGCTGGCGGCCATGGGCGTGGGGACCGACTACAACAGGCTGTACGTGACCGGCCGGCCGGGGACGGACACCAGCACCCTGCACGAGGAGGTCGCCCGGGTCGTCCACACCGTCCAGTCCGACGCCATCGTGCAGGACGCCGACGAGGTCATCGCCCGGCGCGCCGTCTCCTTCACCGGGGGCGGCACCGTGATCAGCACGGTCCTCAACCTGCTGGCGCCGGTGTGCGCCCTGGTGGCCGGGATCGTCATCGCCACCACCTTCACCACCCTGGTGGCCCGTCAGAACCGGGTGATCGGCCTGCTGCGCTGCGTGGGCGCCAGCAGGCGCCAGGTGCGCCTGGCCGTCCTGCGCACGGGCCTGGTCACCGGCCTGATCGGCTCCGCCGTCGGCACCGCGGCCGGGGCCGCGGGGGCCGCCGTCCTCATCCGCTCGGGGGCCGTGCCGCACCTGAGCGCCGACAGCCTCACCGTCTCCCCCGCCTCCCTGCTCGCCGCCGTGGCAGCCGGAACGCTGGTGACCCTCGTATCCGTCCTGCGACCGGCCCGCAGGGCCACCCGCGTCTCCCCGCTGATCGCCCTGACCGGCACCACCGCGGCCCCCGGGCAGACCGGTCGCGCCCACAGGTGGGCCGCCGTCACCGGCCTGGTCGTGATGGTCGGCGGCGCCGCCGTCACCGTCATGGGGACCCTCGTCCACAACCTCTACCTGGCGGCCGGGGGCGGCGTCCTGGTCGCCCTCGGGGTCCTGGCGGCCCTGCCCCTGCTGGTGACCGCCGTCGTGGGCCTCATCGGGCGCCTGGGCGCCTCGGGCCGCTACCCCTTCCTCCACCTGGCCGCCCGCAACCTGGTCCGCAACCCCGGCCGCTCCACGGCCACCGCCGCCACCCTCCTCATCGGGGTCATGGTGGGCTCGGCCCTGGCGGTCGGCCTGTTCTCCCTCAATTCCTCCTTCCAGGCCGTCCTGGCCCAGAGCTCACCGGTCGATATCACGGTCCTCGGGGTGACCCCGCAGACGGACACCGCCGCACTGACCTCCACCATCCGGGGGATCGACGGCGTGCAGTCCACCACCGTGGTCCCCGTGATGGACCTCACCCAGACCGTGGACGGCCAGACCGGCCAGAGCACGCAGACCCAGGTCATCGCCGTGGACACCGCCGCCGTCACCCCCGTGGTGCGCTCCGCCAAGGGCCTGGAGGACCTGGACGACTCCACCCTCATTGTCGGCGAGATCTCCGACATCCCCGACGACAGCAGGGTCACCCTCACCGGGCCCGGCGGCAGCGTGGAACTGACCGCCCGGGTGCGGGAGGGCTGGGGCGAGGCCGTCACCACCGCCACCGCCGCGCGCCTGACCGGCGGCCAGGCCACCAACGCCATTATGTGGGTGCGCGCCACCGGCGACGGCTCCTCCCAGGCGGTCGAGACCGCCGTCCGCAAGGCCTTGCGCGGCCAGGACCTCATGGTCGACGGGAGCGCCGCGGGACGCAGCGCCTTCAGCGCCACGTTCAACCAGATCGCGGCCGTCACCGCCCTGGTCATGGGATCGGCCCTGGTGATCGCCCTGTCCGGCCTGGCCAACACCACGGACGTGTCCGTCCTGGAGCGCACCCGCGAGATCGGGGTCCTGCGCGCCACCGGCACCCAGCGCGGCGAGGTCCGGCGCCTGATCACCATCGAGGCCACGCTCCTGGCCGGCGTCGGCGGCGCCCTGGGGGTGGTGACCGGGACCGTCCTGGGCGCGGCGTGCACGGTCGCGGCCCTGGGCGACGGCGGGGTCAGCGTCGCCGTCCCCTACCTGCCGCTGGCCGGGGTCCTGGCCGTCACGCTCGCGGTCGGCGTCGTCGCCTCCCTGCGACCGGCCGGGCGCGCCGCCGCCGTGACCCCGGTGACCGCCCTGGCGACCGACTGAGGGAGAGAAGACCGTGCCCCGCCTGCTCGATATGCGCCGCACCGTCGCCCTGGCAGTGGCAGCTCACCCGACCGACATGCCAGACGGACGTCGCAGCCCTGGCCGCCCTGGCGGTGGAGTGATGGCGGGCAGGAGCGCTGGGGGCCCGCACCGCCCTGTCCGCGTGCCAGCACCCGGTACGCAGCCAGGTGGTGGGCAGGGCGGTACCGGGCCTGGTAGGCAGGGCGGTACCGGGCCTGGTAGGCAGAGCGGTACCGGGCCTGGTAGGCGGGAAGGTGCCGGGCTTGATAGGCAGGGTGACGCCAACCCTGGTGAACGGGGCACCGCAGGCCCTGGTGGGCAGGGCACCACCGGCTCAGGCGGCCTCCCGCTCCCGGTGGACGGCCACCACCAGCTTGAGGCGGGAGGTCGTGCCGTACTTGCGCATGAGGTGGGAGACGTGGGTCTTGACGGTGGACTCGGCCACAAAGAGCTGGGCGGCGATCTCGGCGTTGGAGTAGCCCTCGCACAGCAGGGCCAGGACGGACTGCTCGGCCTGGGTCAGGTCGGTGCGTCGGCTGGTGCGTACCGGGCGCAGGTGGTGGGCCACGAGCCGGGAGGCGGTGGCCGGGGAGATGGTGGTGCCGCCGTCGGCGGCGGCCAGGACCGCCCGGACGATCTCCTCGGGGGCGGAGTCCTTCAGGAGGAAGCCGTTGGCGGCCTGGGACAGGGCGGTGAGCATGGCCTCGTCGTCGTCGAAGGAGGTGAGCATGACCACGGCCGTCCTGGGGTGGCGGGAGCGCACGCGCGTGAGCAGCTCCAGGCCGTCCATGCCGGGCATGCGCACGTCGGTGAGCAGGACGTGCACGGGTACCGTGCGCAGGAAGGCGAGGGCGTCGGCGGCCCGGTTGAAGGTGGAGGCGACCTCGATGCGGGGGGAGGAGGACAGGTAGGCGCGCAGGGCGGTGAGCACGAAGGGGTCGTCGTCGACGAGTGCCACCCGGACAACCTGAGCGGCAGGGACGTCAGGGGGCACGGCCCCGGGAGGGGACTCAGGTGGGGACGTGGGGAACATGGCAGGATGCTACCGACTCTGAGCAGGAAGGAGGGGACCGTGCGACGAGCGCCCCGGGGCCCGGCCCGTACCCCCTGCCCCTGGGCTGCACGGACCACAGCCGCCTTGCGGACCGTCACCGGCTCCCGGGCCACGAGCGGTCCTGCCGCCTACGGTGCCAGTGGCTCCCAGTCCCAGGGCCCAGACTGCCCCGGCGTCGTCCGGGGTCTCGGCATGCTCCTGCGCAGCTCCTGCTTCGACACCTGGTCCCCCAGGGGCCGCACCCACCTGCTGTGCCTGGCCTGCGCGGCCCTGTTCACGCTGTTCAGCATGATGTCCATGCACCCGCTGGGCTCACGGGCAATCCCCTACGAGCTGGCCGGGGGCGTGGGGCTGGCGCTGCTGAGCACGTGCCCCCTGGTGGGCAGCGCGGTGGAGCTCCTGGCGGCCTGCGGCTTCTGCGTCACCATGGTCACCGACGAGCCCGTCGGGATCGCCCTCGTCCTGGGGCCGTGGCTGTGCGCCAGCGTGCTCCTGACCCGTGGCTTCAACCGTCTGGCGGCCTACAGCCTGGTGGTCATGACCATTGTGGTCCTCTTCCTCTCGCTCCGCCTGGCGGGGACGGAGAACTACACAGAGGTCCCGTTCATGGTGTACCTCGTAGGGGCTGCCTTCCTCATTGGAGCTGAGCTCATACGCCGCCCACGCGAGCAGGCTGACACGGTGGCCGCGCGCTACCAGGCCGACCTGGAGCGTCAGCGCCTGCTGGTGGTCTCCGAGCTGCACGACACGGTGGTGCGTGACCTGACCCGGGCAGTCATGACCGCCGAGCAGGCCCGCCTGGCCCACCCCGGGCAGAGCCCGCTGGCCGACGAGCTGGGGGCCATGACGCTGGCGGTGCGCACGGCCGTCGAGCAGCTGAGGTCCAGTCTGCGGGCCATGAACGACGCCGGCGGGGGCGGGCTCGACGTCCTGGCGTCCTCGGCCCCCCGGCCCCTGGAGGAGTCCCTGGTCCAGGCCGTGCAGGTCCTGGCCGGACGGGGAACGGTGCTGGAGGTCCACGGCCTGGAGTTCCTGGAGCGTCAGGAGGTCAGCCCGGGGGTCCGTCAGCAGCTGGTACGGGTGCTCAACGAGCTGGTGAGCAATATGACCAAGTACGCGGCGGCGTCGAGCACCGCCCGCCTGGAGCTGGACAGCGACGGCCACAGCCTGGAGGCCATGGTCACCAACGCCGTGGCCGAGGACGTGGCGGACGGCCGGGAGGCGGTGCTGTCCTCCGGCCTGGGCCTGGAGGGGGCCCGACGCCGGGTAGAGGCGCTGGGGGGCACCCTGAGCGCCTCGGGCGGGGCCGGGCGCTGGACGGTGGTCCTGAGTGTGCCGCTACAGGCCCAGTAGGAGCCACCGGTCTGCTGTTGGCGCACCCGTGGCGGGGGCGGGTGGTGCACTCGTGGCGGGAGGCTACGGCTCGCTAGCGCCACGACCTTCGCAGTATTCTGCTGTTGGTGCATTCGTGGCTCCTGCTATTGGCGCACCTGTGGCGCGGGCGGGTGGTAGGAGGTGCTCCCTTGCTCCCTGGGCGGGCTGGTGCTCCGCCCAACCGCCCCCAGCATGTCGCCGCCTACAGGTGCTCCGCGGCGAGCTGGTGCTCCTAAATACCGTCTGTCGGAAGGCGGCGGCCTGTCCTGCTTGCGGGAGGGCCGGAGGTTATGCACGGCCTGAGGCACCGGAGCCCAGTTCTGTCGCAATCTGAGGATCAGAACCGGACCCACCCCGCCCTCACCTTTGTACACTTAATGTCCACGCAGGTCAGAGCCTCGGACCTCAGGACGACCAGGAGTGCCCACTGCTCTGATCCTCAGATTGCGACACGCACACGGATCCAGTCCACCGGACGGTCGGAAGATCATCCAGGACTCCGCATTAAGCACTCAAATTTGCGCCACGAGCACCCGGTCCATACCACGAGCATCCAAATCTGTACCACGAGCACCCAGATCCGTGCCGCGCGCGAGAGACCCTGGCGCAGCCTCCCTCGTTTCACTTGCGCCAGAGAATTACTCTGCGTGCGCCCCCGCGTAAGGCCCTCCATCCGCACTGGCGTAACCAGGAAGTGGCCTGTCCCCCGCAACCAGGTCACGTTCCAGGTGGCTCCGGGCGGTCGCCCGGGGTCGTGGTGGGTGTGGGGTGTGGCCTGCTTAGGGCGGCGGGTCGGGTCGTGAGGTTGGGACGGTGGGGTGTTTACAGGTGCTGGTCTCTTGTCGCCCGGCTGGGTCATTGGGTTGGTTCTCAGGTGGCCAGGGTGGTGGGGATGGCCTCGTCGAGGTACCAGGTCCAGAAGGCGCGGCGTGCTGGGACGTCGGTCTGCTCGACCGGCATCCAGTTCAGGGCACCGGCGG
>ERZ773070.2157-NODE-2157-length-11393-cov-73.181249_pt1 | contig 11393 bp, 9 predicted proteins | sample MGYA00580618_ERZ773070 | MGnify/ENA primary metagenome ERZ773070 (study PRJEB29015, sample SAMEA2738023) | human oral metagenome | biome: human oral; feature: human-associated habitat; material: dental | place: China | collected 2019 ...
CATCCCGGCACCGACACGACCCAACCCCACCCCACGACCACTCCACCCACCGCCCAAAAAACACCAAACACTCCACCGTGCGTGTGCGCACTCGGAACAACCTCCACTCGTCAACAGTAGTTGACGACTGACGGGTCTGTCGGCCCCTGCCCGAGCAGATCCCCATGGATCATCCTGATGACGTCTGATCGGGCGCTCCCGGGCCGCTTGTCCCGCTCCCCCGCCCGCGCTTGACTTGCCGCATGGACGTGCTGATCCTCGGGGGCACGGCCCTCGCCCGCACCCTCGCCGGGCTGCTCGTCGAGCAGGGCCTCGACGTCACCACCTCGCTGGCCGGACGCACGAAGGCGCCGCGCGCCATCCCCGGCGCGGTGCGCATCGGCGGCTTCGACGGCCCCGACGGGCTGGCCGCCTGGCTGGTCGAGAACCGGCCGGGCTGCGTCGTCAACGCCGTCCACCCCTTCGCCGCCGCCATGAGCGCCAACGCCGCGGCCGCCTGCCGGCGCGCCGGCACCGCCCTGGCCCGCCTCGAGGCGCCCAGCTGGCGCGCCCTGCCCGCCTCCGCAGACTGGACCTGGGTCGCCGACCACGACGAGGCCGTCCGGGCCGTCCGCCGCCTGCCCGATCCGGTGCTGCTCACCATCGGCCGCCAGGAGACCGCCCACTACCTGCCGCTCGGCGCCCGGGACATCACCCACCGCGTCATCGACGCCCCCGACGAGACGCTCCCCGCCGGCTGGACCCTCCTGACCCGGCGCGGCCCCTTCAGCCACGAGGACGAACGGGCGCTCATGGCCGACCCGGCCCACACGGTCGCCACGCTCGTCACGAAGGACTCCGGCGGCGCCCGCCCCGACCCGAAGCTCCTCGTGGCGGACGAGATCGGCGCCGCCGTCATCATGATCTCCCGCCCACCGGCCCCTGACTACGGAGATCGTGTGAGCACCCCCCAGCAGGCGCTCGGCTGGGTCCTGGCCCGGCTGAACCCCACCGGTTGACGAAGGCCGATGAGCGCGAACTCACCGCCCGGCAAGGCGCCTGCCGATCCGGGCCAACGGCAGCCTTCACCGCACCCCTGGCCAGGCAGGACGACCAGCCTTCCCGCCCGCCGGTCCGTCCACGGTAACCCTCAGCGCGTCGCCGACGCGTCCCCGCCGAGGCCGCCCACGACACCACCACCCCGACCCATCACGGCGGCAGGAATGATCCGGCGGCTTGACACGGGACAGCACAGAACATTAGGAGAAACGCGTGAACATCGACCGCGACGCCAGCCTGTTCGGGCGTACGCCCGGCCTGCCCGAGGAGCACTTCGTCCACGACGGGCTCATCACCAAGCACCCAGTGCGCGCCGTCGCGCTCGCGGCGCTGCGGCCCGCCCCCGGCGAGCTGCTGTGGGATCTCGGCACCGGCGCCGGCTCGATCGCCGTCGACTGGTGCCGCACCGACCCGGCCTGCCGGGCCGTCGGCGTCGAGCGCCGACCCGAACGCGCAGCCAACGCCCGCGCCAACGCCGACAATCTCACCCTCCCCGGCCAGTTCGAGGTGTGCGAGGGCCCGATCGACGAGCTCATCGACGCCCTGCCCGCCCCCGACGCCGTCTTCATCGGCGGCGGCCTCACCGCTCGGCTCGCCGAGCGGTGCATGGAGGTGCTGCCGCCGGGCGGACGCCTCGTCGTCCACGCCGTGACGATGGAGGCCGAGGTCGTCATCGCCGACCTGCACGGCGCCCACGGCGGCGAGCTGTTCCGCCTGGGCATCGAGACCGCCGACCGCATCGGCCGCCTGCGTGGCTGGCGGCCCGCCCGCACCATCACCTGCTGGAACTGGACCAGGCCACAGACCTGACCGTCCGGCACAACAGCCCTGGTGAATCCGGCCGCACCGGAACCTGGCCGTGCCACTGCACCTGATCACCCAGGGCGAAAACCCCCTCATGCCGAACCGGACAGGCCCCTGAGAAGCTGATTCACCGCGATCAGGGCATTGCGGCCGGCCGGGGGCGGTATGCCTGTGGCTATGCTGGGCGCCGCACTGCACCACCGGGTCAGGAGAGCGATGAACGACTACCTCAACAACGGCTCGGACATCTACGAGGAGTCCTTCCGCATCATCCGCGCCGAGGCCGACCTGAGCCGCTTCCCCGCCGACGTCGAGCCGGTCGTCGTGCGCATGATCCATGCGGCCGCGGACCCGGCCATCGCAGCCGACATCGCCTTCACGCCCGGCATCTCGGCCGGCTGCAAGACGGCCCTCGCGGACGGCGCACCGATCCTGTGCGACTCGTCGATGACCGCCTCGGGCGTCATCCGCTCGCGCCTGCCGCGCGACAACGAGGTCGTCTGCCACATCAAGGACCCCTCGCTCGCCGACGAGGCGCGCGCCAAGGGCGTCACGAAGACCCATGCCGCCGTCGACCGCTGGGCCGAGCAGGACCTGCTGGACGGCGCCGTCGTCGCCATCGGCAACGCCCCCACCGCCCTGTACCGGGTGCTCGAACTGTGCCACGCCACCGGCGCCCGCCCCGCCGGCATCATCGGCATCCCGGTGGGCTTCGTCGGTGCCCCCGAGTCGAAGCAGGCCCTCGTGGACGACGACCTCGGCCTGGAGTACATCACCCTGCTGGGCCGCCGCGGCGGCTCCGCCATCGCCGTCGCCGCGGTGAACGCCCTCGCCTCCCGGGCCGAACTCACCAACGAGCACGCCTGATGACCGATCCCGCAGAGCCCGTGCGCACCGGCCCCGGCGAACCGCCGAGGGACGTCACCGCCGCCGACTCCCCCGCCGGCCCGGGCAACGACCCGGCCCTCGCCGAGCAGGGCCGGCACGACCTGACCGGCCGCGGGCCCGACTCCGGCCGGGCGAAGCGCGGGACGAGCGGCAGCGGGCCGACGCCGTCGGACCGCGAAGCCGGGGACGGGACGACGCCGAACGGCCGCGGGTCGACCGGCCGCGGGCAGACCAGTCGCGGCACGGGACGCGAGGCCCAGCTCGACCGCTCGGGGCTGCGTCCCGGCTGGACGACCGGGGCCTGCGCGGCCGCCGCCGGCCGGGCCGCCTGGACGGCGCTGCTCACCGGCGTCTTCCCCGACCCCGTCGAGATCGACCTGCCGCACGGGCGCCGACCGGCCTTCGCCCTCACCCAGGAGCAGCTGGGCGAGGGCTGGACGATGGCCGCCGTCACCAAGGACGCCGGTGACGACCCCGACGTCACCCAGGGCGCCGTCGTCCGCGCCACGCTGCGCCGCGGCGAACCGGGCAGCGGCATCGTCTTCCGCGCCGGCGAGGGCGTCGGCGCCGTCACCCGGGCGGGCCTTCCACTGGCGATCGGGGAGCCGGCCATCAACCCGGTGCCGCGGCGCTACATCGCCGCGAACATCGCCGCCGCCGACCGCGAGGCAGGCGGCAGCGGCGAACCCGACGTACTCGTCACCGTGTCGATCGACGACGGAGAGACGATCGCCCGGCGCACCTGGAACCCGCGCATCGGCATCCTCGGCGGGCTGTCGGTGCTCGGCACCACCGGCGTCGTCGTGCCCTACTCGTGCGCCGCTTGGATCGCCAGCATCCACGAGGGCATCGACGTGGCCCGGGCGACCGGGGTGCAGCACGCCGCGGGCACCACCGGGTCGTCGTCCACGGCGACGGTCGAGAGGCTCTACCCCGGCATCGAACTGCTCGACATGGGCGACTTCGCCGGGGCCGTCCTCAAGTACTTGCACGACCACCCCATCGCGCGGATCACCCTGTGCGGAGGCTTCGCGAAGATGTCGAAGCTCGCCAACGGCTACCTCGACCTGCACTCGCACCGCACCCAGGTCGACCACGAGCACCTCGCCGAGCTCGCCGCCCGCGCCGGAGCCGGACCGGAGCTCGTCGACCGGGTGCGCCAGTCCCCCACCGCCGCCGGGGCGCAGGCCCTCTGCGCGGAAGCCGGTGTGCCCCTCGGCGACGCAGTCGCCGCCGCCGCCAAGGCCGAGGCGCAGGCCGTCATCGACAACCCCCGGGTCGACGTGCAGGTCATCTGCACCGACCGCGGGGGCGCCGTCGTCGGACGCGCCGGCTTCACCGGAACCGACTGAGGCGAGAAGCAGGCAGAACCACCTCCGGCAACGGCCCGCCGCGCCACAGCCGTCCCCGAACGCAACCCACAGCAACCACCCGCGGATGACGCACACCTGACGCACCACAGCCGCAGAAAGGGACGCCGATCAGCCACCCAACCCGACAGACCAACCGAACACCAGCACGGCCCGGCGCGCCACGGCCGTCCCCGAACGCAACCCACAGGAACCACCCGCGGATGACGCACGCCAGAGGCACCACAGTCGCAGAAAGGGACGCAGAACCGACCGGGAGAGCCGATCGGCGAAGGCCACAGCCGCGGGGCGGGCCCGAGCCCGGGCCTCCGGGCTCCGCTCAGACGCCCTGCAGGGCGCGCAGCAGCTCCTCGCGCACCTTCACGCTGCGACGTGGATGCTGAGAGTCCCGCCCAGAGCGTGAGCGATGCGTGCGAGCATGATGCCACCAGGAGCCTGAGCACCGCTCTCAATGGCGGAGATGACCGCCTGACGAGTATGAGCCCTTCGAGCGAGCTCAGTCTGAGACAGCCCGGCTGCTGTGCGCGCGTTGTAGACCAATTCAGCGAGTTGCAGCCGCGCCTCGGCTTCGATCGACGCGGCGTCGTACTCGGCTCGCTCCGCCTCGGTCATGGCGGCCAGAGATTCCTCCCGGACCTGCTCCCACGAGGTCGTCGCAGCGCTGGTGCTCATCGTCCCCCTCCCCTCTTCTTGGTGGCATCCTTCCTGGTGGCATCCGCCGCTTGGCGCGCTGCCTGCGCCCGCCTGGCCCGCAGGATCTCACCACGCTCGTTCTGACGCTGCTTTCGGAACACTGTCAAGGTCACCGCCCTACGATCCAGCTCGAAGACGTACGTGATGCGCTGACTGACGTTTTCGCATGCGAACCGCAGCTCGTACAACCCACCGCCCAATGAGCGGGAATGCGGCATGCGCAGCATGTTTCCCTGAGAGGCCAACCGCTCAAGAATCCGGTCTGCCGTTGCCCTCCCCGCTGGGCTCAGACCCAGGTACCAAGAGCGCACCTCGTCGGAGAACTCAACGGTCCACCTCATGCAGAACAAGTATACCCTTGAGAAGATATCATGTCAATAGGATATCCGATGCTCTGGTCATCGAGGCTTATTCACAGGAGTCGTCCACAGGAGCGTTCTCCCTTGTCAGGTTTTCCTCCTGCGTGCTGTGAACAAACTTCATCGTCGTGCACCGCTACGCGTGGTGGATCTTCTGGAGGCAACAGCTGAAACCGCCAAAAAAGGGGCGGGCCCTGGCCCGGGCCCGCCCCGTGCTGTTCGGCGTGCGGTCAGCCGCCCAGACAACCGCAGAACACGGCCGAGCCGCGGGACGGGGCCCGCCCCGGGCCCCGCTCAGACGCCCTGCAGGGCGCGCAGCAGCTCCTCGCGCACCTTCACGCTGCGGCGCGGGTTGCGGTCGCCGACGACGGCGACGGAGATGCCGCCCGCCTGCTCGGTCGCGGGGGTGTAGGCGCTGCCCCCGGTGGCGCGGTCGGAGCGGACGCAGAAGATGTGCCGCGCCTCGGCCGCCTCGGCGACCTGCCGGTTCACCGCGGCGTCATTGGCCGCCGCCACGACGTACCAGGCGTCGTCCACGTCGGACGGCCGGAAGCCGCGCCCGACGAGCTCGACCTGACCGCGGGCCGCCAAGCCCGAGACCTTGATGCCGGCGCTCGGTGCGACGACGCGCACCCTGGCGCCGGCCTCCAGCAGCTGCGGGATGCGGCGCTCGGCCACATGACCGGCGCCCACCACGAGCACCCGACGGCCCTGCAGCCGCAGGCCGGACAGGTACACCGGGGCCCCCTGACCGGCCCCCTCGGAGCCGAGCCGGCGGCGGTAGCGGTCGATCACGACATCGGCGATCTCGTCGCAGTCGTCGATGACGTGCGCGATGCGCACCTCGACTCCGGGGTGGGACTCGACCCAGGCGCCCACCTGCTCGGCCAGCCATTCCGACAGCTTGCCGGTGAACAGGAAGACGGGCGCCACGACGATGCGGGTGAGCCCGGACGCGGCCGCCGCCGACAGGGCGTCGGGCACGCTCGGTCGGTTCACCTGGATGAAGGCGGGCAGCACCTGCCGCAGGCCCATCTCGTCCCACACCAGACGCGCGATGCGGTAGTGCTCGGCGTTGGCGTCGGGCACGAGGGCGCCGCGGCCCACGAGCACGACGGCCGTGTCGCCGGGTCGCCAGGCCTCGCCGCCGGCGGGGGTCAGGGCCTCGTCGATGCGGCGCTGCAGGGCGAAGCGGACGCGCGGGTCGGGCATGAGCGGGCCGGCGTAGGCCACGCGGGCGTCGCCGCGGCCGGCCTCGATGGCGTCGGGGATGTCGGCGCGGACGTGGCCGCCGGTGTGCAGCAGCAGCGGCACGACGACGGCGTCCGGGTCCTCGCCGCCGGCCTGGGGCGGCACCGCCTCGAGGGCGTCGCCGACGGCGGCGGCGATGTCGGGCTCGGCGAGCTCGACGAAGCCGATGCCGACGTGCACGTCGGGCAGCCGGCCGGCGACGCGGTCGACGAGCGCCCGGCAGCTGGCCAGGCCCTCGGCCTGGCGGGTGCCGTGGGCGGCGACGACGAGCGGGGGTTGACGGGTCATTGTCACTTCTCCTCGGTCCGGCCCCGGTATTCGGCGCGCGACATCCTCGGACGGTCCTGGTGGCGGTAGTTGAGGCGGTTCTCGCCGCTCACCCGCCCCTCCATCCAGTGGTAGTCGCGCGGGGTGACGATCATCCGTCGACCGTCACCGCTGGTGACGAACCTGGTGGTGTCGGAGCCGACGATCACCATCGTGTTCATGTCCACCCACTCCGGCCTGAACTCGGCCAGCGTCGACATCGTCACCTTCTGCTGGGGCCGCTCGGCCTGCGCGACGCAGGCGACCGGGGTGTCCGGCCCGCGGTGCTGCGCGATGATCGCCAGCGCGTCGGGCAGGTGGTGGGTGCGCGTGCGCGAGCGCGGGTTGTAGAAGGTGATGACGAAGTCGCCCTCGGCGGCGGCGCGCACCCGCTTGCAGATGAGCTCCCAGTCGGTGTGCAGGTCCGACAGGCTGATCGTCGCGTGGTCGTGGCCCAGCGGGGCACCCAGGATGCCCGAGACGGCCAGCTCGGCGGTGACGCCCGGGACGATGTCGACGTCGATGCCGTCGGTGCCCATCTCGAGGGTCGGGCTGGCCATGGCGTAGATCGCCGGGTCGCCGCCGCAGACGAAGGCGACGTCGAGGCCGCGGCGGGCGGCGTCGATGGCCGCAGCGGTGCGCTGCTCCTCGGTGCCCATCCTCGTGGCCAGGACGTCGGCGTTCGGGCTCACCAGGTCGCGGATCTGGCGCACGTACGGGCCGTAGCCGACCACAAGGTTCGCGTTCCGCACCGCGTCGCGCGCCCTCGGGGTGAGCAGATCGCGGGAGCCCGGGCCCAGGCCGGCGACGTGCAGCACGCCGCGGGCCGGGATGCGTCCGAGGGCGCAGGTCGCGTTGCGGCTCTTGCGCTTGGGCACGACGAGCCGCGCCCCGGCGGCCAGCACAGAGGCCTCGGACACCGAGCCGGTGCCGACCTCGGCCCGCACGACCTCGGAGACGGTCGGGGCGTCCTGGGCGTCGAGGGTCGCGGCGTCGAAGACCCGGTAGGGGACGCCGAGCTCGGCGGCCAGCCGGATGAGGCCCCTCTCGCCCACCTTGACGTCGGCGCTGCACAGGGCGGCGACCGACTCGACGGCCAGGCCGGCGTCGGCGAGGGTCTCCTCGAGCAGGCCGCGCAGCTCCTCGACGTCGGTGCCCCTGTTGCAGCCCATGCCCACGACGAGGCTGTCGGGCCGCAGGACGACGGTGGGCAGCCCGGAGGCGGGCACCTCGAGCCCGTCGGTCACGACGACGCGGGCCACGGCCGGCGGCCTGCCGTCGGCCCCCTCCGGACCGTCGGAGGCGTCGAGGCCGTCAGCGGCGGCGGGCGCCTCGCGGGGGCCGGTGACGCGCACGGTGTCGGGCAGCGGCGGCACCCGCCACAGGCGCTCGCGCACCCAGTCGACCGGCCTGCCCTCGAGGAGGGCGCCGGTGACGGCCGCCACGTCGCCGCTGACGGCCCAGCCGAGCTGGTCGAGGGCCGGCAGGCCGAGCGAGTCGGTGGCGGTGGAGACGACGGCGGTGGCGCCGATCCCGTCGGCGATCCGGCGGGCCAGCTCGTTGGCCCCGCCGATGTGCCCGCCGACCAGCGGGATCGCGAACCGGCCCGCCTCGTCCACGACGACGACGCCCGGGTCGGTCCGCTTGTCGGCCAGGAACGGGGCGATCATGCGGGCCGTGGCGCCGAGGGCCAGGTGCGAGACGATGAGATCGCACTCGCCCCACGCGGCGGCCAGCCCGGCCGCCGCGCCGCCGACGTAGCGCTTCGACACGACGGACAGGGCCTCGTCGATGCGGTCGGCGTTCGCGCGGGCGCGTCCGGTCGTGCAGACCTGGCCGATGATCGGCTCGCGGTCCGAGCCGTCGGCGGCCCGGTTCCGACCGGGGCGCTGCTCGTCGTCGGCGGGCTCGGCGGCGTCGCCGGCGATCTCCGGGGTCACGCCGAGCACGGCCGCCTCGTCGGGGCGGTGGTCGAGCACGAGCACGACGTGCAGGCCGGGCACCTCGCCGGCGCCGAGGGCGAGGGCCCGGTCCTCGCTGAGGACGTCGACCCGCTCGTCGGGCTCGCCCATGCGGGCGGCCACGACGTAGGTCTTGCCGGCCCCGCGCAGGGCCTCGGCGAGCTCGCGCACGCCGCGGCCGGGGGCGGTGAGGACGGCGACCTTCGGATGGTTCCGGGCCACGCGCACGGCGGCGTCGATGCCGCGGGAGTGGGCGTTGACGATCTGGGCGTCGTCCCAGGGCACGGCGACGGCGGCGAAGGCGGCCTGCACGCTCGTGATCTCGGGGACGACCTCGACGGCCAGCCCCGCCGCGCGCAGGCGGCGCACGACGCCGAAGAACAGCGGGTCGCCCGAGGCCACGACGACGACCCGGGCGTCGCCGGGCAGGGCCCTCATGGCCTCGACGGCCGGCCCGATGGGGCCCAGCACCAGGCGCCTGTCCTCGGGCACCGCCAAGGCGTCGAGGTGGCGGCGCCCGCCGACGACCAGGTCGGCGGCGGCGGCCTCGCGGCGCAGCCGCTCGTCGATGCGGCCGAGGTATCCGTGGACGCGGATCATGCCTTCTCCTCCGTCATCCCGCCCCGGGTCCCGTCGGGGGCGTCGTCTCCGGACCCGGCGTCACCGGGAACGGCGTCGTCGAGGGCGCGGGCGCCGTGGGCGCGCAGCTCCTGCCGAGCCCGCGCGTCGGCGGCGCGGTACTCGTGGCGGAAGCCGGGGTGGTACAGGTGGCTGCGCGCGGTGATGGGCCCCTCGGCGAGGGCGGGGCCGACGAGCACGATGGTGTGCTTCCACAGCCGGTGGGCCCGCATCGTCTCGGACAGCCGGGACAGCTCGCAGCGGAACATCATCTCCTGCGGCCAGGTCACCGAGTAGCCGATGATGCACGGGGTGCCGGGCGGGTAGCCGCCGGCGAGGAGGGCGTCCTGGAGGGCGCGGTGGCGGGCCGCCGACAGGTAGACGGCCATGGTGGCGCCGTGCGCGGCGAACGAGGCGATGGTCTCCCCGTCCGGCATCGGGGTGCGGCCCCCCTCCAGGCGGGTGATGACGAGCGACTGGCTGACCTCGGGCACGGTGATCTCGACGTCCATGCGGGCGGCGGTGGCGCTGAAGGCCGAGATGCCCGGCACGGTCTCGACGTCGACGCCGAGGCGCCGACACAGGTCGCGCTGCTCGGCGGTGGCCCCGTAGAGGGACGGGTCGCCGGTGTGCACGCGGGCCACGAGGAGGTGCTCGTCGCGGGCGCGGGTGTACAGCGGGACGAGGTCCTCCAAGGGGATCGACGCGGAGTCGACGAGCTCGGCGTCCGGCCGGCGGTTCGCCACCATGTCGGGGTGGACGAGGCTGGACGCCCAGATGACGATGTCGGCCTCGGCGATGACGCGGGCGCCGCGCACGCTCACCAGGTCGGGGGCGCCGGGGCCCGCCCCGACGAAGACGACGAGGCCGCGCGGGCGGTCGTGCCCGGGGGCGGGGACCGGCGGCGCGTCGATCCGCGCATGGTCGATCGCGTCGACGTCGGGCTCGTCGTCCGCAGGCTCGGCTCCTGCGGGCCGCTCGCTCATATCCGGCCTCCTGTGATGGTGCGCTCGGGCGTCGTGAGGACGGCCGAGAAGTAGGGCAGCGTCTCGTCGGCGTCGATCTCGTCGAGGTCGACGAGCCGCTGGTCGGGCAGGGAGACGTCGGTGCCGATGACCGCCCGGCGGCCGCGCTCGCGCAGGGCCCGCAGCACCTCGGGCAGCGTGCGTCCTCCCTTGTAGATGGCGGCCGAATCGGCGACGTCGAGCAGCCGCCCGAGCCTGTCGGGCCCGACGGTGGCCGGCACGAGGGCGAGGATCTCGCGGCCCTCGGCCAGCGGGGTGGTGCTCGCGGCGGCCAGGGCCTGCATGGCGGTGATGCCGGGCACGAGCTCGTAGTCGACGTCGGGCATGCGCCGGGCGAGCGTGGCGCGCAGATAGCTGAAGGTGGAGAAGACGGCCGGGTCGCCGACGGTGGCGAAGGCGACGGTGCGGCAGCCGGACCCGAAGGCCTCGACGGCGGCGTCGGCGCTGGCCCGCCAGCTGTCGGCGCGGCGGGCGCCGACGCCGCGGCGCTGGGCCATCGAGAAGGGGATGCGCCTGATGCGGGCCGCGCCGTCGGGGACGACGTCGGCGATGATCCGCTCGGCGCGCCCGGGGCCGTCGGCGGAGGCCTCGGTGGCGGGGACGAGGATGACGCCGGCCGTCCGCAGCACCCTCGCCGCCTTGAAGGTGACCAGTTCGGGATCGCCGGGGCCCACCCCGACCCCGATGAAGCGCCGCCGGCCGCCGCCGCGACCGGGGCCGCCGGATCCGATGTCGGGGCGCGCGCTCTCGCTCACATGGCCTCCTCAGGTGCCTCGCCCAATGCTTCTCGCCGTGCAGCGCCGCGAGTGTCTGGCTGACCGGCCGGAGCCGGATCACAGTGGCGGGACCGCTCCGGACCACCGGCTCGGCCGGGCACCGGATTCCTCGTCGGAACTGCACTGCACAGTGTGTCACACGCCCGAAGCCCCCGCCCCCAGCCTCGGGCGCCGCAGGGCCCCGCGCGGCGGACCGGCGGCCCGTCCCACGAACCGACGGCGGGGCGCCGGGGAATGGTCTTGGGAACCCGGCGGCCCCGGTCCCCCCGGACCGGCGGCGGGCCGGCACGGCCCCGCGGCCCGG
>ERZ773070.2158-NODE-2158-length-11392-cov-7.639675_pt1 | contig 11392 bp, 12 predicted proteins | sample MGYA00580618_ERZ773070 | MGnify/ENA primary metagenome ERZ773070 (study PRJEB29015, sample SAMEA2738023) | human oral metagenome | biome: human oral; feature: human-associated habitat; material: dental | place: China | collected 2019 ...
CTTCATGTAAAATTTCCTCCTTTGTCATTCCTGCCATTATAGCACAGAGAAGCATTTTCGCAAAATAAAAGGACTGCCGCCAAAGCAACAGTCCAATATTTCATTCACACCGGCGGAAATACTTTTGCAGGGTACATTTCGCGCGATGCCGCATCATAGCGTCCGATGCCAAGAAAAACGCCCTCGGCATACACGCGGTAGCAGCCCTCGGCAAGCTCCAAGCGCCGCTCCGAGGTCGAGAGCCCGCTGTAGAATGCCCGCGTGCGCTGCGGGGCGAGCTCATATACCGGCAGATCAAGGGCAGTGTCAGGAGCGCACAGAGCCGTCCCCCGCACCTCCGCAAGTTCCTCAAGCGTATACGAATCTGCGAGCATAAAGCCGCCGACACGTGTGCGCAGGAGGAAGCGCATCGTCGCGGGCAGTCCGAGTGCCGTGCCGATATCCGTGCAGAGCGAACGGATGTATGTCCCCTTCGCACAGTCGACATCGACGAGGATGCGTGCGTGCGCAGCATCCGCATGGACGAGCTCCAGTTGGTCAATGCGAACCGTGCGCGCCCTCATCTCCACCGCTGCCCCCTGCCGCGCGAGGTCATAGGCACGCTGTCCCCCAACCTTGATCGCAGAGTATGCGGGCGGTGTCTGTTCGATCTCTCCAACAAAGTGCCCGAGCACACTCCGCAGCTCCTCCTCGGACGGCAGCATGGGATTCTCCACGCGCTCAATCACCTCGCCGTACACGTCCCCCGTGTCCGTCGCGTAGCCAAACGCGATCTCCGCACGGTAGGACTTGTCCGCGCCCTCCATATACTCCACGAGACGCGCGGCACGTCCGAGCGCAACGGGCAGGATGCCTGCCGCCGCAGGGTCGAGTGTCCCCGCGTGCCCCACGCGTTTCTGCTTAAAAATACGCCGCACAATGTCAACGACATCGTGCGACGAAAGCCCCGTAGGTTTTAATACATTGATGAATCCGTCCACGTCTTAACGGTTCAGCTCCTCCCCGATTGCCGCGAGAATTGTCTTCTTCGCCTCATCGAAGGAACCATGAAGCGTGCAGCCCGCTGCACGGATGTGCCCGCCGCCGCCGAAGCCCTGCGCGATGCGTGAGACATTCGTGCCCTTCGAGCGCATGCTCACGCGGTAGGTGTCCTGCTCAAGCCACTTCATAAAGAAGACGACCTGTGTTCCCTCGATGACGCGCAGTTTGTCGAGGAGTCCCTCCGTCGTGGTGACTTCCTTCGCCCGTTCCTCGTCGATAAAGACCGCCGCCACTTTTCCATCACAGAACATCTCAAGACTCTTGATCGCGCGTACCTGCGCCATGACCTCGTCGTAGGACTTCATCTCCATTGCGACCGAGATGATGTTCGGTTTCACACCGACTTCGACGAGATCCGCCGCCGCGCGCATCGTATGCGGCGTGGTGTTCGAGAAGCGGAAAAAGCCCGTATCCGTCGCCATCCCCGTATAGAGGCAGGTCGCGACATCGAGCGCGAATGTGCCGCCCATCGCGAGAATCAGATCGTGCATGATCTCGCAGGTCGCGGCATAGTCCGCATTCAGATAGAGATATTCCGCCGCCTCATCGTTCGTCACATGATGGTCGATGTTGAGCACGCGCACGGCGTCCACGGCATCGATCACCGCGCCCGTACGCTTCAGCTCCACATCGCAGACGATGAGGAGGTCTGCCGTGTATCGTTGCCCCTCTGCGGGACGCTCAATTTGCTCAATCCCCGGCAGGACGTTAAAAATACGGGGAATCTCATCATCGATCAACACGCGTGCGTTCTTTCCCAAGGATCTGAGATAGTGCATCAACCCGAGCGTTGAGCCGATGCTGTCCCCATCGGGGCGGATATGCGAGGTGAGGATGATGGTCTGCGCGTCGGCGACCATCCGCGCCGCGTCATCGAGTGTAATCTTCATTCATTCTCCCCTTTCTCTGTCATTGGACGATCCTCGTGAATCTCGTTGAGCAGCCGCTGAATGTGGTCGCTGTAGTTCAGCGAGGTATCGAGCGCAAAGCTGATCTCAGGCGTAAAGCGCAGACGAATGCGCTTTCCGATCTCACGGCGTACAAAGCCGAGCGAACTGCTCAGACCGTGCAGGCTGTCCCGCGCCTTCTTCTCGTCGCCCATGACGCTGACGTAGATCTTCGCCTCGCGCAGATCCTCGGTGCAGGCAACGGACGTTACCGTCACAAATCCGATGCGTGGATCCTTCAGTTCATTGAAGATGATGTCGCTGACCTCCTGCTTGATCAGTTCCTGTAGTTTTTCAACGCGAACCTTTGCCAAGGTGCGCCTCCTCTCATTTCTCTATAGAAATTGGCACAGCCCTCCGCGCAAAAATGCACCAAAGGACTGCACCATATCCAAACATAAATTATTCTGCGTTTTCTTCTGCCGCAGCGGCTGCAGCGGCCGCAGCCTGCGCTTCGCGCTTCTGCTCTGCCGCCTTGTTCGCCTCGGCAATGGATGTCTCGATCTCCTCCATCGTATACGCCTCGATGATATCACCCTCCGCAAAGTCGCGGAAGTCGATGATGGAGATGCCGCACTCATAGCCTGCAGCGACCTCCTTCACCTCATCCTTGAAGCGGCGCAGGGAGTCGATCTCCCCGTCGAAGAGTTCGACGTTGTCGCGCAGGATGCGGATCTTTGAGTTGTTGTGGATCTTGCCCTCAAGCACATACGAGCCGGCAACAAGTGCCTTGGAGAAGCGCATGACCTGACGGATCTCGACGCGTCCCTGAATGACTTCCTTGTACTTGGGCTTCAACATGCCGCTCATCGCGTCCTTGACATCGTTCAGCGCATCGTAGATGACGCGGTAGGTGCGGATGTCCACATCCTCCGTGTCGGCGAGGCGCCGCGCGTTGGCGTCCGGACGGACGTTGAAGGCGATCACGATCGCTTTCGATGCCGTCGCGAGCATGATATCCGACTCGCTGACGGCGCCAACACCTGAGTGTACAATATTTACGCGCACCTCGTCGTTCTTGTTGAGCCCGAGAAGTGCGGAGTTCAGCGCCTCGACTGAGCCCTGCACGTCTGCCTTGACGACGATGTTGAGATCCTTGATGTCGCCCTGCTGAATCTGCTGGAAAAGTGCATCGAGCGAAACGCTCTTCGACTTGATGAGGTCGCGGCGCTGATTGCCGAGGCGTGCCTCTGCAATCGAACGCGCCTGCTTCTCATCAACGACGGCGAGGATGTCGCCCGCCGACGGTACGTCATTGAGCCCCAAGATCTCGACTGGCATGGAGGGTCCTGCCTTCTTCACATTGTCGCCGCGATCGTTGATCATCGCGCGTACGTGACCATACGCCGTACCGACAACAATCGAATCACCGATGCGCAGCGTACCGCTTTGAACGAGCACCGTCGCAACGGAGCCGCGCCCCTTGTCGAGCTTTGCCTCGATGATGACGCCGCGCGCCTCACGGTTCGGGTTTGCCTTGAGCTCCTCAACCTCGGCGACGAGCAGGATGTTCTCGAGCAGGTCGTCGATGCCCATACGCTGCTTTGCGGAAACGGGCACCATGATCGTATCGCCGCCGTATTCCTCGGAGACGAGTCCATACTCCATGAGCTCCTGCTTGACGCGCTCGGGATTCGCGCCCGGCTTGTCGATCTTGTTGATCGCAATGATGATGGGCACCCCTGCCGACTTTGCGTGGTCGATTGCCTCGACCGTCTGCGGCATGACGCCGTCATCGGCTGCGACAACGAGAATGGCAACGTCCGTGATCTGTGCACCGCGCGCACGCATCGCCGTGAACGCCTCATGACCAGGTGTGTCGAGGAAGACGATCTTCTTGCCCTGACAGACGACCTGATAGGCGCCGATGTGCTGCGTGATGCCGCCTGCCTCATGCGTGCTGACGGAGGTGTTGCGGATCGCATCGAGGAGTGATGTCTTGCCGTGGTCGACGTGCCCCATGACGGTGACGACCGGCGGGCGATCCTTGAGCGTCTTCGGATCGTCCTCGATCTCCGGGATCAGCGTCGGATCAACATCCGGCGGCAGCTCCTCCGTCGTCACGCCGAACTCTGCCGCAACGAGACTCGCCGTATCGTAGTCGATCTCCTGGTTGATGCTCGCCATGACGCCCATGAGCATGAGCTTCTTGATGATGTCCGATGCCGTGTAGCTCATCTTGGACGCGAGATCCTTGACGGCGATCGTCTCCGGCAGCTTGATGTGCTTCGGACGTGCGATCTCAACCTTCGCTGCGGGTGCGGGTGCTGCTGCACGTCCCTTGCGGCCCTTGCGTGCACCGCCGCGGCCGCGCTCTGTCTGACGCAGATCCGTGCGCTCCTCGCGGTCACGGCGCGCGCCCCCACGCGCATTGCGGCTGCGGTCTCCGCCTGCGGCGTTATTCTCGCCGCCGCGTCCGCCGCCGCGGCGACGGCTCTCACTGCGCCCTTCGCTCGGGGGCGGCGGTGGAATTGCTGCCGCAGGAGCCCCCGTACGTGCACCGCCGCGTCCACCTGCGGGACGCGCAGAACGTCCGCCGGCATTGCCTGCGCTGCCCGACGAGCGGGGACGATCCTGCGACTCCGCGCGCGTCTTTGCGGGTGCCTGACGCACGATCACAATGCCGGGCGCCTTTGTCCGCGCGCGCAGCACCGGCTTTTCCTCCACCGCAGGCGGAGCTGCCGGAGCAGCACTTTCTGCGGGAGTCTCGGGCGCGGATTTCTCCGCAGCCGGCTTCTCCACAGCCGGCTTCTCCGCTACAGCGGATTCTGCGGCTCGTTTTTCCTTCTTTGCCGGACGCGCAGCAGCCTTTGGAGCGGGGGATTTGCTCTGCAGGGACTCCTTGCGCACTGGTTTTGCCGTACGACCAAGTTCAGCTCTCACCGCCGCACGCTCTTCCTCGCCGACTGCGCTGAACATATTCTTAACCTTGTAGTTCTTGCTCTTTAGGATATCAATAATGGTATCTTTGTCCGTCTTGAATTCCTTTGCCAAATCGGTGATTCTGTATTTCGATTCTGACATCAATCCACCCCCGTCGGTATATCCTGCAAATAGGCGCTGAGCCTGTCCGCAAATCCTCTATCTATGAGCACAGCAACCGCACGGTACTCTTTGCCAAGGCAGTGTCCGAGCTGCTGCATGGTCAGTAATTCCGCCGTCGGCACCTTCAGCTGTGCCGCCATGCGGATAAATTTCGTCTTGGTTTCCTCCGAGGCATCCTGTGCGAGCAGGAGAAATGTTCCCTGCTTCCGCTTGAGCGCGTCCTCTGCCATGAATGCGCCGGATACAATCCGCCGTCCGCGTGCCGCCATGCTGAGGAGGTTCATGGCACGCTGCTCGATCGCCCCGTTCATTGCGCATCCTCCCCTCGCGCGCGGAGGGCTTCCTCCAATGCGTCATAAACGGCGGGAGCGACGCGTCCCTTGAACGACCACGAAAGTCCGCCCTGCTTGCGCGCCAATCGAAGGCACGCGGCAGATGGACAGAGGTATGCACCACGCCCGGGGCTCTTCCCTGTCGGATCAATCGAGATCGCCCCATCGGGGCTGCGCACGATGCGAAGGAGCGCGTTCTTTGGATGCAGCTGGCGACAGCCGACGCACAGCCGCTCGGGCTGTTTCGCCTCTGCCATTACGCCTCCTCTGCACCGAGGTCGGCATCGGCAGGAACATCATGCTCTGCCTCTTCTGCCGCCATGAGTTCCTGTGCCTGCGACTCGCTCTTGATATCGATCTTCCACCCCGTCAGTTTCGCCGCAAGGCGGGCGTTCTGCCCCTCCTTGCCGATGGCAAGCGAGAGCTGATAGTCGGGAACGATGACGCGCGAAACCTTCTCCGCCTCATTTACAGCGACCGAGATGACCTTCGCCGGATTCAGCGAGTTCGCAATGTAGGTCGCGGGATCGTCGCTCCACTTCACGATGTCGATCTTCTCGCCCGCGAGCTCATCGACGACCGCCTGCACACGCATGTAGTGCGGTCCGACACAGGCGCCGATCGGATCGACGCGCTCCTCCGAGGAGTAGACTGCAACCTTCGAGCGACTGCCCGCCTCGCGTGCGATCGACTTGATCTCGACCACGCCCTCCTGTATTTCGGGGACCTGCAGCTCGAAGAGTTTTTTGAGCAGCCCCGGATGTGTGCGCGATAGGATGATCTGTGGTCCACGGGACGTGTCCTTCTTCACCTCGATGATGTAGGCGCGCAGTGTGTCACCGTAGTTGTACTCCTCCGTCGGCATCTGCTCCGTTGCCATGAGCAATGCCTCGGCGCGTCCGATGTCGACGAACACGTTGCGCCCCTCGACGCGTTGGACAATGCCTGTCACGATGTTCGACTCGCGATTCTCATACTCTTTGTAGACGATGTCACGCTCCGCCTCTCTGAGGCGTTGCATGACGACCTGCTTTGCCGTCTGCGCCGCAATGCGCCCGAAATTCGCGGGGGTCATCTCGATCTCGACCACATCATCGACGGCGTAATCTGGGCTGATCGCGCGCGCCTGTGCAAGGGAGATCTCCGTGATGTCGTTCTCTACCTCCTCGACAACCTTCTTGATGGCAAAGACATGAAACGCCCCCGTCTCACGCGACAGAACGATGCGGACATTCTGGACATTCTGCGCCAAGTTGAAATTGCGCCGATACGCCGAGATCAGCGCTACCTCGATGGTCTCGAAGAGACGTTCCTCGTCGATCCCCTTTTCATAGGCAAGCTCCTTCAGGGTTTGAAGGAACTCCTTTCCGCCGTTCTTCTCCTTTGTGCTTTTTCTTGCCAAAACCCAAATCCTCCCTAAAAGTCGATATGCAGACGTATCTGTGAAACCTGCTCCATGGGAATGCAAATCCCGCCATCCAGTTCCAGTGTCTCTCCATCACAGCCTGCAAGTGCGCCCGTCCACTGCTTCTTTCCGTCAAAGGGCGCATAGAGCGTCACATCGACCTGCTTGCCGTGCTCACGCTCGAAATCGCGCGGCTTTCGCAGCACACGATCCAGTCCCGGCGAGGAAACCTCCAAAATATAGGCGTCCGGGATGAAATCCTCACGGTCTAGAATCTCCTCCAAGCGTTCGCTGAGGTTTTGGCAGTCATCGATATCAATGCCGCCCGCCTTGTCGATATAGACGCGCAGGTAGTAGTCGCGCTCGCGCACATACTCGACATCGACCAGCTCCAATTCCGGCACATCCGCAAGGAGTCCGCGCACAATCTCCTCAACGCGCTCCTCAATCTTCGCGCTCATGCTCTCCCTCTTCTCATACGTAATGAAAGAGTGGGCTTTCACCCACTCTTTCCAGATCTTAAATGAATTTATTGGATTATAGCATAGGTACAAGAACTTGTAAAGCCCCTGCGGGGATTTTCCTCAGTGCATCATACGGTTCATGCCGGACTGCGAGAAGAGCAGGACGAGCAGAATGCCGATCACGAGAGAGTAGACCCACGCGATCACCTCGATCGATGCGACCTTTATTTTCGCGAATGCCAGGTCCTTCCACGCGTGCAGGATGACCTCGCCCGTCAGTGCGCCGCCCTGCGGCAGGAGCTGCTCGATCAGATGCATGAAAACGCCCACGCTGCACAAGCTAATCGCCCCGGCAAGGAAGAACAACGCGCCCCAGTCCAACGAGATCGCCGACCCCGCCATTGCGCCGAAAAACGTCTTCTTCAGATCCGAGATCATGCTCTGATACTGAACAAACGCAACGGCGGCAAAGATGAGCAGAGAGTGCCCCATCGCCACAGAGAGAACGTAGTTCTTCTTTTTGAGAAGCGCATGTGCCGAAGCAGCGCCGATAAACATAATTGCGAGCATCAATCCCTTGCTGATGTCCATGATTGTCACGTCAAACAGCTTCCCAAGAGAAATCCACGGCAGGAATACGGAAATGATAACTCCCGCTGCACTGATATATACAGTGGTGGTAAGATTCCCACGCAGTTTCTCGAGTTTCCTCACATTCTCCTGCGCCTCCGGCGACAGTCCCTCCATCTGAACAGGTGCTTCCTGAGCCGTCATTCGTTCCTCCTGCGCCGGAGCTTCTGCCGTCGGCTCCTGCGGCGCACCGCAAGAAGCGCAGAACTTGGCGTTTTCCTCAATGGAAGCACCGCATTTTTCACATAATTTCATTCGGTATCCCCTTTCTATCGGCCATACAGCCGACGCATGAGCCACGACATGATACGCCCGCGTCCAATGAGGCTGACGATCGCACCGAGCACAAGCACACCAACGACAATCATGGCAATCGCGGGAAGAGCAACGAAGATGAAGAACGCGAGCAATGTTGCCAAAACGACAGCCCATATGAGACTCGTGAGCAGCGAGCGCTGCGGGCGCACTCCGCCGATCCGAATGTAGCGTATGGAGCCGTGTGGTGCACTGCCATACGGATTCCCGCCCCACCCCCGCTCTTCGTCCAACTGCGGCTCTGCACCGCTCTCATCCACGGTCACACCGCGATAGGCGGCATTTTCTTCCCGGCTTATCGGCCGTACACACGGATCCTGTTCCATAGGAGCCTCCTCCCTAGAAGTTCAATTTTCCATGAACAACGCTGTAGAGCATTGTCACAAATCCCTCCTCCCCGAGATAGCGGGGGTCATAGGGCACGCAGTGCAGAGCTGCACGCATGCGATCCTGCGCCTTCCGCACCGTTTTCTTGTTCGAGCCGACCACATGATAGAGCTCCGTGATCGGCGTAAGGTCGATATTGTTGATCTCGGCAAAGAGAAAGATCGCTGCCGTGAGGGCCTCTGCCGTCTTCGCACGCGCGAGATCCAACTGTGCATAGTCGAGAAAAAGCTCGCACATGAGCAGCCGCCCATGACAGCTGAACCCGATTTTCTCCGAAACAACCTGAATGGCTGCAAGCTCCTCCGTACACACATGCGGATCAATCGTACGCGAAATTGGCTGCGGCAGTGCATGGCGCGGCAGAACATTGATCTGTGCCAGCGTCGAGAGCACGTGAATCGTATGGCGCACGAGCGCTGCCTCACGTGCGAGAAAATGATCCATCGTCGCATCAGGCGCCTGTATGCGAAAGAGTTCATACTCTCGTTGGAGGGTATCACTGATGCGCCGCTGGAGACGCTTGCTTGCAGGAATCGCCGTGATGTAATTGAGCATCATCATGCCCTCATCGCAGATATGCCCAAAGAGAATACTCTTTGTGAGCGCCCCCGGGATGTCGGGATGCGGTAGAACGACCTCCTCATCGCGCAGGATATCACGGCAGACGACGTGATCCTCGTACTCCTCCTCTACGGCGAGCACGGCAAAACGTGCCGCCATGAGATCACGAATGATCTCGCGTTCATCATAGTCGAGCTTATCCCATTCTCGCTCGCTATAGTGAGCAATCGGCGTTTCATCGGTTGAAATAAGATGATAGTCGAAGAAAAAATAATCCCAAAACCGCAGCCAAAAGGTTTCTTTCTCCTCCTCGGTCGCATCCTCGTATGCGTTCATGTCATAGAGATCGCCCGTGTAGATCATCGCCGCACGACCGATATCGCGCTGATAGGAGGGACGCCGAAAGTATTCGCCGATCTTGTGCAGGAGCTCGTTGAGCTGAATGTTCAGCTCCTCCATCTCGATGCGCTCATCCTCCTCGATGTCCTCAATCGTCAGCCCCTCGATCTCCTCCCACTCGACGCGCTCGGGCAGACGAAAACGCCCCGTAATATAGAACATCTCGAAATCCGCGTCCAGTTCGCCAATGTCGACATCATAGTCGCCGGTCTCATCGAGATAGACCAAGAATGCGCGCATGCGGGCAAAGTAGTCCTCCACGTGCCGTTTCAGCGGGCGGCGGTCAATATGCGCGTCAGCATAGCGAAAGAAGAGTGCCAGATAGTCGATGCGGATGAAGAGCCGCGCAAGGGAATCATCGCGGCGCTGGATCACCGTGAGGAAGTCCTCGATGCAGTGCCAATCCGTGCAGAGATCCTCGTTGCTCCGCCCGCGCCACGCCGATGCACGGAGGTAGCGCTCGATCAGTGTGCGCGAAACAAAGATATTTGCACGCCCATGCGCCGAATAGAAACGCTTGACTAACGTGTAGACATTTTCCATGCAGCCCTCCCGCCGTCATGCGCCCCAACATACAAAATTCAATACCGTTTATCCTATCAAATGCACGAAACAATGTCAATGCGAAAAAAGACGGGGCTGCCATACGAAGCTAACAAACTTCGTATGGCAGCCTCGTCTGTCGTTATGCAAAGAGATCCTTGAACTTCTCAGTGAAGCTCTTCTGCTCGGGATTCACCGCATCGCCGCTGAGCGCGGCAAACTCCTTGAGGAGTTCCTTCTGCCTCGCCGAGAGCTTCTGCGGTGTCGTAACCTTGACGCGGACGTGTTCGTCGCCACGTCCCGCGCCGCGCAGGTTTGGAATCCCCTTGCCCTTGACGCGCAGTACCGTGCCCGTCTGGATGCCCGCAGGAATCTTGAGATCGACCGCTCCGTCGAGCGTCGGCACCTGCACGGTATCGCCGAGCGATGCCTGCACGAAGGTAATGGGAATCTCAATGAGGACATCGTTCCCGCGCCGCTGAAAGAGCTTGTGCGGACGGATGAAGATGTATACATAGAGGTCGCCGTTCGCGCCGCCGCGCACACCTGCCTCACCGCCGCCCGATACGCGGACGCGCTGACCGTCGTCCACGCCGCGCGGGATGTTTACCTTGATGGTCTTCGTGATGCGCTTACGCCCCGTGCCGTGACAGTCTCCACAGGGATTCTTGATGATCTTGCCCGTGCCGTGGCACTGGCTGCATGTGCGCGAGGTCATCATGCTGCCGAACATCGTCCGCTGCATGACCTGCTCCTGCCCTGTGCCGTGACATGTCGAACATGTCTCTGCACTCGAACCCTTCGCGGCGCCCGAACCACCGCAGGTGGGACAGTTCTCCTCTCGCGGGATGGAGAGCTCGACCTCCTTGCCGAACGCCGCCTCCTCGAACGAAATCTCGAGATCATAGCGCAGATCGGCACCGCGCTCCGGTCCCTGTCGGCGCACGCGGCGTCCACCGCCGCCCATGCCGAACATATCGAAGATGTCGTTCATATCGAAGCCGCCGAATCCGCCGGCACCGCCGAAGGGATTCCCCCCTCCGGCAGAGCCGCCGCGCCGCGGATCGAAGGCATCGTGACCGAACTGGTCATACGCCGCCTTCTTCTGCGGATCCTTCAGCACATCATACGCCTCGTTGACCTCCTTGAATTTCTCCTCGGCGGTCTTCGGATCGTCACGGTTGAGATCGGGATGGTACTTGCGCGCGAGTTTCTTGTATGCCTTTTTGATCTCATCGTCCGAGGCGCCCTTTGGGACGCCCAAGACCTCGTAGTAATCGCGTTTCTCGCTCACGATACCACCTTACTTCTTATCGTCCTTGA
>ERZ773070.2160-NODE-2160-length-11386-cov-12.226017_pt1 | contig 11386 bp, 9 predicted proteins | sample MGYA00580618_ERZ773070 | MGnify/ENA primary metagenome ERZ773070 (study PRJEB29015, sample SAMEA2738023) | human oral metagenome | biome: human oral; feature: human-associated habitat; material: dental | place: China | collected 2019 ...
GCGAGCCTTTGCACTACGACTGGGAAAGCCTGCGCGCCGACATCGTCAAATACGGCCTGCGCAACTCTACCCTGACCGCACTCATGCCGTCTGAAACCAGCTCGCAAATTGCCAACGCCACCAACGGCATCGAGCCTCCACGCGGATTGGTAACGGTCAAAGCATCGAAAGACGGCATCCTGAAACAAGTCGTACCGGAATTTGAAACCCTGAAAGACGCCTACGAAACCCTGTGGCAGCTTCCGGGCAATGAAGGCTACCTGAAGCTTGTCGGCGTGATGCAGAAATTCGTCGATCAGGCCATCTCCGCCAACACCGCCTACGACCCCGCCAAATTCGAGGGCAACAAAGTTTCCATGAAACAAATGCTCAAAGACCTGCTCACCGCCTACAAATACGGCGTGAAAACCCTGTATTACCACAACACCCGCGACGGCGCGGACGACACCCAAACCGACATCCAAGACGACGGCTGCGCCGGCGGGGCTTGTAAGATTTGATGTTGTACAACTGCCCGTAGCCTGTAGGTCGGATACTTGTATCCGACATCTAAAAAACTTTCAGACGACCTTGGGCAAGAAAAAGGTCGTCTGAAAGGCAGTAGGTTGGGTCTTGACCCAACAAAATTGTAAAACTTCCAAGACATGTGTAGTTACAACCCAACCGAACTTACCAATTAAATTGAAAGATGAAATAAAAATGTCTAAACCAAAAATTAGCTTGAATAAATTAGGTGAGTATCTTGATGCCACACCATCTAGAAGAAAAAGAATTATCCAAGATCAACAAGATCCTCAAGCCTTTAAAGCAGCACGGTATCAAGATGCCCGTGAATGTATCACTGAGTATATTTCAAATGAAATGCTTGATGATGCTGGATTACTTGAATCGGCTCAGAAGTTAAGGACAGTTCATGATTATTCAGATTTTATCTTACAAGATAAACGAGCGTCAGCAGATGCGATTGAGCAATTTTTAGATATTGCAGATAGCATTGATCTTGAAGGATTGAAAGCAGAAAAGGTTGATAAGACAAATAGTTCAATTATGGAGATAGGTGGAGTTGATGTTTCAATTAGACCTGATGTGATATTGAAAGATTCAGAAACAGGAGATGTAAAAGGGGCGGTAAAGTTGCACTTTCCAAAATCTAATCCATTAAGCGATAAGTCAGCAGGGTATGTGGCAACTGCATTAAAAGTTTATTTAGGCGAAAACAATTCCAAAATCGATCCGTTAAAGTGTTATCTGATAGATATTCCATCACAGAGAGTAGTAGCTGCTGGTAAAGCTCATAAGAAGAAAATGAATGATATTGAAGCAGCTTGCGAAGAAATTGAAGCTAGATGGAAGAGAGAGGAAGAAAAATAACTGTCGTTAATCGGATACCTTTATCCGGTATTCAGGCTTTCAGATGACCTTTTGAAAAAGGTCATCTGAAAACCTAAGGCTGCTTGGGTCTAGCCCCAACAAAACTACAAAACACAAACCAAAAATTGAGTTTGCAACCCAACCTACAAAACCGCCAAGGCCGTCTGAAAACCGTTCCCGCCTGTTTCAGACGACCTTTTACCCAGCCCGAACCAAACAAACCGAACAGAGAGCCAGCCATGTCCTGCGAACACCTCGTCATGCAATACAGCACATTCAGCAAACAGAAAAACGACGCGCTCAAAGAGCCGATGTTTTTCGGCCAGCCGGTCAACGTGGCACGTTACGACCAGCAGAAATTTGAAGTGTTTGAAAAGCTGATTGAAAAACAGCTTTCCTTCTTCTGGCGACCGGAAGAAATCGACGTGTCGCGCGACCGTATTGACTACGCCAATCTGCCCGAACACGAAAAACACATTTTTATCAGCAATCTGAAATACCAAACTTTGCTCGATTCGATTCAAGGTCGCAGTCCGAACGTTGCCTTGTTGCCTTTGGTGTCGATTCCCGAGCTGGAAACTTGGATTGAAACGTGGAGTTTCAGCGAAACCATCCACTCGCGCAGCTACACTCACATCATTCGCAATATCGTCAATGATCCGTCGGTCGTGTTCGACGACATCGTGCAGAACGAATACATCATCGCCCGCGCTGAAGACATCGCCTGCTATTACGATGATTTAATCGAATACACCCAGTATTACAACCTGTTGGGCGAAGGTTCGCACAATGTCGGCGGCAAGCTTGTTACCGTATCTTTGCGTGAGTTGAAGAAAAAGCTCTATCTCTGCCTGATGTGCGTCAATGTATTGGAAGCCATCCGCTTCTACGTTTCATTCGCCTGCTCGTTCGCCTTTGCCGAGCGCGAATTGATGGAAGGCAACGCCAAAATCATCAAGCTGATTGCTCGTGACGAAGCCCTGCACCTGACCAGCACGCAACATATGCTCAACCTGATGCGCGCTGGTGCCGATGATCCTGAAATGGCTGAAATTGCGAATGAATTGCAGGACGAATGTTTCAACCTCTTCAAAAAAGCAGCCGAGCAGGAAAAAGAATGGGCTGCCTATCTGTTTAAAGACGGCTCAATGATTGGCCTGAACAAAGAAATTCTGGCTCAATACGTCGAATACATCACCAACCTGCGTATGCAGGCGGTCGGTTTGCCTGCCGGATTCGAAGGCGCTACCCAGAACCCAATTCCATGGATTAACGCGTGGCTGTCGTCCGACAATGTACAGGTTGCGCCGCAGGAAGTGGAAATTTCCTCTTACCTGATTGGTCAGATTGATTCGGAAGTCAATGCCGACGATTTGGGCGATTTCGAGCTGTAATCGAACATTCGGTTTTATGATCAAGGCCGTCTGAACGGTGTGGCAGAAATCTTTGATTTCGTCTTTACACCGTTTCAGACGGCCTTTCCAATCCAAACGAATCATATGGCACTTATCAGCACACACGACAAAACCTTCCAACTCCAACAAGGCGAAACCTTATTGGAGGGCTTGGAGCGCACTGGACACGAAGTTGAATACCAATGTCGCAGCGGTTATTGCGGTTCATGCCGGGTTAAAATATTGGATGGAAAAGTCTCTTATGATAATTTTCCACTCGCTTTTGTCGCGCCCGGAGAAATTTTGCCGTGCTGCTGTCGGGTTACTGAAGACATCAAGCTCGATTGTCGGGAACGCATCAAAGAGCCGGATTTATTTGATGTCGATTTATTTGAAGACAAATAAAAAATGCCGTCTGAACATTGTGGCCGAAATCTTTGATTTCATGTCCACCGTTCAGACGGCATTTTGTATGGTTAAGCTTATTTACGCTCGCCAACCGGCAAAACCGTCTTGCCGAAAGATTCGTTGATGACTTCTGCCGCAGCCAAGTAGAACGCACCAAGTGCAGTTACCAAGCCTAAGCAACCGCCGATATGGACGATGCTATGATTTTCCATGCCATCGCCAATACCCAGTGCAAAGAAAGTCAGTGTCAAGCAAAAGAAAATACCGCTCAATACTTTAGGCTTGGTCAAGGTGGCCACAAACATCATCAGCGAAAACATACCCCATGCGCAGAGATACCAACCGATAAATGCCGGGGCTGTTTCACCTTTGAAAAGATGGTAAACAAAGCCCATGTCCACCAGAAGGCGCTATAGCTGATAAAAGCGGTAAAGCCAAACGTATTGCCTTTCTTGAACTCAAACATATCGGCAATAACTTGGGCGATACCACCAAAGGCGAGAGCCATGCCCAAAACTAAGCCGCCCCCCTCTTGAGCAGTAAAAAAGCCGCCGTTAATCAGACTGAGCAACCAAGTTGTCAATGCAAAGCCACACAGGCCTACTGGACCTGGATTCGCCAGGTTTTCTTTAGTAGTAGTCATTTTATTTCTCCTCTAGTTATTAAAATAGGAAGCCTATTGTTACCTATTTTATTTAGAATTGAAAGAAAAAAATGATAAAAAATCAGTCCATTTGAAAAATATTTTTCAAATAGACTTGAATGTTAATAATTAAATTATCCTAAAATAGCCAGGATTTTCCTCAATTCATTGGCATCAATTTGACCGGGAGCCGACGTTTTTCCTGCTGCACCAAAGGTTACGGCTGAGCCGAAAGCCGAGCCGGCCAGACGACTGATTACACCGATTTTATTCATAGACATAGTAATAATCGGGCAGTTTATACTTTGTGAAACTTCATATGTTGCCTGCAATAAAGTTAATACATCTTGCGGCGATTGCGGCATCACGGCAATTTTGCAGATATCCGCACCCCACTCGGCCATTGTTTTCAGACGGCCTGTAATGTCTGCCAAAGACGGCGTGGCTTGGAAATCGTGATTACAAAGTAAGGCGGCAGTTTGATACTCATGCGCCAAAGCAATGGTTTGTTTTACGCCGCTTTCCTCGGCAAAAAGCTCGATATCGATAATATCGACTTGTTTGGAACGGATGATTTTTTCCAATAATTCAAAATAATAGTCGTCAGAACAAGGCGTATTGCCACCCTCTTGCGCCCTTCTAAACGTAAACAGCAAAGGTTTGTCAGGAAAAGCCTGTCGGACAATGCCTAATTGCTCGGCAATAAAATCGGCATCAAGCGCCTCTTGGAAAAAATCCGCACGAAATTCAATAATGTCAAAAGCCGTATCTTTCAATACGCGCAAAGCCTGCTCCAATTCCTGCGTATTGGCGGCCACCAGCGGCACGGCAATTTTAGGCAGGCCTTTGCCGATCTCGATATTTTTGATGATGACAGGTTTCATATTGTTCCTTTTTGCTGTTCAAGCCAATCAGTGCAGATGCTCGTAAATGGTTTCCGCCAATGCTTTGCTGATGCCTTCCACTTTTTCCAAGTCCTCGCGACTGGCCGCAATCACGCCGCGCAGACCGCCGAATCGGGTAAGCAATGCTTGGCGGCGTTTGCTGCCGATACCGGGGATTTCGCTGAGTGAGGAAGTAACGCGTGCTTTGTCGCGTTTTTTGCGATGGCCTGTAATCGCAAAGCGGTGCGATTCATCGCGTACGGTTTGCAATAAATGCAAGGCCGGGCTGTTGGGTGGCAGGCGGAAGACTTCGCCGGTAAAAGGCAGTATAAGTTCTTCCATACCGGCTTTGCGCTCGGGGCCTTTGGCGATACCGACTAAAGGAATATGCAGCCCGAGTTCTTCCCATACCGATACGGCTACGCCGATTTGCCCTTTGCCGCCGTCAATTAACACGACATCCGGCCATTTGACGCTTTCGCCATTGGCTTCGGCTTCCTGCATTTTGCCGTAACGGCGCGTCAACACTTCGCGCATGGCGGCGTAGTCGTCGCCGGGTTTGGCGGTTGTGATGTTGTAGCGGCGGTATTGCGAAGGCTGGATGTTTTGCTCATCGTACACAACGCAGGACGCAATAGTGGCCTCGCCTTGCGTGTGGCTGATATCGAAACATTCAAGGCGGTTGAGGCCGTCTGAATCCATGCCGAGGATTTTTGCCAGTTCATCAATGCGGTGTTGCTGGCTGCTTTGTTGCAGGCGGCGTTGTGCAATCGCCATTTGCGCGTTTTGTTCCGCCATTTTCAACCAGACTTTGCGTTCGCCTATGGTCTTGGTGACAAATTGCATCTGCTTGCCGTGTTCGCCTTCCAAAGCCTCTTTCAGAGCATCGGGAACGGGAAAGTTGCTGATGATGATGTCGGGTTTGCTTTTGCCCAAATAATGTTGGGCGACGAAGGCTTCGGCGTAATCTTGTCCGTTTGGCTCGGGATCGTTTTTGGTGTCGGGGAAAAAGCTTTTATCGCCGACATGCCGTCCGCCGCGGATGCTGACCCAGTGTACGCAAACCAGGCCGTCTGAAACCGCCAGCGCAAGCAAATCGATATCGTTTGGATTGTTCGGATTTTTACTGTCGATAAACTGATTGCTCTGCATGATGCCGAGTGCTTGGATTTGATCGCGGTAACGGGCAGCTTCCTCAAATTGCAGATTGGCGGCGGCGGTTTGCATTTTGTGTTGCAAGGTGCGCGTCAGTTCGTCGGTTTTGCCATTGAGGAAAGTCGCTGCTTCACGTACGCTGTCGCGATAATCTTCTTCGCTGATGTGGCCAACACAAGGCGCGGTGCAGCGTTTGATTTGGTAAAGCAGGCAAGGACGATCGCGATGCTCGAATACGCTGTCTTCGCAGGTACGCAGCATAAAGACTTTTTGCAATACTTGAATGCTGTCGCGCACGGCATTGCTGTTGGGATACGGGCCGAAATATTGATTTGGCTTCTTCAGCGTGCCGCGGTAATACGCCATTTGCGGATATTGATGGCCGCTGAGCATCAAATAAGGATAGCTTTTGTCATCGCGGAAAAGAATATTGTATTTCGGCGACAAGGCTTTAATGAAGTTGTTTTCGAGAATCAGCGCTTCGGCTTCGGAACGCGTGATGGTGGTTTCGATATGGTGAACCTGTTTTACCATCAATGCGATGCGCGGCGAATGGTCGTTTTTTTGGAAATAGCTGGAAACGCGCCGCTTGAGATTGACTGCTTTGCCGACATACAAAACGTTGTTGTCTTCGTCAAAAAAACGGTACACGCCCGGAAGATTGGGCAGATTTTTCAGAAAAAGAGGTAAATCGAACGGTTCGGTTGCGCTCACGGGATTTTCTTTTGGAATAAGCAGGCCGTCTGAAAACTTTTCAGACGGCCTTTTTCATTGACGTTTAAGATTCTTGAGACGGAGTATCTTCAGCTTCTACCACTTGGTTTTCAGCTGCATCGCTTTCCAAAGCGGCTTCATCTTCAGCCTCTTCGGCCACACGCTCCAAGCTGACCAAGGTTTCGCCTTCATCCAGATTAATCAGGCGGACACCTGCGGCAGCACGGCCGGTCTCGCGGATTTGCTCAACTTTGGTACGAATCAGGACGCCGCCGCTGGTAATCAGCATCAGGTCGTCGGTTTCGCTGACCAAAGTCGCGGCAACTAAATCGCCGTTGCGCTCGCCGGTATTGATGGCGATATTGCCTTGTCCGCCTTTGTTTTTACGGCTGTAATCGGCAATCGGGGTACGCTTGCCGTAGCCGTTGGCAGTGGCGGTCAGCACTTGCAAATCGCTTTGAGCGGCTTCGGGGGCAAAGGTAATCAGGCTGACGATTTTGCCGTCGGCAGGCAGGCGCATACCGCGCAGGCCGCCGCTGCCGCGACCGGACGGACGGACACCGTGTTTGCCGCTTGGCAATGCGTTTTCGGCATTTTCATCATCCAGGCCGTCTGAATCTTCGTTTTCGGTTTCGATATCTGCATCTTCTGCTTCATCGTTACCGGATTTTTCCCAATATTCGTTAAAGCGGATGGCTTTGCCCAAGTTGGAGAACAACATAATGTCGTCCGCACCGCCGGTTTGCGCTGCGCCGACCAAGTAATCGCCTTCTTTAAGCGCAATGGCTTTGATGCCTTGGCTGCGGACGTTTTTAAATGCAGACAACTGAACTTTTTTCACCATGCCTTGTGCGGTGGCGAAGAAGACGTATTGGTCTTCCGGGAACTCGCGGACGGCCAAGATGGCGCTGACTTTTTCGCCCTCTTCCAATTGGATAACGTTGTTGATCGGACGGCCTCGGCTGTTGCGGCCGCCTTCCGGCAGTTTGTACACTTTAATCCAATGGCACTTGCCCAAATTGGTGAAGCACATCAAATAATCATGCGTGTTTGCAACAAACAGGGTTTCGATAAAGTCTTCGTCTTTGGTTGCCGCTGCCTGCTTGCCGCGACCGCCGCGACGTTGCGCCTGATAATCAGTTGTCGGCTGGGTTTTGATGTAGCCGCCATGAGTCAGGGTAACGACCATTTCACGTTGTGGAATCAGGTCTTCATCGGCGATATCGCCGCCAAACGGATTGATTTCACTGCGGCGCTCATCGCCAAAGTTGGCTTTAATGTCTGCCAATTCTTCGCGGATGATTTGGGTAACGCGCTCAGGTTTGGAAAGAATATCCACGAAATCAATGATTTTGCTCATCAGGTTTTTATATTCACCGACAATTTCTTCCTGATCGAGGCCGGTCAAGTTACGCAGGCTCATGCGCAAAATGGCATCAGCTTGTAATTCGCTCAGATAATAGCCTTGGCTGTGCAGGCCCAAATTCTCTGGCAAGCCTTCAGGGCGCATCATGTGCAGGTCTAAATCCGTACGGCTGAGCATGTCTTCAACCAAGCTGCTGCGCCATGGTCGGGACAGCAGTTTTTCTTTGGCTTCCGGCGCATTGGCAGATTCTTTAATCAGACGGATGATTTCGTCGATATTGGACAAGGCAACTGCTTTACCTTCGGCAATATGGCCTTCATGACGCGCTTTTTTCAGGCGGAATAAGGTACGACGGGTAACGACTTCGCGACGGTGGCGCAGGAACTCGGACAGGATTTGTTTCAGGTTCAGTAAACGCGGCTGGCCGTCAACCAAGGCCACCATGTTGATACCGAAGCTGTCTTGCAGCTGGGTCAGTTTGTAGAGTTGGTTCAAAACGACTTCGGCATTTTCATTGCGTTTCAATTCGATCACGACACGCATACCGGATTTGTCGGACTCGTCGCGCAGGTCGGATACGCCTTCCAACGTTTTTTCGCGTACCAACTCGCCGATTTTCTCAACCAGCTTGGCTTTGTTTACTTGATATGGGATTTCATCGATAACGATGGCTTCGCGTTCGCCGTTTTTGCCGATAGGCTCGATATGGGTTTTACCGCGCATTACCACGCGGCCGCGGCCGGTTTTATAGCCTTCGCGAACGCCGCTCAAGCCGTAAATAGTTGCGCCTGTTGGAAAATCGGGCGCTTGGATAATGTTGATCAGCTCGTCGATTTCAGTTTCAGGCTCATCCAACAAACGCAGGCAGGCATTGATGGTATCGCCCAAATTGTGCGGCGGGATATTGGTTGCCATACCGACGGCAATACCGGACGAACCATTGACTAACAGCGCGGGGAAACGGGTCGGCAATACCAGCGGCTCATGTTCGCTGCCGTCATAGTTGGGGCCGAAGTTGACGGTTTCTTCTTCAATATCCGCCAGCATTTCATGGGAAATTTTTTCCATGCGGATTTCGGTATAACGCATGGCTGCTGCGGCCAAGCCGTCGACAGAACCGAAGTTGCCCTGACCGTCGATCAGTACATAACGCATGGAGAAGTCTTGCGCCATACGGACGATGGTGTCGTAAACGGCTATATCGCCGTGAGGGTGGTATTTACCGATAACGTCGCCGACGATACGCGCCGATTTTTTATAGGCGGAATTCCAGTTGTTTTTCAACTCGTGCATCGCGTACAACACGCGGCGGTGTACCGGCTTGAGACCGTCGCGGACATCCGGCAGGGCTCGTCCCACAATCACGCTCATGGCGTAATCGAGGTAGCTCTTGCGCATTTCGTCTTCAAGGCTGACAGGCAGGGTTTCGAGTGCAAATTTATGGTCGTTGCGGATGGTTGCGTCGGTCATGATTATCTGTAATTTCGTATGGCAAAAATCTTGTTGATTCTACCACAAAACAAGCGGTTTATGGCTTTTGCGTGAAGGCCGTCTGAAACAGGATTTCAGACGGCCTTCATTATTTAATAAGTTCAATTTAGTTGCAGCCAGAATCTTTGTCCGCAGCCTGCAAACTCAACTCTTTGCGTTTTTTAGCCCTTTCATAACGGCAGCGTTGGCGCGGTGTATTGATTTCCAAAGGCGGTACAGGAACCGGCTTACCGTCTTCAACGGCAACCATGGTGAAGTAGCAGCTGTTGGTATGACGCACTTCGCCGGTGTGGATGTTTTGCGCCTCTACACGGATGCCGACTTCCATAGAAGTACGGCCGGTGTAGTTGATGCTGGCGTAAAAGGTTACCAGTTCGCCGACATGAATGGGCTCTTTAAACAATACTTTATCAACAGACAGAGTAACGCAATAGGTGCCGCTGTAACGGCAGGCGCAGGAATATGCCACTTGGTCAAGCAGGCGCAGAAGATCGCCACCGTGAACATTGCCGCTGAAGTTTGCCGTATAAGGCATCATCAACTCGGACATGATGAGTTCATGGGAAGGTAGTTGGCGTTCCGGTTTCATAGTTTCTTCTCCTTTTGATATTTATTTTTAAATTGTCTGAAAACTTCAGACTGCACGTGTGCAAAATTATTCTACCGTTTTTAATCGTTGAATTTCAACCCCTTGCCTACCCGTTTACAGCCATTTTCTACGCGAAAAGAAAATCAGCAGTCCGATGATGATGCACAGCATCACACCCAAAACCATGAAATAGCCGTAATGCCAATGTAGCTCGGGCATATTGTCGAAGTTCATGCCGTAGATGCCGGTGATGACGGTCAGCGGCATAAAGATGATGGTGATAACCGTCAACACGCGCATTTGCTGGTTCATGCGGTTGGATTGGAAGGAAAGGTAGATGTCCATCATGCTCAACACCATATCTCGAGAGGCATCAAGCGATTCGATAAGCTGCATATTGTGGTCGTACACGTCGCGCAGATAGACGGTCGATTCGCCTTTGAAAATAGCAAAATCGCCGCGCACGGCCAGTTGGTAGAACACATCGCGCAATGGCAAAAGCGTGCGCCGCAGACGGACGGCATCGCGCTTGAGGCGGTGAATCTTACTGAGAATATCGCTGTTTTCATTTTTAAACAGGGACTTGTCTATTACTTCTACACGGTTGTTGTACGACTCCAAAACAATGAAATAGTCGTCCACAATACGGTCAAGCAGGCAATAAGCAAGAAACGCTGTATTTTTGTTCAAAATATTGTGCGGATTTTCGTGCATCTGCCGGCGGAGATGGCTGAACAAACCCAGCGGTTTTTGTTGGAAAGACAACACAAAATCTTTGCCGATAATCACATACACTTGGTCGGAATGGAGCTTGCCTGTGGAGGTATAGTGGTAAACCTGTGCGGCAGTAAAAACATAGCTGCCGTAGTCTTCGATTTTCGGACGCTGTTTGCGGCTAAGAATATCTTCAATAACCAGCTCATGGATACCATAAGGCTCAAGCGCGTGTTTAAGTAAGGTGACATCATTGATGCCGACAAAATGCAGCCAATTGATTTGACCTTCTTGCGGACGGACAATATCGGGCAAGTTTTTTCCAGCAAGATAATCATGCTGAACAAAGGTATCGACGGAATACAGGGTTTGATGGATAGCAGATCGCGGCGCATTGTCGGTATTGCTGCGCTGCATGGCTTGGTCTTGCAGAGTATCGATTGTCTCAACTGGATTGGCTGCTTTGCTCATAAAAATAAATCATGTTTTTTAGTTAGAATGAATTGTACAGACAGAAAAGGCCGTCTGAAAACTGATTTTCAGACGGCCTGACAATATTGATCAACGCTTGATTAGGCTTGAGGCGCTGTTTTCTCCAACTCAAGCGCGGCGGCAAGCAGCGACAAGCGAGCCATTACGCCGTAAACATAGAGGCGG
>ERZ773070.2164-NODE-2164-length-11355-cov-9.611947_pt1 | contig 11355 bp, 9 predicted proteins | sample MGYA00580618_ERZ773070 | MGnify/ENA primary metagenome ERZ773070 (study PRJEB29015, sample SAMEA2738023) | human oral metagenome | biome: human oral; feature: human-associated habitat; material: dental | place: China | collected 2019 ...
GCACAGCAGCGCCCGCCCCGGGACGCAGAGGAGGACCGGAAGCGCGGAGGCGGCCTAGCTTGATCTGCACAAGCAGGGCGCGAGGCGGGGGCAGGCGGCCCGGCCGCACCGCACAGCAGCGCCCGCCCCGGGACGCCGACCGGGGAGCACCCGGGGCGATCACATTGGCTCAGTGCGCGGACCGGGCCGCCACCGTCTCCCCGCGCCGCCTAGGGTTGGGGTGCACTCGACGAAAGGACTGTGGAATGACGATCCGCACCACGCACGTTGGCTCACTGCCCCGCAGCCAGCGCCTCCTCGACGCCAACCGGGAGCACCGCGCGGGGGCGCTGGCCGACGCCGACTTCGCCGCCCTGCTGCAGGAGGAGGTCGACGCCGTCGTGGCCCGCCAGGCGGGCATCGGCATCGACGTCGTCAACGACGGCGAGTACGGGCACGCCATGCTCGACACCGTGGACTACGGCGCGTGGTGGACGTACTCGTTCTCGCGCTTCGGGGGCCTGTCCTTCGAGGACGTGTCGCGCTTCGACGTGAGGCCGCCCGCCGGGCGCGACGGCCGCCTGTCCTTCTCGTCCTTCGCCGAGCGCCGTGACTGGGTGCGCTTCGCCGACGCCTACGCCGACCCGGACTCGGGGATCCACATCGCCAACCGCAACCCCGTGGCGTTCCCGACGATCACCGGAGCACTCACCTACATCGGCGAGCAGGCCGTCGAACGCGACATCGCCGGCGTCTCGGGCGCCCTCGAGGCGGCGGGCAAGCCCCTGTCGGACGGGTTCGTCGCCGCGATCTCCCCGGGGTCTGCCGCGCGCGTGGCCAACGCCTTCTACGAGGACGACGAGGCGGTCGTGTGGGCGTGCGCCGACGTGCTGCGCGAGGAGTACAAGCGGATCACGGACGCGGGCCTGACCGTGCAGATCGACGCCCCCGACATCGCCGAGGGCTGGGACCAGATGAACCCCGAGCCCAGCGTCGCCGACTACCGGGCGTTCTGCCGCGTGCGCATCGACGCCCTCAACCACGCGCTGCGGGGCATCGACCCGTCCCTGGTGCGCTTCCACGTGTGCTGGGGCTCGTGGCACGGCCCCCACACCACGGACATCCCCTTCAAGGACATCGTGGACCTGGCTCTGGCCGTCGACGCCAACGGCCTCAGCTTCGAGGCGGCGAATGCTCGCCACGCGCACGAGTGGACGATCTGGCGCGACATCAAGCTTCCCGAGGGCAAGTACCTGATCCCGGGCGTGGTGTCACACTCGACGAACGTCGTGGAGCACCCGGAGCTGGTGGCTCAGCGCATCCGCCAGTTCGCCGACATCGTCGGGGACTCCCGGGTGGTGGCCTCCACGGACTGCGGCCTGGGCGGGCGCGTCTACCCGTCGATCGCGTGGGCGAAGCTGGAGTCCCTGGCCGAGGGGGCGCGCCTGGCCTCCCGGTGAGGCCCCGCAGGTTCACAGCAACCATCGCGAACTCCCAGGGTTTTCCCAGGGGACGCTGAAGCGGCGCACAGTTCGCGCCGTGAGAATTGAAGTGTTTCGCAACCCCCTTCACCGGTGGCCGCGCCCCGCGGACGGGGATCGCACGTCCGCCGGGCGGACCGGTGGAGGGGGTTGCGAACGTCCGGGCACTGCCGCTCCGGAGCCTTCCCCTCACCCGTTGTCATTCGAGGGGATATCGGATAACCTCGGAGGAGGCTGGTCGTCGTCGCCGCGATCACATGAGCCTCGAAGGAGACGCCATGAGGGCCATCGTCACCACTGGATCACTGGCACCGGGCGGGCGCAGCAGTGGGCCGCCCATTGGCCGGGGCGCGGGAGCGGCGCGGAGGGCGTCCGGCGCGCTCGCGCTTCTCGCCCTGGTGTGCGCCCTGTGCGCCTGCGGCGGCCAGGCCCGCACCGCAGTGCAGTCGGGCCCGGGATGGGACGCGGAGTTCGAGCAGGCCCGCGCGGAGTACCAGGGCAACGACTTCGTATTGAAGATCCTGGAGGACAACACCATCACCGAAGAGGAGATGCGCGCCGTCGAGGACGCCAATATCCGGTGCCTGGAGGACCACGGGGTCGTGGGAGCGCACTACGAGAATGGAACCCTCACCGTATCTGGGACCTCGAACGACCCCAATGAGTACGAGACAGAGGTCCGCGAGTGCGCGGGCATCAGCGGCGAGCCCTTCGTCCAGGCGACCTACCACGCCATGAAAGTCAACCCCACGAACGCGAGGTGGGCGGACCTGTACGCCCCCTGCCTGGTGAGGAAGGGAGTGGTGGACCCCTCCTTCTCGGGCGACGACTGGGAGCGCGCCAGGCAGAACGCCGCGGAGTCGAATAGGCCCATCGAGGAGGTGATCGAATACACGAGCACCGAAGACGCATTTGTCCTAGCGATGAGGGAGTGCTCAGAAGATCCGAACCAATAGGCCCCTGCCTCCCCCGGTCGCAGCCCCACAGCCCCCGGCCCCGCGACCGCCTGCGCCGAGCGCCCTTCCGACGTCGAACCCACGCTCCTGCGATTCGCCCGCGCCGGGGCTCCCCGCCGTAAGGGGCCCGGAGCGGGGACCGGCCCGGGCAGCGCCGCGACCCACCACGCGCACCACCCCACCACCCACCGCCAGGAGGACAGATGAGGAAACCCCAGCGCCGCACCCTCCGCCTGCTGGGAATGAGCGCATTCACGGCCGTTCTCGCATTCGCCCTGGGCACCACGGTGGGCGTCCTCGTGGCGCGGCCCCCCACTCCCGAGGCCCTGCAGCCCGGCCAAGCCCCCACCTCGGCGCCCGTCTCCCAGCGCGAGTTCGCCGACGAGCGCTCCGTCACCCTCACCATCAGCGCCACGGGGGAGCGCGCCCTGCGCTCCCCCGCCCAGGGCCGCCTCACCTCGCTGGGCATCAGCGCCGGGACGCCCGTGGAGTCCGGCCAGGTCGTCTGCGCCATCGACGGACGGCCCATCGCGGCCCTGGCCACGTCCACCCCCCTGTACCGCCCCGTCGAGGACGGGGCGCGCGGCGACGACATCGCCGCGCTGAACGCCGAGCTCGCGCGCCTGGGGTACGCCGCCCCCGCCTCGGACGCCGTGGACTGGAGGACCCGGCGCGCCCTGTCCCAGGTCCTCGGCGTCGACGACGGCGCCGGGGGCGTGCCCGCCTCCTTCGCGCCCGACAGCTTCCTGTGGATCCCCGCCCCGCAGGTCACCCCCACCGGCGTGCCCGCCCACCTGGGGGACGCGGTGGACGCCCAGACCAGCCTCGTGGAGCTGGCCGACGCCGGGGCGCCGCCGCGCCTCACCATCCCCCAGGACGCCCAGCCCGGGGCGCGCGTGATACTGCTGGGCTCCCAGGCGCTCCCCGTTCCCAGTGACGGCGTCATCACCGATCCCGGCACCGTCTCGGCGATCATGGACTCCCCCGAGTACGCGGGGCACGTCGCGGCCAAGGGCGCCAACGCCGGCGATGGCGCGCAGCTGTCCGTGAAGTGGCGCCTCGCGGAGCCCCTCACCGTGTCGGTCGTGCCGCCCGCGGCCGTGGGCGGCACCACCGGCCGCTCCTGCGTGTGGCAGGGCGGCCAGGCCGTCGAGGTCACGGTGGTCGGCTCGCAACTGGGGCAGACCTACGTGTCCTCCGACACCGCCCTGGACTCGGTGGACCTCGGCACCGAGGGGCGCGCGTGCCCGTAGAACTCGTCGGCGTGGGCCACCGCTTCGGCTCCGGGCCGTGGCTCTTCCGCTCAGTGGACGCGCGCGTCGAAGCAGGATCGGTGGCCGCCGTGGTCGGCCCCTCCGGCTCGGGCAAGTCCACCCTGCTGGCGATCTGCGCCGGGTGGATGCCGCCCGCCGAGGGCGCCGCGCGCACCAGCGCGCCGACCCGCCCGGACCGCCCCCCGCGGATCGTGTGGGTCTTCCAGAACCCCCACGGAGCGCCCCACCGCACCGCCCTCGACCACGTGGCGCTGCCCCTGCTGGCGCGCGGGGTCCCCACCCGCGCCGCCGACGAGCGGGCGAGGCTCCTGCTGGAGGAGTTCGGCCTGGCCGGGGCCGCCGACCGCCCCTTCTCCACCCTGTCCGGCGGGGAGGCCCAGCGCCTCCTCATGGCGCGCGCCCTGGCTGGCTCCCCCGATGTCCTGCTGGTCGACGAGCCCACGGCGCAGCTCGACCAGACCACCGCCCACCACGTCGCCGACGCCCTGACGGCGCTGCACGCGCAGGGCACCGCCGTCGTCATCGCCACCCACGACCCGGCGGTGCGCGACCAGTGCGACCAGGTCATCGACCTGGGCGACGAGCGCTACAGGGGCGGTGGGCGATGAGGCGGCGGGAAGCGCGGAGCACCGGGGACGGGGCGGTGCGGGGCGGCGGGGAGGAGCCACCGGCCACGCGGCGCCCGGGCGGGGAGGGCGCGCCGGAAGCGGGCTCGATGACGTGGGGCGCCCTCGTGCGCGAAGTGTGGCGGGACATCGCGACCGGAACCGCCAGAGCGGGCGTCCTGGGCGTGCTGTTCGCCCTGCTGGTGTGCGGCCCGGCGCTGGTGGACTGCGCCCAGGTGGTGGGCATAGGGGCCCAGGCCGCGCGGTTCCGCGCCTCGTTGGCGTCCGTGCGGGTCTTCGAGGCGAAGGGCGCCATCGACGGTGCGGCGTGCCACGCCCTCGGGCGCATCCCCGGGGTCCGAGCGGCCGCTGTGCGCACGGCGGAAACAGGTGTCCGCGCCGCCGCGCTCCCCGCCTCGTCGATCCCCCTTTACGAGGCGACGCCGGGTATCGGGGCCATCGTGCGCGCCCCGGGCGCCCCCACCACGGGCGTCCTCGCCTCCGAGCAGGTCGCCGCGGCCCTGGGGCTGCGGCCCGGCTCGGCGCTGGCGCTCGCGGCCGGGGACGCCGAGGTGGCGGGCGTGTACCCGTGGGACGAGGGCGACGGGCGGCGGCCGGGGTTCGCCTACGCGATCATCTCGCCCGTGCCCGCCCAAGGGGTCTTCGACGAGTGCTGGGTGGAGTCCTGGCCGATGAGCACGGCGATCCCCCCGCTGGCGCGGACCGCCGTCATCCCCGACGGCGAACCGGAAGTCAAGGAGGGCGCGTTCAACGCATCGCTCGGCGCTTCCTTCGACGGCGACGCGCTCCTGCGCGGCAGGCTCACCCGGTGGGCGCCGCTGGTCTCCACCGTCCTGGGGGCGCTGGTGGGAGCCGGGAGCGCGTGGGCGCGCCGTTTGGAGATCGCCTCCGCCCTGCACGCGGGGCTCTCGCGCGCCGACGCTCTCCTCATCCAGACCTGCGAGGCGCTGGCGTGGACCGCGTCGGGCACTGTCATGGCCCTGCCCGCCGCCGCCATCGTCATCGCAGGCGCGCAGTCCCCCGAGGCGCCCGGAGTCTGGGCCATCGTCTCCCTGGAAGCGGGCACGGGGCTCCTGGCCGCCCTGCTGGGGGTGGTGGCCGCCACCTGCCTCGTGCGCGAGAAACGCCTGTTCACCTACTTCAAGGGCCGGAGGTGAGGGGAAGTGCCCCGCGGGCGCCGGAGGTGACGGGAAGGGCCTGCGGCGCCAGAGGGCTGTACACTCACCCCATGACCGCCCTGGTGATCCAGAACGACCCCGTCGCCCCACTCGGCCTGCTTTCCCGTTTCCTCGACTCCCCGCGCGTCCTGCGGGCCTGGGAGGATCCGGGGGCGATCGCCCCTCTGGTCGAGCGGGTCCGCGCCGAGGGCGCGCCATTCGACTCCCTGGTGGTCCTCGGGGGGACTGCCGACGCCCACGCGGACGGGAAGTGGCCGTGGCTGCCGGACCTGCGCGCCCTCATCGCCGCGTGCGCTGGAGCGGGAGTCCGGGTGCTCGGCGTCTGCCTGGGCGCGCAGTTGGCGGCAGTGGCGCTGGGCGGCCGCGTCGACGTCGGAGCGCCGCTGGGCCCCGAATGCGGGGTGACGCCCATCAGTTGGACCGGGGACGCGCTCTCGCACGACGACCCGTTGATCCGGTGCCTCACGCGGGCGCGCGTCGTCTTCGAGGACCACGGCGACGCCATCGGCGAGGCGCCGCGGGGCTCCCAGGTGCTCGCCGTCTCGGAGAAGTACCCGCAGGCGTTCCTCGCGGGCAGTGTGCTGGGCGTGCAGTTCCACCCCGAGATCACCGAGCCCATCGCGCGGCGGTGGCAGGAGTCCAACGAGGAGACAGACACGGAGCGCGTCATCGCGGGCTACCGCGCCCACGAGGCGGAACTCGCATCGACCTGCGAGGCGCTGGCGCAGTGGGTGGCGCGGGCCCCGGTCCGGCCCAGCGGGGGCGGGCCCGCTGCGGCGCTGGGCTAACGAGTAGGGGGCGACTCGGAAGAGGAACCCTCACGGCGACCGGGCGCCGGCCCAGTTCCGCGCATCATGGCGTCCGTGCGGGCCCGCGCGCACGCGGCCCTCCCGGGCGCCGGGGAACAGGGCTGAGGGCCTGCGCGGCCCGTCGCGGGCGCCGGGAGGCGGCACCTCAGTTCCCATTGGCCGCCGACTGCGCCCTCCCAAGTCTCCGGGCTACTCCTTGGCCTTCTCCTCACTGCGCGACCGCGCGTCGGCGACGATGCGGTCGATGGACTCAGTGTCCGCGGCCGAGCTCAGCTGCATGCTGAACTCCTCCTTGTCGGACTCAGTGAGCGAGGGCAGCGAGTTGATCGTCGAAGTGGCCTCGGTGCGCGCGGAGTCGAGGTCCTCGACACTGGCGCCCCCACCGCCCCCGCATGCGGCCAAGCCCAGGGAAAGGGCGGCAACGGCTGTGAGGGACATCGCTCGGGCGAGGAATGAACGGCTCATAACGGACTCCGGATGGCAGACGGTCGAACAGGCAAAGGGTACCCGAAAGCCCAGCACTCCAACAGTTTCCCACTAAATAACACTGCGGGCCACCAGCACGGACGAGGTACTGGCGCGGGCACGCGCAACTGGCACGGGTGCGGACTACCGACGCGCGTTGTTGGCGTGAGCGCGCGTTGTCCGCACCGACGCGCGTTGTTGACACCAGCGCGCGTTATATCCCCCTCGCGGTGTCGACAACCCCCTCACGATGTCAACGACCCCCTCACGGTGCCGACAGCGCGCGTCCGTCTCGACAACGCGCGCTCGAACTCGCACCCGGGCCGACAACGCGCGTCCACACCAAAGGGGGGCGCCCGCGCCAGGGCCGGGCGCGCTGCGGACACGGCCGACAACGCCCGCTGCCCAGGGGAACACCCGCACCAGGGCCAGACCCCAGAAGGACTGCTCCGGATCGCGCACCACCCCCTCGGAGTACGCACACAAGAACCCCGATCTAAGAAACACGCACCGCACACAAGGGCGGGATCAAGCCCTTGTGTGCGGCCCAGTGTTGCGTAATTCCCTCCCTTGTGTGCGACACCAGCGGACACGGACACCGAAAAAGGACGGAGCGAAGGAGCAGACCCACCAACCAACGGCGAAGCAAACCAGCAAACCGGCCAACCCGCGAAGAAAGGGGCGGTTAACCGCATGGGGCCCCGCCCGCACCACCTGGGAAGTCGCGCCCACACCACCTGGGAAGCCGCGCCCGCAGCGCCGCCCTACGGCAGTGGCTTCACCGCGCGGTGCAGGGCGACGATGCCACCCGTGAGGTTGCGGTACTGGACCTCCGACCAGCCGTTGCGGGCGATCATGGCGCCCAGGGCGCGCTGGTCGGGCCACTGGCGGATCGACTCGACCAAGTAGTCGTAGGCCTGGGCATTGGTGGAGGCCAAGCGCGCGAGCAACGGCATCACCGTCCGCTGGTAGGCGCCGTACACGGCGCCGAAGGCGCGCAAGGGCGGCGTCGAGAACTCGCAGACCACCAAGCGGCCCCGCGGGCGCACAACGCGCGCCATCTCGCGCAGGGCCCCCTCGGGGTCGGGCACGTTGCGCAGCCCGTAGGAGATCGTCACCGCGTCGAAGGACGCCTCCTCGAAGTCGAGGTCCATGGCGTCGCCCTGCACGAACTCGATGTCCGGGTGGCGCTGGCGGCCCACCTCGATCATGCCCTCGGACAGGTCGCAGGCCACGACCTCGGCCCCGCCCTTGGCCAGGGCGGCTGAGGAGACGCCGGTGCCCGCGGCCAGGTCGAGGATCCGCTCGCCGGGGTGCGGGGCCACCGCCTTGCGGAACGCGGCCATCCACACGTGGTTCATGCCCCCGGTCATGAGGGCGTCCATCATGTCGTAGCGCTCGGCGACGTGGTCGAACATTGACGCGACGTCCGCCTGGGTCTTGTCTAGGTCTGCGCGCAGGACTTCACTCATGCCCCAATCCTCCCACGTCCGGGGGCCGGGTGTCGCGTCGCCCGCTACGATGGGGGCGTGCTGCCAACCGCCCCCCTATCGGCCCTGCGATTCCACGTGCGCCAGGTGCCCCGGTCGTCTCCGTTGGCACGTGCCGGGCTCCTCGATTTCCTGCCGGAGGCGCAGGGCGGGTGCGCGTGGATGGGGCGGCGGCGCTCAATGGTCGGAGTCGGCGCCGCCTGGAGGTTCGCGCACCGCGGCCCCGGAGCCATCGCAGAGTTCCACGAGCAGTGGGAGGCGGTGGCCAGCGGTCCTCCGGCGCCCGGACCCCAGCCGGTCGCCTTCGCGTCCTTCGCCTTCTCCTCCGGGGTTTCCGTCGCACTCGTCCCCGCCGTGGCCGTCATCGACTGCGAGCACGGGCGCTTCGTCGTCCGCACGTCCACCCCCGGCGCCGGAGCGGAACACGCCGCCGGCACGGCCCCCGCTCCGGGCGCGAAGGAGATCCCCGCAGGCGTCGCCACCGACCCATGGAACTCCCTGCCCGCCGATCCGCTCGAGGCCGCCGCCGCGCTCCTGGAGCGCCGCTCCCCCGTCGCCGTGGCGCGCCTGGTCGGTTCCGAGCAGGGCTCGATGACCCGGGGCCAGTGGCACGAGCAGGTCACCCGGATGGCGGCGCTGCTGCGCGGGGGCCGCGCCCAGAAGGCCGTCCTGGCGCGGGACATGATCGCGCGCGTTCGCGGCTTCGACGAGCGCCACCTGCTGGAGCGCCTCAGCGCGCTCTATCCGTCGACGTGGATCTTCGGAGTCGACGGCCTCATCGGGGCGACCCCCGAGATGCTGGCCTCCGCGCGCTCCGGGCGCGTCTTCTCGCGCGTCCTGGCGGGGACGTGCGCTCCCGGCGGGGGTCCGGCGCTACTGGAGTCCGACAAGGACCTGCGCGAGCACGCGCTCGCCGTCGAGTCCGTGGCCTCCGCCCTGCACCCCCTGTGCTCCGACCTGCGCGTCCCCCAGGAGCCCTTCCTGTTGGAGCTGCCCAACGTCACCCACCTCGCCACTGACGTGTCGGGCGTCCTGGACGCGTCGCTGTTGGAAGCGGTCGCCGCCCTGCACCCCACGGCCGCGGTCTGCGGGACGCCGCGCCACGAGTCCATGGGGCTCATAGAGCGCTACGAGGACACCGACCGGGGCCGCTACGCGGGTCCCGTCGGCTGGATCGACACCTCGGGGGAGGGCGAGTTCGCGCTCGCCCTGCGCTGCGGCCAGGTCGAGGGCGCCGGGCCGGAGTCGGAGGATGGCTCCCGGATCAGGCTCTTCGCGGGCGCCGGGATCATGCCCGACTCCGACCCGGGGGCCGAGTTGGCCGAGACGGAGGCGAAGATGCGGCCCCTCCTGGACGCCCTCGGCGCGCGCTGAGGAGACGCCAGGGCGCGGCGGAGAAGGGCTCCGCACCGACGACGCCGGGGCGTTGTCGGTGCGGAGCCACTGGCCGGGACCGCTTCACGCGGCTGCCCTCACTTGGCCTGGAGCGCCACCTGGACCTCGTGCGAGGCGCCGTCCCTCACGTAGGTGAGTTTCACGGTGTCCCCGCCCTTGTAGCGGCGAATGTAGCCGGTGAGCTGCTTGGCGGAGGAGACCTCCTGGCCCTCCACCTGGGTGATGACGTCGCCCTTGCGCAGGCCGGCCTTGTCGGCCGCCCCGCCCGAGGTCACATCCGCGAGCTCGGCCCCCGCGTAGGTGTCGCCGCCGACGCTGACGGCCGCGGTCGTGACGTTGACACCGAGCACCGCGTGGCTGACAGTGCCTTTGGCGATAAGCTGGTCGGCGACGGAGGTCACCAGATCCGAGGGGATGGCGAAGCCGAGGCCGATCGATCCGGCCTGCCCGTCCGAACTGGTGACCGACTTGATGGACGAGTTGATGCCCACGACGGCGCCGGTCTGGTCGAAAAGGGGGCCGCCGGAGTTACCGGGGTTCAGCGAGGCGTCGACCTGGATGGCGTTCGTGATCACCGTGTCGGAGGAGCTCTGGTTGCGCTTCTGCTGGCCGAAGGGGTCACTGGAGTCCCCCTGCCCGTTGTTCTTGGAGGAGTCGTCGTCCACGGCCACCTCGACGGGCCGGTTGAGCGCGGAGACGATCCCCGTCGTCACGGTCTTGGACAGGCCCAGGGGCGCGCCGATCGCCATGACCGGCGCTCCGACGGTGAGATGCGAGGACGAGCCGAAGCGCGCGACCGTGAGGTCCGAGGGCGGGTTGACCAGCCGGATGACGGCGAGGTCGGTCGTGCGGTCGTGGCCGACGACCTCGGCGTCGTAGATGCGCCCGTCAGCGAGCGTCACCTGGATCTTGCCGCCGGATTGCACTGCGGCAGCGATGACGTGGTAATTGGTGACGATGTCGCCCTTGGCGTCGTAGACGACGCCGGATCCCATGCCCGTGGACGAGGAGCTCTGCACCTGGATCGTCACCACTGCGGGGGACACGGCGGAGGCGACCGCCTGCCAGTCTGGGGCGGAGTCCGCAGAGGCCACGGACGCCACCGTCCCGCCGTTGGCCGAGGCGGCCGACGAGTCCTGGGTGGAGTCGGGGCGAAGCACGAACCACAGGCCGCCCGCAGTGACCAGCGCCGTGACGAGCATCGAGGCGACGAGGGCGAGCCATCCCGGCCCCTTCCTCACGACGGCCGCCCCGGTCACGGGCGCGTACTCGGGCGCGCCGGTGACAGGCGCGTACTCGGGCGCGCCCTGCTGCAAGGGCATCTGGCCGACTGGCTGGGGGAAGTCGTGGGGCCCGTCGCCGCCTGGAGCCTCCTGCCCATAAGCTGGCCCGGCCTCAGCCGGGGACTGCCCGTAAGCGGGGGACCCCTCGGACTGGAACTGCCCGTAAGCAGGCCCAGCCTCGAACCCCGTCTGCCCGTAAGCAGGACCCGCCTCAGCCGGGGGCTGCCCGTAAGCGGGGGACGCCTCAGACTGGAACTGCCCATAAGCAGGCCCGGCCTCAGCGGGCGGCTGCCCATAGGCGGGGGACCCCTCGGACTGGAACTGCCCATAAGCAGGCCCAGCCTCAGCGGGCGGCTGCCCATAGGCGGGGGACCCCTCGGACTGGAACTGCCCGTAAGCAGGCCCAGCCTCGAACCCCG